>Ga0208151_100862_pt1 | contig 10892 bp, 12 predicted proteins | sample ECH_Bhost_MetaG_FD_187130 | JGI IMG/M metagenome (GOLD analysis project Ga0208151, IMG submission 187130) | Hot spring microbial mat communities from Yellowstone National Park, Wyoming, USA - ECH_B host_MetaG (SPAdes) (version 2) | ecosystem: Environmental > Aquatic > Thermal springs > Hot... | reverse complement strand
ATATATTGATAAATTTATAGGATCTCCAATATTTTTTTCTATATCTATTGTTAAATAGTCTTCTATTGAATTATACAAAAATATTAAGAATTCTTTTACTTCATCAATATTTATTATTTTTTTATTAAACATTATTTCTGCCCTATCTTGATAATATTTTACATTATAAAGTTTACCATTATAAAAAAATTTATTTATAATTAATTCATTATATGTAATTGTACCAGTTTTATCTAAAACAACTGTATCAATATTGCTAATATCTTCTAATATGTTAGGATCTTTTACATATATATGATCCTTTTCCAATTTTTGGCCACTTATTGTATATATTAATACTAGTGCTGCAGGCAATCCTTCTGGTATTATTACAATAGCTAAAGCTATTACGAATATTATTAGCTGGTATAAATTTAATATATTTTTTATTAATAATATTACAAAAGATATAATTACAATTATTGATATAATTATTATCATATAATATGAGAATTTATCTAATTCTTCTTGTAATAGAGATTTGTTTCTCTTTTGTTTGCTTATATTTTTGTATATATTTCCATAATATGTATTATTTCCAGTTTCAACTACAACACCAATTGCAATTCCCTTTATTATATAACTATTTTGAAATATCATATTTTTTCTTTCCTTTATTGAAATATCTTTTGGTAATATTGTATTATATTTTTTTACGGGCTCAGATTCACCAGTTAAAGAGCTTTCATCAACTTCTAAATCAATTGACTCTATTATCCTTATATCTGCAGGAGCCCTTTGTCCATATTTCAATACAATAATATCCCCCGGAACAATTTTTGATGATTTTATATATTTATATTTTCCATTTCTAATAACTAAAACATTACTTTCTATATTTTCTTCTAGAGATTTTATTATTTTTTCAGATTTTTTATCATGTAAGTAATCTGATATTATATATAATATTAGAAATAATGTTATTGCAGATCCTTCAGTAATACCACCAAAAATAATTGATAATATATCTGCAACAAGAAATAATAATAAGAAAGGATTTTTTAAATATTCTATTACAATTTCTATAAAATTCTTTTTCTCTAATCTTATTTTATTTTCTCCATATATTTTTAATCTTCTTTCAGCTTCATAATCATCTAAACCCTTATTTGATGTATTTAATTTTTTCAACACCTCTTCAATGGATAAAGAATGCCACATTATAAATTCTTATAAATTTACGAATTTTATAAATTATTAAATGTTGGTTATAAATTTAAAATCATATACAGAAACAATTGGAAAAAAAGGGTTAGAATTATTAGAAGCTGCTGAAAAAGTTTCTGAAGAATACAATATTGATATAGGAATTGCTCCGCAATCTACTGATATATATTTATTGTCAAAAAATGCAAAGAAAGTAAAAATATTTGCACAACATATAGATCCAATTGAACCAGGTGCTTATACTGGACATATATTACCAGAAGCTGTGAAAGAAGCTGGTGCTATTGGAACCTTAATAAATCATTCAGAAAAACCAATGAAAATTATGGATATAGAAAAGGGAATAAATATAGGAAAAAGATTGGGTTTGATTACAATAGTATGTGCAAATGATGAGATTGTAGGAGCTGCAGTTGCAAAATTCAATCCAGATTATGTTGCTGTAGAACCGCTGGAATTAATAGGAACTGGAATTTCAGTATCAACCGCTAAACCAGAAATAGTAATAAACTCTGTTAAAATGATTAAAGAAGTCAATCCAAATATTAAAGTATTGGTTGGAGCTGGCATAAGTAATAAAGAAGATGTAAAGAAATCATTGGAATATGGAGCTGAAGGTGTATTATTATCCTCTGCAGTTACAAAGGCTAATAATTTTTATGAAAAAATAAAAGAATTGGCTGAAGGTTTTATAAGATAATTTTTAAATATGTTTTAATTTTGACCATGCAAAAATTAAAAGGTTTTTAGAGAAAGTATTATAATATAGATTATATTGATATAAGAGAAATTATGGCAATTAAAGGACCAAGACGGTCTGGAAAGATAAAATTATTAAAAAATAGATATTTATAGTTAAAAAATATTATAATAAACAATTCTTTATTTACCCATTAAATAAAAATAATTCTTATTTTGTTATATGTAATACAAAAATCCATAATATATAAAACTTATATGTTAAAATATATCATCTTGATAATTTTTCGATTTTTCCAAATATTTTAGATAACGATTGGATCAATTTACTCATATACGAGCTTATTAATTTCCGAAAGACTATTATAAAATTGTTCTATATTTTTTATTCGATATTCTAATAGATTTTCTACAGTATTCATGAGATCGTTAGATATTTTTTGAAGTATATCGTTGTAATCTTTAAGAGATTTCTTTTCTTTACTCTTTAATTGCTCAAATGCTTTTTTTAAAAAGCCTGCATAAATTACATTAAATATAGTCCTATCTGTTAGATCACGTTGTATAAACTCTTTTATATTATTGACTCTTTCTTTATAATCTGAATCGTTTGGATCTAATTTTTTTGCATATTCACTAATACCTCTTACTATACCAGCCATAAAGTAATTATCAAACATATAAATTATAATTTGGTCTTTTTTGTCTAATCCAGATGCTTTTTTTACATAATTAGAGTAATAATTATTATTATTAGATATAGTTTTATTATTCATATATTTAAGTAAAGAATCTAAATCTGATAACAATTCTTTTGGAGCATTTTGGCTTAATATATTCCTAGCTTCTTCTATTGTTTGATAAAGATACCTGTTGCTATTTTTTATAATTTCTATAGGATCATATTCACCTTCCATAATATATTAATTATCAGAAGATTTTTAAATGTATAGTTATTATCTATTATAAAAAAGTAGTTACAATATTAAGAAGATTATATTATTTACTTAACTTTTGAGGATAATGAAATTCTGGTATTTAAATGAATATATAAAGTTTGGAGGATATCTTGGAGTTTATATTCTTTTATAAAAAATTATAATAGTAAATTTTCAATAATTGTTACAAAAATTATTGGGGTGAAAGAATTATAAATGGTAATAAAATAAAGGATATTCCTTTAGTATATTTTTAATAATTTAAAAATTTATTTCATAAGATTTTGCTAAATCTTCTAATCTCTTTGCTTCTTTTTTCATATTAATTATAAATAAACTTTTTGGATTATCCCCGTCTTCTTTTGTAAATGCGAAGAATTCAATATCCCCTTTAGAATATTTATATAGTTTTTCTAACCTTTCTATATATCTTAAGTTCTTAAAGTCATCAGATATTATCACTAAATCTAAATCACTTGTATCTAGATAATCTCCTCTAGCTCTAGAACCCACAACATAAACATCAATTATATTAATTTCTTTTTTTATATTATTTATCATTTCTATAGCCTTTTTTAATAGTTCTTTTTGACTTTTAATAGCAGATTTTGCTTTCATTTAATAAATTTCTTAACCCAATTAACAATTTTTTCAGCCATATTTAAATACTCTTCTGCGTCCTTTTTATCATACAATAAATATGGTAAACTATTTGCTGCATCAGGATATCTAGAAATAGTATAATTTGGATTTAATTTTAAAGCCTCTTTTCTTATTTCTTCAACATTTAAATTTACTTCTTCTTTAATTATATCTAACATTCTACTTAAATCGTGTGTTTTTACATCTTTTCCAAAATATAATAATAAAGCTTCCAAACATTTTTCTGCTGCTTGATGTGAATAAAATGTAGAAGCATAATATTTATTATTATTTAATAATACTTTTGCTGTATCTAAATCTTCCAAAGATTGCTTTAACCATAATTCAACATTCTCTCTCATAATATTATCTTTAATTCTATCTTTTATAAAATAAGTTTCATTATTTCATCAATTTTATTTTCAATTATTAATTTATTTTCCTTATATAATTGTTGGTATATATATTCTGTCATATATGGTAATATTGGATGTAACATAATTAAGATTATTTTATATATTGTATATAATAGATATTTTGCAGTTTTATCATCATTCTTTATTCTTTCCTTTATTTTTTCTAAATAATTATTTGCAAAATCTTCCCATGCAAATTTTCTCCATAATTTTACATATTCAAAATATCTAAATTGGTCAACATATTCTTTATATTCTTTAATATTTTCTTCCAATATTTTTATTATTTCTCTATCTTCATCTTTTAATTCTAGAACCTTTTCCGGCTTTTCTTTTATATTCATTTCAATATATCTCCCAATATTCCATAATTTTATTATAAATGCTTGTCCAGATTCAATATCTTTTATACCGAATCTATAATCATTACCTGGTGCAGCTAATAGAGCCCAATATCTTAAAGCATCTGGAGAATATTTGTCCATTATCTCGTTTGGATTTATAGCATTTCCTAAAGATTTAGACATCTTTCTTCCTTTTTCATCTAATACCATTCCATGAATTAATGCATATTTCCATGGATTTTTATTTGTTAATAAATTTACCCTTACAATTGTATCAAATAGCCATGTTCTTATTATTTCATATCCTTGTTGTCTTAAATCTACAGGTAAATATTCCTTTATTTTATTAAATAATTCTGGTAATTCTTTCGGATTAAATTCATTATTTTCTGTCAATGCATAATATAATATTACTAAAGGTGTTATTGAAGATTCAATCCATACATCAACTGTTTCATCTTCAAAGAACTTTCCATTATATTTTTTTACTTTTTCTTTATCTATTCTTGGATCAATTGGTAAATCTTCTATATTTACTGGATATATTTTTCCATCTCTTTCATAAAATGGAAATGTAAGACCCCATAACATTTTTGTCCTAGAAATATTCCAATCTTGATCTATATTATTTATCCAATCAATTAATCTTTTTATTTCACTTTCAGGAATTATTTTTATATTCTTTTGACATTCCAATATTTTTTCTTTTAAATCTTTTATTTTTATAAAGAATTGTTCTTTTGGAATAAATTCTAATGGTGATAAACAATCAGATCTTTCAGTATGTGATAATATGCTATGATTTATTTTTTCTATTTTATGTATATAATACTTTAATATTTCTTTCATTTTTTCTCTTGCTTCTTCAACTTTTAATCCATTTATATCATTTATACTTGATATTATTCTTCCATCTTCTGATACAGAAATTATTTCAGGTAAATTATATTTTTCTTTCCACTTTATATCATAAGGATCTCCATAGGTACATACCCAAACAATTCCTGTCCCAAAATCATAATCTACATCATTATCCGAAATAATCTTTACTTTTCTATTTATTAATGGAATTGTAACTTCTAAATTTTCTAATTCTTTATAATCATATTCTCTTATAATTTTTAAATTATTTTTTTCTGCATATATTTTTGATACAATTAAATTATTTTCAGTTTCTACATATTTGTTTTTTGCAATTAATATTAATGAACATGAATTAATTAATTCTGGTCTTGTTGTTGCTATTAATATATATTTTCCATTATTTGTTGGCAATTTTATATATATTAAATATCCTTCCTTTTCTAAATATCCAGCTTCCTGCATTGAAATTGCTGTTTGACATTTTGGACACCACATTATTGGATATCTTTTTCTTTCAATTAAATTATCATTAAACATCTTTATCAATGTATATTGAACAAATGCTTCATATTTCTTATCAATTGTTTTATATACTTTATCTCTATCAAAAGAAGATCCCAATCTTTCAAATGTTTTATACATAGACTCAATCATGTTATTTGTCCAATCAATACATGCTTTTATGAATTGTTCTTTATTTTCTTTAGATATTTTTAATTTATTTATAACTTTTAATTCTGTTGGTAAACCATGACAATCGAATCCTAAGGGAAAGTATACATTATATCCTTCCAATCTTTTATATCTAGCTAAAAAATCTATCCATATAAATTCTAGAGCATGACCCATATGTGCTTCTCCAGAAGTAAATGGTGGTGGAGTATCTATTATATATCTCTTATCTATGTTAATATCAAATCTAAAAATTTCTTTATTTTTATTCCATAAGTTTAATATTTCTTTTTCAATTATTTTATAATCAGGTCTCTTATCCATTCAAAAACATATATAAAAAATATATAAAAGACTATACTTCGTATATATTTTCTTTTACCTTGTTTTTAACTAACATAACTACTAACATACCTATTAATAATAATACGATACCACCTATTAATAAGTAAACTCCAACCTGAACTATTGATTGTATGTTTGAATATAATGGTTGTAATAGAGTTCCTATTATATATATTAGAAGTCCTGCAAATTCTAATGCCAATCCTAGATTTGATATAATGCATTTATCCATGCCCTTTACTAACATATATACTAGTAATGATATTGCTACTGCTATTCCTATTCCTCCTGATAATACAGATACTAATACTGAAAATACAGAGGCTAAAACAACTTTTTTCCAATCCATTAATAAATTATATAATATTTATTTATAAGTTTATTTAGATAAAAATTCTAACAAATTGTTTAATTTATTTTGTAATTCTTTAATAGCCAATGGTATTAATTTTTCTGCTGAATATTGTCCAAATGATTCTATAATAAATACAAATTTATCTTCTGGTATAACCTTTATTTTTTCATTTGATGCTCTTTCTACTGCATCTAAAAAAGTTCTATCATATTCTTTTTCTTTTGGTATTTGTATTTTATTTTTCTTTATTTCTACTCCTAACAATTTTAAATTTTCTAATTCCTTTTCATCTAATTTTCCTTCTAATTTCAATTCTCCAGTTCTATAATAATAAACATGTCCAGGTATAAATTTTGCATGCTGTTTTCCATTACTAAGTATCGCAACAGCTTCTAATTTTACTTTTTGATTTTCATCTATATATGCAATCATTGTTTCTGGATAAATTACATATGTATTTTTTTTATCTGTCTTTAAATCAGAACCATATATATATCCTTTTTCATTTTTTTCCAAATAAAATCTTATTTCTTCATTTTCTTTAATGTTTTCATGGGTATTTAATACAACCAAACCTAATCTATGTGCTAGCATTTCATCCCATATTGCAGAATTGTTTTCTATAATATAAACATCTTCAATTGCTAATGTTTTTACTTCTTCCAATATTGCTCTTCTTAAAACATTTAAGAAATTTGGGGTTACATCCCTTATCAATAATTTTAACTTATATATTTTATTATCTTTATCAACTGCATATTTATCAGTAGCTTTCTCTAATAATGATATTTCTGGCATTTAAGATTTTTATAAAAATTATTTATAAATTTTGGGACCGCGGGGATTTGAACCCCGGACCTCCACCTTGTAAGGGTGGCGTCATAGCCACTAGACCACGGTCCCTTTCATTTAATATTTTTGTAAAATTTTAAAATACTATTGAAGATTCATACTCAATTTCTGAAGTCTTTAAATATACAATAATTTTATCTTCTTTTATTTTTCTTCTTATTGATAATAAGCCTTTATCTAAATAAATATTAAATATATAATATTCCAATTCATTCATTTCATTACTTTTTGTTAACCTTTCGCAGTCAATTATTTTACAATCTTTTATGTTTAATATCTCGAAATCAGAAGTTATATTAGAACCTGCCATAAATGTTAATACATTTTCTTCAGATAATCTAATATAATATTTATCTCTTACACATTCTATATATGTACCTTCTCTATACTCTCCCCCACTTATTTTACAAAACATTTCAAATTCTTTTTTAATTTTATTTTCCATTATATTCCCAATTGTTTTCTTACTTCTGGGCTTATTCTATCCAAACTCCATTTATTTTCAAAATCTATCTCTATTTTTGAATTTTCATATATATTTAATTCTTTCAATTTTTCATCTATTTGTTCTAGAATTGCTGATATAAATGGACAAAGAGGAGAAGTAGGTAAAAATTTTATAATATACACTCCATTTTCTTCCCTAACATCTTCTATTTCTCCTAAAGATACAATATCATATCCAAGTTCTGGATCTGTTACTTCTCTTAATTTGTTTGATATATCTTCAACCTTTACCATTTCTTTGTTTTAATATACATAAAAGCACTAAATGAAGCTACAGCACCTTGTGCTGCTGAAGTAACAACCTGTCTTAAATTACATATTTGTATTGTTACATCTCCTGCAGCAAGTAATCCTACCACATTTGTTTTTCCACATTGATCTACGACTATATGTCCGCTTTCATCCATATTTACATTTAAACCTTTAACTATTTCTGATAATGGTACTAATCCTATTGCTACAAATAATCCATCCAATTTCATTGAACTTATTTCTCCAGTCTTTGTATCCTGTAATATTATTTCTTCAACTTTTTCAGTTCCTTTTATTTCCTTTACAACTTTGTTTAGTAAGAATTTAATTTTTGGATTATTTTTTGCTTCTTCAATTTGTATGGGATCTGCCCTAAATTCATCTCTTCTATGGATTATATATACCTCTTTTGCATATTGAGCAATTACTTGTGCATCGTGTAAGGCACTATTTCCTCCACCAACCACCCCAACAATCTTATCTTTAAAAAATGAAGCATCACATTCTGCACAATAAGATACACCCCTTAAAGTTTCTCCAGGAACACCCAATTTTCTTCTTTGAGAGCCAGTTGCAATTATAACAGCTTTTGAAATAAATTCTTTACCTACAACAGTAATAACTTTAAAATTACCATCCGGTAATTTTTCAATTCTAACAACAGTTTCTAGCAATGTTTTTGCTCCATATTTTTCTGCATGTTTTTTAAATAATTTTCCCATTTCAGGTCCCTTAATGTTTTCTAATCCAGGATAATCATCAACAATATCAGCCTCATTCAATGTTCCTCCAATATCCTTTGTTATTACCAATGTTTTTAATCTATATCTTCCACAATATAATGCAGCAGTATAACCTGCAGGACCTCCTCCGATAATAATCACATCCCATTCTTTATCTAGGTTTTCTGTATTAGGCATATTACTTGGGTTGGGTATATTACTCAGTGATAAATTTATTGGCATAGAGATAATGTATTCAAAAAAATTTATAAATGAAAGCTTTGATAATTTTAGAAAATAGATATTTTAACTGCCATTTCAAGACCTCCTCCGTTATTTGCTAATTGATATAAATCCCATTTATTTGTTATAATCTCTATTTTACCATCTAGGTTATGATATGGTAATATTTCTACTGGTTTTCTTTTTATATATTTTTCTAATTTACTATCCTGAGGTCCCCTATAAGAAATGTCAACAATAATTCCATTTAATATATATGAATCAGATATTTTTTTGTTATATTCCGATAAATTATATATAATTTTTTTGTAAGAATTATCAGGAACATACATGCTACCAATTACTTCAATTGGGTTTTCTGGATTTTCAATATTTAGATATGAAGCTCTAGATATATTAAAGATATATATATCCGAACTTACTGCCGTTATTAGCCCATTTTCTATATTAACTAATTTATATTTACCCGACATAAATCCAATATGTATGTTAAAATTTATAAAAATATACTTATTTAGAAACCTTTTCTAAACTTTCTTTTATTTTATTAGCAAATATTTCCATTTCTCCAATAGCCCCCTCCCATTCTGTTATAACATTTCCATCTTTATCTATTATTGTAACATGAGGTACACCATATACTTTGAATTTTTCAGCAAATTCTGGAAATTCATATGATTCGATCATTATTCCTCTAATATTATTTTTTATCATTGCAAATTGATGAGAATGATGTGTCATATATGGACAATATGGACATGTTGGAGTTACAAATACATATATATCTATAGGATCATTTATTAATGCTAATTTCTTTGCCGTGGCTCCATCTACGTCAAAATGCTCATTTGATACATGTATTATATCTTCTAAGAATATTGGAAATTCTTCTCCAGATGGTAATCCATAATATATCATCCCCGGATATTTCTTGAATATAAATATTGGACCCCTTTTATTTCCATATTTATCTATTAACAAATTCTTGCTTTTCATTTCTTCTTCTACTTTTGGATCATATGCATCAAGGAATTCAAACTTTATCTTGTTATTTATTTGCATTAATATTTCTCCAATTTTTCTTGCAAAATCACTAGTTTCCTTATTATTTTTTTCATCTAAGTATACAGTTATTTCTACTGGGTTTTTCAAACTTTTATCGAACATCTCTTTTAATGTTTGTTTGTCTTGTTCACCTAAAATTTCCTCAGCCATTTAGTAATATATAACATCATTATTTTATAAATTTATCATATATCTATTAATTCATTTAATTTTCTTAAAGATCTTAGTTTAAAATTATTATTGACTTTTGCTTCTTCAATAGCATTCTTTAACAATTCTGATTCTTCTAACATTAATGTTTTTTTAACATAATATGGTTTTCCAACCTTTGTTCCATGTGCAAATGTATATATTATTGGATCCTTCCATGACAATTCATTTCCATATATTATTTTTGTAGTATATGCTAATGCTCTTAATAATCCCGGTCCCAAACCTTTTATAAATAATAGATCCTTGAAATTTTCTACAGTTTTATTAATTTCCAATGCTTTCCAATATATTTTATCAGGTATCTTTAAATAGTATGGCAATTCTTGGTAAAATATATAATCATTGTTTTCTTTATTAATATATTTTAATATAGTATTATTTTTATTTTGATATGATTTTAATCTTATTATATATCCTTTTATTTTTTCTATCTTCTCATTATTAATTATTTCTAAAATATTTTTTCTTAATTCTTCAGATTCTTTTGATGATAAATTTAGGGTTTTTGTATTTGATCCAAAACCAATTTGGGAATCATCAAAATAATTTATATTTAT
>Ga0208151_100859_pt1 | contig 10959 bp, 12 predicted proteins | sample ECH_Bhost_MetaG_FD_187130 | JGI IMG/M metagenome (GOLD analysis project Ga0208151, IMG submission 187130) | Hot spring microbial mat communities from Yellowstone National Park, Wyoming, USA - ECH_B host_MetaG (SPAdes) (version 2) | ecosystem: Environmental > Aquatic > Thermal springs > Hot... | reverse complement strand
ATGTCACTCTCGCTATTAACACTTTTAACTCACTCATAAAAAACATGTTAGCTCTCAATTCTTCTTTAGTGAGTTTTCTCGAGCTACAAGGTAATCCCAACTTTGTATATTACGGCTATCAAAAAACACTCAAAATAGGCGGCGTTGTGTATGCATTAGCAAGTTATCCACCATATTTTGTTAACCTAAGTGTGCAACTTGTATCAGTAAACACCATGCAAAACGTATACTCGTACACGCTAGTGTACCACTATGTGGTAAACGATGAGCGCATCACTCCTTTACTCAGTGTTACGGCAATTCCAAGTTCTAAAGTACTTCTTCAAAATGGTAAGATTCTTATTTTTTCAAGTTCACAAAACGTGAATCTCACTATTGAGATTGCTTCAGGGTTGGTGATAAATTGCCTTCTAAAAGCTTAGAAGCTCTGCTTGTGCTTTCCGTGACACTAGCGCTATCTTTCGCCTTGCTTTCCCAAACAACTCTAAAAAACGATGCTTGTGGAGTAAATCCGCTTTCAGAAATCAATTTAGCGATTCAAACTGCGGTTAGCGCTCCCTTTTCTAATCAAAGTGTAAAGATACCAGTAAGCGGGTTAGTCGTTTTTAAAGGAAATTGGGTGGTTTTTTCAGGTTGTTACACTTCTTTTGCTAACTTAGTAGACCCTAATCACATAATCGCGTATTATAACTCTACTTCAATTGAATACAAAATTTATTTCGATAGTTTGTTTGCATCAACTCCAGCAACACTTAGTATTAGCTATGAAAAAAATGTTCACAAAATCGTTATCAAGTTGTTTTAGTCGGTTGCGACATTCTAGTTAAGCGCATAACGAATATTAATATGTGCAAAAAGTAGTTATCAGACACTAATGAATTCAACAACAGATCGATCCATCCAACATCCTTTTGAAAACTCATTAAGATGGTTAGAAGAGCAGATTAATCAAAAAGGTGTTCAAAAAACAAACTTAGATTCTCTTCTTTATGCTCTAAAGGCGCTTAGGTTAAATGGAAGGGACAATCCAGAAGTAGTAAGCGCTTTGTTCAGCGCTCTAAAGGAAGACCTCAATTTTAAATTAAAAGTGATGATCGATCTACCTCAAGCAGACCCAGAAGCTTATTTAAATTTAATAGAGTTCAGTCATGAATATGATACGAAACTCGAAAGCGAACTTTCGAATTCCGTTCTTGATGACGCAAAAAGACTTCAATTACCTGATGGGGCGATTTTGGGAAATCATTTGGCTTTTACGTATCTTCTGATACACGTAGCTCCAAACGAAAATACGACGAAACTTGCGCTTGAGTACACGAAAAAAGCTTTTGAAGAAAAGGTTTTGCCAGATTCTGCAAAAATAAAACCGAAAGACGTGTTACTCTATACCAAAATTCTTCTTGCTAAAGGCCTTCTGAAGCCCGAACACGCATCGACCATGTCTTTTGCCCTTTCTAAAAATCAAAAGGAGGATGGGAGCGTAGGTACTGTAGAAGACACGATTTATACATTTAGAACGCTTGCTGTACTGGACAGCGTTGGCTATTCGGATAACATAAAAAGAGCGATAGAGTTCATTAAAACAAAAATTGATCAAAAAGGCTCGATCGATAAAGATCTTAGGCTAACATCTCTTTTTCTCTTAGGTTGGGCTGAAGTTTCTCAAACTTTGTCACGCCTTAATCAGCTACTTGAGTCAACTGAAGTCATCACTTCTAAAGCTGCGTTTTCGGTAAAAGGCATAATCGAAGCCACGTTAAAGAAGGCACAAACTCAGATATTAATGATAAACGTCACTTCCAAAAATCTTCTTGAAATAGTTCTTGCGCAGTTAACTTCAAAGAACGCTCTATCCTTAATATACGTTCATTCTAAGACGCTTAAGCCTGAGCTTATACAAAATGAGAGAATTAAGATGAAACAAATTGACATGCAAGTCGCCCCCATTATTTTGATCGACAAAAAAACCTTACTAATTCTTCCTCAAGATCAAGAGAGCGTATTTTCGGAAAACTGCGTAGTTTTGCTTATAAATGATCAGGAGCTTGCAAGAAAGCTCGCTATGCTATTTGATAAAGAATAAATCCAACTAAGACCAAATCTCCTCAAGCAAGCCGATTTTATGACTTGCAGAGAAACGGTTAAATATTTATTTACTATATAATTTTTACGAAATTGTCGACCGAAATTCACACTTATAAAACAGCATCAGAGCTTGTAAAGGAGTTAGACGACGAAATATCTAGAATCAAGTCGCTATTGGGCGATTATTTAAGAAGGCTTGATGAAGTAAGGGTAAAGCTCGAAAAAATGAAAAAAACTCAAGAAGCGCTGACCAAGCTAACAGGAGGTAAGGTGACTGGAATAAAAGCGTCACAAGACTCACAAGTTTTAGACCTTATGGGGCTACGCGTGGTTGTCAATGCCTCGCCAGAGGAAGAAGCTTCTACACTTGAAGAATCTATAAAAACGCTTCAAGACAAGCTAAATACTCTGCAGCGTGTAAGAAAGGCTTTGGAGCCTCTCTCTACATTAGAGGAAGCGGGCACTTCGATTACTGTTGTTAAGAACGACGGTATACCCACAAAAATTTTGCTGAAACTTTAGCTCTTTTTGAGCACGCGAATTTTCCATTGAGACTTCTCTTTATGTATTCCAATAGCGCCTTTTGTTGCCATTGCGCCCAAAACAAGTGCGACACGGTCCCGCCTTAGTCTGTCTGCGTTGTGTCTTGCAAGGTATGACAGCAATCTCTTAAAAGTGACCTCGCCGGATACCAAAAGATAACTATACACTACCCTTTCTATCCTTTCGTCAGGATTCTCGGCCACAGATATCAAAATGCAAATAGATATATAAACTTATTTGTGAAAGTGTTTATACTAGTCAAAAAAGAGAAAAACAGTCTATACATATAACCGTGCAATCAAAGAAACTTAGGTGATGCCATAGAGATGCTCATAGTCGATGAGCATTAAACGCTATCAAAGCCAAAAAGCTAAGACGTTATTTCACGCCGTGTTGGTAACACGTTAGCAAGAGTATAATCCAAGCCGCGGGAGTTTATCCGGCACAATCACGTTATTTGTTTAGAGTCTTTAAAAGCAATTAGTTCATGAACGAAAGATATACCAGTAAAGATGAACGTTAGACTGGTCGAACTCATTAAAAGCTCACTATCAAACATAATGGATAACAAGAGCAAAAATATTGATAAAGCTGTGAGAATCACAATTCTTATTGGTTTATAGCGTGACAGTAAAAGAACAATGCAAGCTGAAAACATGGTTCCAAGAAATATGCTTATAACGTGAAATTCGTGGAAAATAAGAATTTTAACTAAGATTAAAGAAAGCGGGATCAGCAATACTGGTGACAGAACAAACCATATGCCAAAAAATTTTTTCCAGTAACCTTCGGTGACAAGATCTAAGATGCGTAATGTAACGAGCCACTCACAAAACAATAGAGAAAAAACCAAATACGGAGAACCTTTTAAAGCCATTCCAATAAACGCAAGCAAATAAGACATGTAAGACACGCAAACAGTCATGCTTGTTATTAATAAATGGTATGTTCGCATAATCGAATATAATCGCTTTACACGCTATTTATGCTTTATTGCACCGCTTTGAGATTACGAACAAATGGGCTCTGTAAAAATGTTATTCAGACGGTGAAAACTCGATCTAGTCTGGAGCAAATGGTTATTAAACGTGAATATGATCGAAGTTTTAATTCGCAAGCGTTAATAGTATAACGTCCAAAAACCAAACTAATTATGGCTAATACAGCGTGGCTTCTGAGGTACTACTCTTCTCTGATGTTTGTGAAAATACTAGATTCCGACCAAGGAGGAGCTTTTTCGATCGGCGCTAAATTTGTGTCGCACGTCGCTCCAAGCGTGCTATTCACAAAAGTCGAGCAAGGTGAAATTAATATCACAAATAGTAACCGCTAGTAGTTTGATTAGGAGGCTAGATAAAAGTGTACTAATTACCTATTAGAATTGTAATCGGGTCGAAACGTAATATGTGTCCCAGTCTAAATTCAATAGAGATGACCCATTAACCGTAGGTCCACGCTTATTCAAAAAGTTATTCGAGTATTCCAAAGCCGTGGTCATGCGCCATTTATTAGAACTTAAACACCCTTTATCATGTTTAAAATGCACAATTAACCTGTGATAACCATTGCTCTATTTTGTGTTCGGACTAATTTTTCAACCAATGCACTATGAAGCCTGCTTACACTCTTGAAATTAGAAACCTTCATATAAAATTTGCTTGCTATACAAGGACGACAAACCTCGCCACTTAGTGTTAAAAAGTTTTTAAACACATACTTATAATTTGCGCCTCTCTTCTTTGGTCAACCTCTTGGAGATGAGAAACAGGGGCCGGCTTCTTCAACAATGCCAAAGGAAGGTGTGCACGAAGTAGCGTTCAAGAAAAATAGGATTAACGTAGTTAGATCTCTGCATAATGGTTTCTAGTATAGAAAACTAAAGAAAAAACTTGCGGATAAATCTGCAAGACTCTTCAATGAGATCGTTTACCAGAGAAGACAGCAATACTTCCGTGATGGCAAACTGGCTTTCAGAGTCACGCGAAACAAGTATTATAAGAGGCGCAAGGAGAAAATCGGAGTTAACACTCAAGCGGTAATGCGAAAAGAACAATGGAGCTTTGGAAGACTGAATCCTCCGCTGTCCTTTCTGCGGGTTTACTCTCGACCGCGATTTGAACGCGCGTTTCTCCTAAAAAGGGTAGGGTGAGAGTCGCCCTGTGTGTCCGAGAGGCTCCACCCAATACTTTACGGTTGTTGAAGAGATGGGGTAATAAGGTAGGAAGCTCCACTCTTCAGGACGGCGTGGCTCACAGAAACTTTGGTTTTTGGATTGGTGATTTTTCTATAACACGCTTCTATCCGTTTATGCTTCTATTAGCGGGAGTATCGATCTATACGTGTAATCGTTAGTTCCATATGTAAAGAAAAGGGGTACCATATATCTGAAGATTTTCATTAGGATTATTACGAGTTGTTTTTGGCTTACCCTAACGACATCTCGTACCTTAAAACCTCAATACACAATGATACTTTATAGGATTGTGTCTGAATAAGAGTTTTCCACATTCAGATTTTACACTCACTAATGCTCTATCCAGACACGTCTTTTCCCAAAGCGAACAAAACTCTTAAGGAAACAACATTTGCAAAGTGTCAAAAATTGTTTAAAACGAAAAACTCTTTTAAACTTGGCTGTCTAAAGATTTCAAGTTAAGTCTTAATTCAGATACGGCAACCCCGACTTCTTTCATAAACTCTCCATATTCATCTTCTGTAAGATCAGCACTTAGGACTCCTAAAAGATACGTGGCCACGGTGAATAGGTCATCTGCATCTGCATTCATATTTTCTAAAACTTTACTCACCGAAAGCAACAATGTTGTAGTTTTGTCTTCAGAAGGTTCTTTACTCATTGCAAAAGAAATTTACTTTGTACTCTATAATAAGCTCTTGGTTTTATAGTTTAAGCTCTCTTACGATATCAATCTGCTTTGGTATCTTTTCTGGCGCAAGTTTAGTTTTACAATAGTTTAAAATGTCTTGAACGCTCACTTTTTCACCAGGTTTAATGACTACACTTGCCTTTAGTTGCTTTTCTCCTTTTTTATCCTGCGAAATGGTGACCGAGCTCTCCTTAACAGCTGGATGGGCATTAAGCACTCTTTCTATTTCGCGCGTCCAAATTCTTTTTCCATTTATGACGATTGATTCTTCAAGACTCCCCAAAAGATAAAAGTAACCGTCTTGGTCAAAGTACACACCTATTGTTGTTATGAGTCGTCCTTCGTTGTCGAATGGTTGAGTTGCTTGTTGACCAAAGTAACCCGCCATAACTTGAGGACCTTTAATCGCCAAAATTCCTTCTTTATTGACCTCAAGCGGCCTAAGAGTGTCTTGGTCTAGAACAGTAACTTCTGTGTCAGGTAAGGGCAAACCTATCGAACCCGTTTTTTGGGCGTTCGGTGAATTTGCGTGAGTGAAAGCGCACGCTTCAATCAAGCCGTAACACTCTATTATTTTAACTGAACCTCCTGAATTTTTCAACATATTTTCGAAACTTGCTTTGATAGCTGGAGGAATTTCACCAGTTATACACACACAACTCTTTAAACTACTAAGGTTTCGCTTCTTTGTTTCTTCGCAAGACGCAAGTGAATCGAGCATTCTTGGGGTCGCGGGTAAAAAGCTCACAGAATCCTTTTCAATTGTTTTTACCGCTTCGTCTGCTATGAATAGTGGAAGAACGCTTAACGCGGCGCCTGAAACTAAGGACGATAGCAGAGTAGAAACCAACCCTCTTGTACTTGTGAAAGGAATTGCGGCTAAGATCACTTCGGCTTGTGTTAAAGCGAACCAGTGTGAAAATTGCATTGCGTTGCTAATAAGGTTTTTGTGTGTGAGTATCACGCCCTTATTGTCTGATTTGTACTGAATTAGTGCGATATCCGACACGGTTGACTCTACACTTTTTTCATCGTTTGGCGCCTCAAATACGAGCTTTGACCAGCCTAATGTTTCTCTTTTTTTGGATTTTATTTTAAAAGTCGAACCGCTCAACGCTTGTTGGATCGGGGGCAACACTTCAAACAAGTTTGTCGTTATAACATGCGCAACGCTCGCTTTACCCAGTTTTGAAATAGCCGACTCAAACGCTGAGTACAAGTCTCTTTCTTCTACCAAATCACCACAAAGGATGGCAGCGTACGGTTGTGCCTCTTTGATTGCTTTTTCAAACGTTTCAGCACCGCTCAAAAAATCCATGCAAACTGGAATGCCTCCGGCTTTCAAGATTCCAAAGAATGAAATCGCAAATTGAGGAGAATTAGGCATGGAAAGAAGAACACGATCTCCTTTCTTGAGCCTAAGTTCGTTGAGTGAAACAGCAAAACTTGTAGATAGTCTATCTAAATCCAACCAGTCTACTATAAGTCCCAAGAAGCTAAAAGCTTTCGTTTTGGGATTCTGAGAAACTTTGCGTTCTAAAAGTGCTTGTAGTGTAGCATTGGGATAAGATAAAGAGTATTTCGGCCCTTGTGGATAGAAGTTTTGCGAGTTTTTTATATCACTCATCTATTAAAAGTTGTGTTGTATGCTTAAAAATGTTTTTAGTAATCTACTGCTTGTTACTGCCAAACCATTGTATCACTTTATTTGCGGCGTTTTTACCTGGTATTCCGGTAACACCACCACCGGGATGTGAGCCGGAGCCGCACAGAAAAACTCCTTTAATTGGCGTCGCGTAATTGTTGCACTCCGGTAAAGGTCTAAAAACGAAAAGCTGGTCTGGCGTCATATCAAGGTGAAAGATGTTTCCTCCCCAAATGCCAAATCTACGTTCTATATCAAGTGCAGTAAGTAATTGATACTTGATTGGCTTAAAGTTCGGCGCGTATTCTCTTAAGGTATCCAAAATAAGTATGGCGTACTCTTCTTTGAAATCATCTAATTTCTTATCGTAGGGAAGATACTGTCCAAAAATTGAAAAGGAATACTTTCCTTGTGGTGCAACAGTAGGATCTAATGACGATTGAATGTTAACTTCAAACCATGGTTTTTTGGAATAACCGTAAACCAAAGCGTCGCGATAAGCTTGTTCCGCATAGTCTACGCTAGGTAAAATCACTTCTGAAGCGATGTGCTCAGGTTGTAGCGATTTTCCATTTCCAAAATCAGGAAGTTCTTCCAAATACCCAACCATTTTAAAGGAAACCCCAGTCGATTTGAGCGAGTTCACCCTTTTTTTAAAGTCAGATTCAAGCTCCGCATTTCTGAGTAGTTTAAGAAAAGTTGTCTTCGGATCTGCATTAGAAACCACAGCTTTTGATTGAATTGTTTTGCCATCTTTCAACTTTATTCCTTCAACCTTTCCGTTTTTTACTAAAATTTCGTCAACTTCAGTCCCTGTGTAGATCGACACACCGTAATGCTCAGCGGCTTTTTTCATAGCCTGCGTTACTCCACCCATCCCTCCTTCGACGTATCCCCAAGCACCTTGAACGCCATTTACAGAACCAAGGACGTGATGCGCTAGGACGTACGCAGTTCCTGGAGTTGAAGGTGCGGCGAACGTTCCGACAACGGAATCCAAACACAGACCGGCCTTAACCTCTTCCGTTTCAAAATATGAGTCTAACATCGATTTTGCATCTCTTGCAAAAACCTGAAGAGAGTTCAGCAAATTTATTTCATCGATTTCTAACGCGTCTAAATTGGTTAGTAATTCCTTTGCATCTTTTAATGTAGGGGGCGGGTTTAGCATAAACGGCTCAACTAATGTAGCAAAAGAGCTCCAAAAACTTTGCCAGCGCTCGTAGCCGTCCGCGTCTTTTTTGGAAAACTTTTCTATTTCTTTTTTCGTCTTTTTTGTATCACACCAAAGATAGAGTTTTTTACCGTTTGGAAAGGGTAAAAACATCCCAGGATCTTTTATGTAAACCTTAAGTCCAAACCTTCTTAATTCGAGTTCTTGAATTATTTCTTCGCGTAAAAGACTAAGCACGTAGGCTCCCATTGAAACCTTTATTCCTGGCCAAGGTTCCTCTGTGACACAAGCTCCGCCAACGATTTCTCTTCGTTCAAATAGTGCGACCTTTAAACCTGCTTTTGCCAAGTATGAAGCGCAAACTAACCCGTTGTGTCCTCCTCCAATTACTATTACATCGAACATACAATTTAACTACTGAACTTAAAATTAAATGTTTTTCATTAATTATTTGCCTTTATCATAATATTGTGTATTAATACAAGAGCATAAGTATATTATATAAAAATTATTACTAGCGCTGATTTTATATAGAATTTCAAATTAACTAAATAGCAGACTTTGAAGAATTTTATCAAAAAAGCAAAAATCCACTTGTTTTACACAGAATATGTTGTGCTTGCATCCTTTTATGATTCTAAATAACACTCTATCCGAAAATCTTGATAAAAAGATATTGTCTAAGACCACTTTGAAAGTTTGGCTTGGGGCGGTAATGAAAACTGATTCGTTATATGACCTCCAAAACTTCACCTTTAAAGATTGAGAATTTCTAACTAACGGAGTTTTTGTGTAACCTTGCAAGTTAACTTACTAAGATTCGCGCGTAAGTCCTTTACTTACGTATCGTAGAACATGGCCGAATACAGAAAGACTTAACAAGATAGACCACAAAGGGTTTAGCGTTCACTTTTCTTTAATCCTTATAATAGGAAAAAGCAAACCCAATGCCAATAACCAAAACCACCACAAAAATACTAGGGGTTTACATTGTCAATGCGAGCGTGAACTTCGGGGACTTTGTGTGGTGTAAATGGGGAGTTAGCGGATTTAAGGACGGACGTAAGATAGACTATTTCGTTAAAATTCTATCACAATTTTTTACTCTAATGCTGGCTTGTCCCTATTAAAGCGTTAAACAGGTAGTAATTTAACGTTTTTAACATCCAGTTATCAAGGTTCGAATCCTCGTTGCGGCACTTTAAAAAACGGATGTTGCTAAAGCTTGTAAGGTTTTTCCATTGAGATTTATTTGTTATTAATTCCAGAATATTCTTATCTTTCGCAGTCAAAGGAAAACCTCAAGTAGATAACAATATCTGTTGCTGAGTATGACTCTGTTAAAATCTGAGCATTAACGATGATAGGGCATAACCAATTCCACCACCTATGTAGTTAAAACTTAAGACAATGGTAGAAATTTCGGGGGCACGGTTAGTAGATGAGACTAATGTGTTAATGAGGGGCTCAAGCAGGCTAGACGAAATTGCTAAGACAATTAATATTAAAAAGAACGTAATCGGGCTGGTCTTCATGAATATGAATGAAACGAATAATGTAACTATCAAAGCGTAAAAGCCTAGTAGCCCAGAAACTGCCTTCACGTTCGCTAACCGCTAAGTCCCCTTTTACTGATGACGAACTGGATTGTCATGCATGTGGCAGTTTCGAGCTCGATTGCTATAAGTACTAACGAGTCAGATATACCTTGTCTAGTACCCAATTCAAATACCATCCCATCCAGAGGTACTGCAGGAACCAGTTGAAGGCTACTAACACTGTAAGAGGCATAGCTTCCCTAATTAGCGAGAGTTCTCCAGAGAAGAACCTCGGCTTTATTTCGGCACCACCGAAGTAAGTGAAATACATAATAAGAAGGAATCCAAGAGCTGTAAACAGTGATAGGGCGGTTAGGAAGATGAGTTTATTCGGCGTTACATATGTAAGAATCGGTGATAAGAAGAATGCGACGGCCTCAGAACCAGAAATTAGCGAGAAGAATCTTGAGGAATCTAGTAAATATTTAGACCAGCTTACCTCTAAATTATATATGTAACTTCTAGTGTATATCCCAAGCAACAAGGAAATAGATATTCCTAAAGGTAAATTGTAACGTTGTTAAGGAGTATAGCTAGTATAACAGTTAAGAACAGAAACAGTAAGTGGACAAATGGTAGTCTCTTGAAAAGTCGTTCATTGTGGAATAGTAGCGTTATAAATCCACGTATGACTATTATGATGCCATAAATGGTTCCAAATATGGGGACTAAATTAATATATGCTATGAAGTTCATTGAATAAATAGCAAAAGCGCCTATAATCGTAATGAGAAAATCTAGGTAAATGAGATAAGGAGTTTGGTTCATCTGTCTTCCCACCCATTCAGCACAAAAAGTGCGATATAAAGAAATTACAAAAAGAGGCGGTGGAATAAGAAGCACCGTGAAAGCCACGAGGCAGGCGAGCTTTGAAGAGCTCGTTCACACAAAGCCACAAAAAATGCGGTCGCCGGGATTTGAACCCGGGATCAGCAGCTTGGAGGGCTGCTGTCCTAGACCAGACTAGACGACGACCGCTTAAGAATGATTTAATTAAAGGATTTATAAATTTTCCAAATTGCACACTCC
>Ga0208151_100855_pt1 | contig 10984 bp, 7 predicted proteins | sample ECH_Bhost_MetaG_FD_187130 | JGI IMG/M metagenome (GOLD analysis project Ga0208151, IMG submission 187130) | Hot spring microbial mat communities from Yellowstone National Park, Wyoming, USA - ECH_B host_MetaG (SPAdes) (version 2) | ecosystem: Environmental > Aquatic > Thermal springs > Hot... | reverse complement strand
AGCATAGCAACAGCGTTGCTTCTTACATACAATGCAGTTATCATTAAACGCATTCTGGCAGAGCAGAACGTTTTTAACATACCAAGATGGGCAACGGTGGGCTTTGTACTAGGCTCTGTAGAATACCCGCTGTACTTTATTGCGATATTTGCAGTGCTAGCAGCAATATACCTGCTTTATGTAAGAAAAATAAAGGAATATAGGGCAAAATCATTGGCAATAGTAATTTTGCTGATTCTAGAGTTCATGGCAATGATCCAGCCATTGGGCGACGGACTAAACGACGCATTAACATATTATTATGTTGCAACCCACGGCGTACACGAATTCAACTACACAACCCTTACAGGCTGCTTCTACGAGAACGCAAGTAGCAATGCGTATATTATATACATAAACAGAAGCTACCTGAATAGCAGCACAGTGATAGCAAATCTATCTACATGCCTACCATTTAACAAATAGTTGACGAGGCGATAAAATGCAAATGTCAGATTCTATAACTTCTAAAAAACAAAAGATTAAATATGTTTCCTTTAGAAATACAAACATGCTAAAAGTAACCGAAAGAACTTTTTATGAAATCATAAGCAGATTTTTGCAAGAAAATTTTAATGCGCAGTCCTTACAAGAAGTTGGCGGTGGTGAAGGGAGGGGATATATAGATTTATACTTTCAATTAGATTCTACTTCCTTTCTACTCGAAATAAAAATTGGTGGAGAAAAAGAGCTAGCAAAAGCTATAGACAAAATGTATAATAAATATATTCCAGAGTTTGAAACCAAGAATATAATAATTTTAGTTTATCCAGATCGATGGGAAAAAGTTCATATTTCCCCAGAGTTAATTGAAAAAGTTAAAGAGGAGGTATTAAACGAAAAAGTTACTGGAAGGGTTTATACTGATTATTGGTCTGCGTGGCCTAGCAAAGATGTTAAAAGTATTTTCTACACTCTTGTAGATAAATTTAAAAAGAAGGAAGTAAATGTAGAGTTTGACTCCGTAGTAAAAGCCATAAGGGAACTTGTTCAAGAACTAAATACGGCCATACGCCAGGCAAGGACTAAAGAAATTTTTGAGGAAGTTGCTACAAAATTAGAGCTGTTTGCTGGGCTAGGAGAAATCAAAAACAAACAAAAGGCAGAATCAGAAGTCAGCATGCTAGCTTCTTATCTTCTTTTTAATCAATTACTTTTTTACCATGTTTATAAGGTTAAAGCAAAAGATGAAAGTTTAGATGAATTAAAACCAATAAAAAGTATAAAGGAATTATACGAGTATTTTACTAAAATAGAGAGGATAGATTATCAGCCCATTTATAGTATAAAACTTCTTGATAAAATCCCAGAAACTCCAGTAACAGTAGGGCTCATAAATCGTGTTATTACAAATCTTACTTTATTGAGAGCAGAGCATATTACGCAAGATCTTGCTGGAAGGTTCTTTCATGCTTTACTTCCCAGAGATGTTGCAAAAGTTTGGGCTGCTTTTTATACAAATCCAATAGCTGCTGAGATTTTAGCAAATTTAGCTATAGATGAATGGAATGAATCGGTTTTAGATCCTGCATGTGGGTCTGGAACTTTGTTAGCTGCTAGTTATAGAAGAAAATTGGAGTTATACGAAAAACAAACTGTAAAAAAACTAGACGAAGAAACAGTTAGAAAACTTCATAAAAAATTTATAGAAGAGGATATTACGGGAATTGATATAATGCCTTTTGCTGCACATTTAACTGCAATTAATTTAGCAGCACAGAGATTGGATCAACCAACCAATGTAGTGAGAGTTGCAAGGTGGGATTCCCTTGAATTAGCACCAGATATAAAAAACTTGGAGTTTAAAAAAGAGGGTATACTGCTGAAACAATTTACACAGGCTGTCCAATTAACTCTTCATGGAAAAAGTGAAGTAATAAAAAAAGTTGAAACAATTTCTCCTTCTGGTAGAGGGAGAGGGTTTTACTTAAAACCAGTGGACATCGTTATAATGAATCCACCGTTTTCAGATAGAGAAAAGCTGCCAAAAGATTATCTAAGAAAACTAAGTGATGAATCAGACTGTGGGAGGGTGTTAGGAAAAATTTGCGGTCATCAAATTAATCTTTGGGGATATTTTATTGCACTTGCAGATTTATTTTTAAAACCAAATGGTAAAATTGCTGCTGTTTTACCGATTAATATTGCAAGAGGAAAAGCTAGCGAAAAAATTAGAAATTATCTTTTAAATAATTATCATATCAAATATATAATAAAAACAACAAAAGATTTGGCATTTAGCGAATCTGCCGAATTTAGAGATATCCTATTAATTGCTGAAAAAAGAAAACCGCATAATAATGACTTAACCACAATTATATTTCTTAAAAAATCGATAAGGGAAATGGATTTAGAAGAAATAAGAGAAATTATAAACAATATATCTTCAAATGTAGGATCTACGAACTACTATGAGATGCGAAAACTGCCTACTTTAGAGCTTTTGTCTAACAAAAATAATTTTATGAGGTTTATTATAGGAAAAAATTTAAAGATTAATGAAGCTTTAAACACTTTTTTTGAAGAAATGGTAAACAGATCCAAAGATACTTTAGAAAATTTTAAGGAAGAGTCTTTAAAAGAGGGGTTTGGTTTAAGACCTAAGGGACTATCAGAAGTGATAATGGTTACAAGACCTTTACATCCAAGTAGGATAAAGAGGGCATTTTTAATTTTAACAAAAGAAAACAAAAACGGTTTAGTGTCAATTAAAATAAAAAACACAACAATGAAAATAGAGCTAAATAAAAATTCTCTAATTCCCTCTATTAGAAGCATAACTGGAATTAGATTTTTGAATATATCACATCACCATGATTATATTATCCCAATACAGTATAATGGGTTTGAAACTGTATTAGGTCTTTCTAAGTTAAAAGGAGCAATCAAATGGGATGAAATAAAAGAAAAAATTAGAAAAACTGGTACAACCCACATAGTTATACCAAATAGAATTAACCTTTCTTCTCCAAATAACTTTATTATTGTTCCTTTTTCGAAAGAAGCCCTTACCCCAGTTGGTAAATTTTTCTTATTTACGGAAGATTTATCAGAAGAAGGGTTTACCATTCTCACTATTTATTTGAACTCAATTTGTTTTCTTACAGAATTATTACTAAATAGAACAGAGGCTACAGGAGCTTACTTTGATATAAAGATTGCAGATTTGATAAACATGCATAAACTAAACGTAGATAAAATTATGAACAACGATAAAAATAAAAAATTATTAATAGATGTTTGGAAAAAAATTTCAATTATAAAATTCCCATCTATTATAGAACAATTCGAAAAAAGATTTTGGGCTAGAGTTGAATTAGACAAAACAATTTTAAAAGTTTTAGAGTTTTCTGAAGAAGAGATAGAAGAAATATTACCAGAAGTTTACGATGCTATAGTTGAAGAATTAAAGTCTATAAAAGAAGTTAGATAATTTAAAATTTGAAAAAGTCTTTCTCCGTTAAAAATATTATTTTTTTAAGGGATTTGAAAATCTGATGGTAAAAAATTTCTATAGGCATTACTTAAGGTCTTGAGGATAAAGTTTTTTATATATATCACTGAAAGACCAAACAGAGACTTCTATTTTATTCATTTTATCTTTATACTTATTACTCAATGTTTCTCTTATAATATCTTCGGCTTGTTGTTTGTCGTTTTCATTTAGTGGATCTACAACATAAATAAAATGAACCTTATCATATGAGTTTAAATCTTTTCCATTATTATATGCACGCATGTTGTCAAAGTATTTCTCAAATGTATAAAGATACTTTTTTGTTCTATCTTTTATATTATTTATTAATTTCGTTCTTTTCAAGTTTTTTGTATCAAATATATATAGTAATTTTTTGTCTTCATCTTCAAGCAAGGCATCGGGCTGATTTGGTCCACCTAGTCTTTTGGCTTCTCCTTTTACCAAATTTATAAATGCGTATAGGATCTTTTCCATATATGTACCTCTTCTTTTAACTTTTTTCTGGATTTCTGGATTTTTATTATAATCTTCGTAAATCTTGTAGAGAATTGTGGCCAACATAGATCTTCGCTCTATAGCTTTTTTATAGCTAGTTAACGCATTCTCTAAAGAATTTTTAGTATCACTTAGAAAAATTGGGGCTGGAATTAAAAACGGCGTCTCTTGCGCTTCCACCTCTGTTATTATCTTGCTGTATTTTATATGAGTTCCATTGAGATCTACAACAATGAAAGGGTATAAATAAGAAGATCTGGCTTCGATAGCTAATTTATCTGGGTCCGCCTGATCAAGTTTTTTTATCTCGTCACCTAACTTATATTTAAATTCTTTAAATTCATATTTATTTAGCAGCAATAAGTTTACATGTTGCCCGTCGTTTTGCTTAATTTTAAAAATGCAACCTTCTTTTATGTGGTTTTCCCTTATTTCGTTTTTATTATAAAACAAAAAACTTTTCGTATCTAGATTTAAAGGTTTACCATCTAGAGTTGCACCTTGTGGCAGGTTTTGCTTTATCGTTTCTTTTATTTTATCCAAATCTACAGAATATTTAATCCATTTTGAATCTTCTGATATTATACCTATATTTTTAATTTCTTTTATAAAATTTTCATCGCTCAATAAGTTTTTAATTATCTTACGCTTAACTAGAAGATATTCTATTTTGTCTCTTTCTGAAACCTTTAATCGAATGTGTGTATATTCTTTTATATTGTTATAAAAATCTTCAAACTTAGGACCTTTTCTTATAAATTGTGGATCAATTTTAAGATTACTGTTGCCATCACTATCACTTAGTTTCCCTACACTAAACTTAATTCTTAAGCTTTCTTTGTTATATGATATATCTTTATCTTCCAAAGTGAGGCTTTTTAGTAGTAAAATATTAAAGGTTTTTAGGAACTCGTCTAGCTTGTGATTGCTATCATCTACTATTATGTGCTTTTTTTCATAATCTACATATACAAAAGGCTCTGCAAAATTAGACAGCTCTATTTCTATACTATAAGGTGTTGATATTTGCTTTAATTCCTCTAAAAATTTTTCTACGGTCATAAATTTTTGGTTAACATTGGCATATTTTCCATAATTTTGTTCAGCAAATTTCTTTAATAGTCTTTCACTGCCATTAAAAAACCCTGTGTTCTTGCCTTTTAAGAGATAACCAATACAGCTATTTTTCTTTGAAAGATTTTCGATAGGTATGGTTGGGTCGGTTTCTGTAAGCTCTGAAGAACCTTCGACTCTACCCAAAGACTTACCACTGTTCCTTACTATTACAAAATATTCTCCGTCTTCAAAAGATTTACGTCCAATAATATATTTATTTTCCTCTTTTGCAGGAACTTCTTGCACATTTTCGCCGAGCTCAAAGTTTTTAGGATTCTTAAGTTTTATCTTATTGGTATTTTCATCCACATCCTCTATCATCCCATTATTTTTTAATTTTTCTCCACTTGTACTAATTATTTTGTCATATATCTCTTCCTCATCATAACTTTTTTCCGCATCTACTTCCATATTCACACTTTTTGCTCATTTAATTTTTCAAGCATAGGATAAATCTTCTCATAATAAAAGAATTTTACCATGCTATCGATATCGTTTTTATTTACTAATACAACTAGCTTGCCTTCAAATTTCTTCTTGCTTGTCACTTCCTCAAATCTTCTAATCTCATAGCTTTTTAACTGCTCTGGCAATTCGCTTTCGTTGCTTAGCATTTTTCTCTTTAATTGATCTTTTTGTAGATAAGGAAGAGAGATTATATGGTATAACTTCCCCGCCTGCTTATCTGCTATGGCCCAGGTATCACTCTTTCTCTTTAGCTGCTCATGAAGTAAACTAGCTTTTTCGCTTGTTTCTGCAGTAATTATACAAGATGAACCGTTTTCTTCTTCAGTAGCGTTTAGCAGCCATTCTTTTCCATTATCATCTATAAGTTTGTAGGCATATTTTATTCCTTTTTTGGTACTTCTAGAAAACTTGTCAAACCACTCCGCATTTGTCTTATTTAAGAAAGTTAATTCCATAAGTATACTTTTAAAGTAATATGTATTTAAATTTTTCTAAATTCTGTTTATATTTATTTTAAACGCGCTTATATTTATTTAAATGTGGCGAAATATTCGAAAGTTTTAAATACCTTTCAGCTATATAATATAAGCATATGAGAGTTGAAATAAATATTACAAAGGATAACAGGGATAGAATTCTAAAATTGCTAGATGAACTAGTAGACGCAGAAAGTAGTACTAGTGAGGAAGCAGGAAAGATAAGGATAAATGAGAGTAAAGAAGGGCATAGGGCTGAGAAGGAAGAATATAAAGGCTATGCTAAATATATGGATAAACCATCTGGTTATATAGACAAACTACTTGCTCCTGCAAGCATAGAAAGTTCTGAATTTGGTCTGGGAAAAAACTTCCTATTCAACTCCTTCTTCGCTGCTAAAGCAATGCTTAGAGTAATTGCTAACCTAACAAACGAAGAGGGAAAGACGCCCGAACAGGACAAGGTTTTAGACACTTTTAATAAGGCGACGATAGCAAAGGGCCTCCAAAAGTATAATGGCTTCCCAAAAAATAGAGAAAATGAGAAGCACGAAGGAAGCAGCATCAACAAACTATTACACAGCATACTTCTACCACTTTCCCAGATGGGCATGCTTAAGCTCAACGATAATAATATATCTTTGACAAAGAATGGCCTTGAGTTCTCTATGCTCACTAGTCCAAAGCTAGACAACAATAAAGATGAATTGCTCTCAGAAGAGGAGATCAACTACTTAATAGACTATCTAAAAGAAATAGACATGCACGGCTACAAAGAATATACATTCCTAAAGCGAATTGTTGACTTTATAAAAGAAAAAAGCACATACGGTAAAACCCCCGTTTACCAAGATTTGGTTGACTTCATAAAACGCGATGAACATTTCGTTGATTATATATATAAAACTAGTAAATTTGGCAAGAATGGCTTACCAAAGGAAAGTCGTGATTTCTTAAATAAACTACAGAGAACCGCGCAGGCCGTTGTGGCAAGTAGAATAGCTTTACTTAGAGAGTTTAGAGTTATAGAAGACAGAAGAAACAGTTATAGGATAATTAAGAATGTTTTTGGGTGAAAAAAATGGAAACAGGATTAGTTGTAAGATACTCTAAACAAGAAATAGAAGAAAATTTAGAAGCGTACGAAAATGATGCGGGAAAGGATAAAGAACATACACTATACTTTGTACAAAAGGATGCCATACAGAACAGTATAGATGCAAAAGTTGATGACAAGGATTTCTCTGTGACGTTTGAATTGCTGGAACATAAAAATAATAGATACCTAATAATAACAGATACAGGGACAACTGGGTTGCTAGGTAAAGGTATACCAAAAGACATAGAAAGCGATGAAGAAGCGGTGTTTGAATATTTAGAAAAGGATAAAAATGAAAAATGGGGAAGGTTCGAAACTTTTTACTTTAAGAAAGGTGAGGCCTATAAAGATCTAGGAAGTAAAGGAAGAGGAAAATTAATATTTCTCGCAGCTTCTGTTGACAATAAGATTTATTTTGATTCTTTAAGAATAGATGGCACGTATAAATTTGGAGGTATATACTATGAAGGGGGCTTCCGTAGGCTTATAGAGAAAGAGGGCGATGAAAGTAAAAAACGTTTAAAGGAAAACCTTCCATTCTTAGATCCATTAACTAAAACAGGAACAAGAATAATAATAGTAAACCCATATGCTTATGTTGTAGAAGATTTTAAAAATTTAGAATACTACATTCAAGAAACATGGTGGCTAGCACTTCAAAAAGGACTAAAGTTTTATTATAAAGGTTTTGATGGAGTAATGAAAGAGGTAAGACCAAACCCACTTCTCAATTTTGATAAGATTAATGAATCACGCAAAATAAAAAAAGGGCCAGGAAAATTAAAAAAAGATACAGAATTTGGATACAAAGAACTTGTGATAGCTCTTGCAGATTCGCCTCTAGATGAACCTTTGGCTGGCATATACATCCAGAGAGGGCTTATGAAAGTAAGTAGTTTCATAGATTATGACATAGACTTGCCTAAAGAAAATAAGAATAGAATCTACGGCTACATAATTTTTGATGAAAAGACAGAAGAAGAATTTAGAAATAAGATTGAGGCGATAACGCATTTTGCCTATAATACTAAATCAAGGCTTGGTAAGATTATTGACCAATTCTTGGAAGAAAACATTGAAAAATTTGCTGAATTAAAGGGTCTACTGAATGATGAAGGAGCAGGCCAAAATGATCGTACAGCAATCGTAGTGCAGAATAGAACAAACGAGATCAATAGGGTGCTAGCAGAACTAGGTATAAAAGGAGGGTTTGGGCCTGGCCCTTCTTCTTCACAATCTTCCACGCAGCAACTTAGTGAAATTTCTTTGCAGCTTATAGGCTTAAAAGAAAACAACGCATACGAACCTGGAGATGATCTAACCTTCAATGCAAAGATAATAAATAGAAAATTAGAGCCAAGCGGGCCTTATTATGTAGATATTAACCTTTATAAAGAGGCTGTTGCAGAACAAAACCGTATAGAAACTCTATTTAGCAGAACTTATGCAAAATTGGATATAGATAAAGTGCATCCGATCCAGAATATTAAAAGTTATAAGTTCCCTAAAAGATACAAAGGAAAATATATAATTGAAAAAACAATTACTGATAAAAATGGCCACGAAGTATACAGAAGAAATGAGATATTATGGGTGGGTGTGCCACCAGAGCTAAGAAATGGCATATTTCAGATAGACTTAAAACATGAGAAAAGAAATAATTTTTTGTATGAACCACATTATAATCCGGAGGAAAATAAGTATATAATCAATATTAACGCAGAGCACCCGTATTACAAAAAGCTTGAAGAATATAAGGACGATGAGTTGATTGCATTTTTAACTGATTTTATCATAGCAAATTCTGTGTCGTTTGTATTAGCAACTGAGCCAGATAGATTTGCTGATACCCAGTTTGTTAAAACCAACGGATCATTTCCAGAAGGTCCAACCGAAAAAATATTTGAGATAGAAAGGAAAAATCTAGCACTTCTTTTAAGCCACATACAAGGGTGATTATATACCACTTGTAATGAAGAGAAAGATTGAAAACGGAAAAGTTGTAAAGTATATACGTTTAGATTACTTTTCTAATTTAGAAGTTGAAACTGCAAAAGAACTAGACTCTCTAATTGTAAATAAACTAAAGGAGATACTTAAAAAGTTGAAACAGGCAGGATTATTAGACAACAAAAAACATGACTTAGCTTTTTGGTACATCTTAGGGAAAGGTGTAAATGAACTTATCGAATCCGACGAATTTAAAAAACTAGGAATTCCAAAATATGACCTAAAAGGTGTCTTTGAGGGTATAGAAAATGCAGCTAGAATAGAGCTGCACATTTTTGAAAATTTAAAAGAAAGTGAAAGACAGAACACATTTTTAAGAAATCACATTTATAGGGCTTATAAATTAGCTCAGTTTCCAGAGGAATATGTTAAAAAGGTAGGCAGCTGGGATACTTGGCGTGAGTTTTTAGAAAGGCCAATTTTTGATAGGGATCCGATCCTACTTAGGAAGCTACTAGATTCGTATTTAAAAAAGTATAACAAGCCAATAGAAAGGAAAACTGCTAGGGAGATTATAAAATTAGTTAACAAAAAGCTAAAAGGCTACAATACAAGATACATGCCTACTGATGTGTTAGATAAAATAATCGAAGAGATTATTGATACAGTAGGGTAATATTAATTTTTATCTATGTATTAGCAATAATGAATTCTATGTCCAAATTAAAAACAGAATGTGATGATGAACGTGATTGCTTCAGTAAGGAGGCAATGGATAAAGCCTTAGAAGAGCTAAGAGATTTAGGTTGGGATTATTATAAAGAACTAAATAGTAAAAGACTTAAAAAAGGAGAGTCTGGTTTAACGCTCCACCACCTTTGTCTATGCCAAGGTGCAGCCCTTTACTATGCTCATTTGATTAATCGTAAAACAAATCCAGAGTACCGTGGTGTAAAGGATTTCGATGTTTGGCTCTTTGTATCTGGATATAATAGAAATTATTCTTCAAGAAAACCAAAGAAGGAAAAAATAATTGTACAATGTAAGCCCAAGAAGGTCGATCTACTTATATATAATAGTGAGAACTTTAAAAATAATAGTAGTCTGATAGAAGTACTACAAAATGAACTTAGAAGAAAAACAGCAAGATGTCTTTTGGATAAGGCGATAATTGACTTATCAGATAATGAAGTACTATATGTTAATAAAGAATATAGTGATAAAAACAAAAAATGCTAAATTAATAGTGTCTTGTTAGCAATACAAATTTGATATGGTATAAAGTTGGATCGCTTGCCAAAGTTTGTGAACTTGAAAATTTTTGTGCACCACCTTTTTCTTTCTTTCCCACTTATTAGCTACTAGTGGTAATACGCCAGAGAAGAATGCTACGCTTGTTGTGAAGCTGCACAAGTGCCACATTTTTGAAAAAGCTCCTTCTTCTATAAGTGATGTCACCAAGGAAACGCTGCATGAAGAAGAGCTTGCTGAGAGAGCGCAGGGAAATGAAAAATTCAAGCTTAAGAAGCTCAATGTTGATGGCTTCGATGCTGAGCTCTAATTTGATGTAAAAGGCATGCAAAATATCACCCTTGGAGATATTATTAACCTTGTAGACTAGGTGCAAGCGGATGACAAAAAGATTGAGGTTTCGTTCAGGTTCCAGGAATAGAAACATAATCTCTCTGTAGCCAATTTCTATTTAAATATAAAAGTATTGTATTCAATATTAAAAGCTCCCTTAATCTTCTTTTGTAAATTCTCGCCACCTATGTTATCATAAATATTGCTAAGCTCATCAAAAAATGCCACTTCTATTCCTTCTTTACTCAAAACCTTATTCAAATATGATTTCCTTTTTAG
>Ga0208151_100853_pt1 | contig 11008 bp, 4 predicted proteins | sample ECH_Bhost_MetaG_FD_187130 | JGI IMG/M metagenome (GOLD analysis project Ga0208151, IMG submission 187130) | Hot spring microbial mat communities from Yellowstone National Park, Wyoming, USA - ECH_B host_MetaG (SPAdes) (version 2) | ecosystem: Environmental > Aquatic > Thermal springs > Hot... | reverse complement strand
GGATCGTACGCGGCCATTATGAGGAGCCTTCGCCTCGCCTCACAGGCCAACTCGCTCAGAGATCCCACCCCGATTTCACGTACCCCGAGGCGAGTTCCATGACGAGCCGCAAAAGACCCTTTTTAAAGATTTTGACCCGCAGTAATGCTCAGCAAAATACGTAAAGCAGCACGACGTGGGTAGTAACACTTAAAGCTTCATAAATAGTGCTATTTTGCATGGCGTCGGTTAAGGCGTACTTAGCCGGTTTGGTTGCCTTGGCAACTGTGGCTGTGGTGTTCGCGGTCCTCTGGTTCATGGCCTACACGAATTATGCGAACCTTGAGGTTGAATACGCAAATCTGCAGAACCAATACAACGCGCTACAGGGTCAGTACCAACAACTTCAGACCCAATTCGGTAGGTTAAATAGCACCTACTGGAGCCTACTTGAGTCGCTAGGGTATGCTAGTGGAGGTAGTACATTACTACCAGGGTATTATAAGGGCTTGGCGATTTTTATCCCAGGCGGTTACGTAGGATCTGTGCACATAACCGTATCCTCAACACCAAGTAATGTTAGAGTTTATATATTCGACTTACACAATTATGCGATGTGGTATGCTACTGGTTCATACTATTCATATTATCTATACGATGCCGGGACATACATAAACGACCAAGTTAGTCTGAACCCTGGAGTCTATATTGTGATTATTGATAATCCAAACATAATATCAACATCGATAACCTTCACAATAACAACAATATACACATCACCAAACGGCTAAGGAATTTTTTAGGTAAAAACACAGCCAGTTTACGTGGGGAAACTCATTAATCCACGCCAGAGCTGGGTGCTCAGTTGTCTACCCACTCATTGGCATCACCCACCTTATGGCGCAGTTTCTCGTAACCACCCACGTGACATTTTTTACAAACGCCTTCACCGCGGTTCCGTAATTACCTTCCCCTTGTTATGATGACCCCTGTAGGTTGTAGTTATACCCCATAATACAACCAAGACCCAGCCCTAACCACAACCGCGCTACTAAGGCAACAACTGCACTCATCGCTTTGGTACCAACCCTAACGAGCTAGGATTGATACATCAACGCTCATAATCTACGTCAATTCACCACCCTGGCTATAACCTCGACTACACAGCCACGTCAACTAGACAATGAAGCAGACCAGAGCCCTAAGGCTGACTCCTCAGAATTAAACGTGGTAGAAGAACAGTTTTGCGATGGCACGCCTAAACTCCTCATTATTTGGGTCACAACACGCCCTGTATGTCTCAAGGAACAGCTTCGCGGGTAGCTTGCCAGAAGAGTTCATAGCTCCCGCGAGTGCGTGCGCCTTGGCCAGCTTCTCATTACCATTGATTACTGCATAAAGCATGTAGGTTAAATGTACCGATGAGCAGATTAGTTGGTCGGATGTGGAACAATCACTAAACTTAACTATCGATAGTAGGAGTCTATAACTAAGCTCATGTAACAATCTCCTAAATTCATCATCCAACGGCTCAGCATCGAGGCCTAGACTCTTAAGTAAACCCAGCACCTCACCTTTTGAAATCCACCTCTGAAAAATTTCAATTAACTCTTGTCTTAAACTATCTTCTTGCAGAAAGAATTCCATGGTATAATCTCTTGAAACGATAATCATGCATAGATAATGTTTTAGGGGGTCATTGATCTCTTCACATAGCTTTGTTTCATCTCCAGGCTTTATCGTACCATAAATAGCCTTCAACGCGGGTAGGGAATTAATGTCTACATACCCGCGCCCAAAAGACACAATCAACTCTCCAGGTTTAATAACAAGTCTATCCTTAAGCTCGCTACTTAACTCACCCCTTGGGCTGAGCAGTACGTTGAGCATCAGCCTGGTCAAAATCGGAACTAATGCATCAAACAAAACAGGAGGAGGTTCCAAGAGCACCCGTCGTTCCTCAAGCAACTTCTCAATCCTCCGAATCTCCTCATTGCCACCCGTTAGGGCTAGGGACACGAGGTACCCACCGAGTATATTCTTCAATACAAAATCCGTTTGAAAGTTATCTTGAGACGCGGGCATGAAACGTTGCGTATTGAGTGCCTCCTCGTACAGTTGCCTAAACTTATTGGCTAATCTGATTGAGGTATCGCCAGTCAACGTGCTCTTAATTGCCTCAACACGCAATGCCCAGTTGCGATTATATATGTAATTTTTGTAGTCGTGGATCTCCCTACTCGCTTCAGCAACTTCATTAAATAGTATCTCTGCCTCATCGAGCTCGTCATTATCAAGCTTGTATTGCGCCAATGCGTACTTAAGATTCCACGTCTCTTCAAGGATTTCTCTCCTAGCCGCCTTCTCATCTGCCTCTGTGAACCGGAACTTCACAAAACCCATGAAGTCCTCATCCCTTATTAGTTCATGAACACTCCCTCTCAACCTACTTAGTTCCCTGGCAACCTCCTTAGCCTTATTATCCACGTCAATGCGCAACACACGTTCCATAAGCGTTCTTACACACCTATTATCTAACGCTGGTAGTAATGAATGCACCCAGGTAATGATGCCTAGTGTGGGGTTTAACTGGTTTATTTTATCCAACAAACCAGCAGCCCTACTAACCACATGTTCAAGCTTCGTACGGAAAGACGCATCCATATGCTCAAACCGATATTCATCGCAACGTTCCAGGCATATAGAGAATAATGCAACTAAGGCGTCTATCGCATCGACAAGGGGCCAAGAATGCCCCTTTACTCTATCCTCGTACTTGTTTAATATGTAATCTAACTCATTAAGTATATTCATCACCGTGTCCCAGTCCTTACACATGCCCAGTTTGAAGACTCTATCCAGTGCGGAGGCTAGTACTTCAAGGTACCTCTGAGGCGCCTTATCACGCAACGGCGCCAAGGCGCTTAGTATTGGCATAACGGGATTTGTGAACAGAGCATTCGGCCTGGCGAATGACGCTATATGCAATGCCGCATCAACATCACTGGGTTCAACAGGCTTGCCTGACTCAGCTACGTTGGCTATTACTGCGGCCAATCCAAGACCATAATGTGCCTCTTCATCATAAATTTCGCCCCTATTCTTAGTGATATTAAGGAGTCTCTTTATCTCGTTAACAGATTCATCGTATTTATCGATGAATGCCCCAGCCAAGGCACATGCATGATTTCCTATTAGCCCCATTACTAATTGTGGGATTTTGTCACCGACGATTAGGTAGTCATCAACACTGCATTCCTTCAAGGCATCGCCTAGGGACTTAACGATACATGCGTAATGCTTGGCTAGTAACGATGAAAATGGGATTTTATCACCAACGCGACGTGATTCGCTTAAGCCATCGCATTGGGACTCGATGTCGTTCTTACGCAAATACTTGGACAGGAACGCAGACAAGTCCTTAAACCCATACACTATGGAATGCCCAGCTAGGGCGTGTCCAATGATGTATATGGCTCTCTTCCAGCATTTATCGCTGAAAGCCTTTAATGCGTCTGTTAGTTTTTCACAGTAGTTACTGGCGAAGTACTCGACGGCGCTGTCTACATCCCTTACCTTCTCCGAGATCTTCCTCAATAACTCTATAACTTCTATTGTTTTCCAGGGCTCCAACGCGTCGCCAAGTACTTCACAACCCTCGCCTTTATCTCCAATACAGTTGAGTAGCTTCCCAATCGCCTCCTCAATCAAGTCATGTTGCCTACGTGCCAACCAACTCCTCAACTCCTTACCCTCAGCGCTCCGGAGCAAATTCGCTCCTTTCTCCCTACCGATCAGTTCAATAATGCCGGGCGTCATTATTGGATCGCCGGGCCTTGTATCATCAACGAGTGGTTTTCTCAATGCAAAGACCTCAACCAAGGCCTTGACTGTGTCGGGGTTTTCGTGGACCCTAAATAATCCGTTTATCTGCAGTATTATAAATGCCTCAGCCCTACCCTTGGCGTTGTTTATTAACTCCTCGACCTTGCTGACACCGCAGTTGCTCCTCGCCAGTTCCTCGCCGATGAGTCTAGCTATCAATGCGTGGCCTGAGTCGAACTTAACCACATCGCCGGCTAATTCACTAAGTTCCCTATCACTTAATGCACACCCGTTCGGGTTGCTCTTCGTCCTTGTGTACTCCCTAATCAACTCAGCCAGGAATTCGGTGTTGATGAGTCCCTGCGAAACGTCAAGCCTATACCCCTCCAACTCATTTCTCATTTCTTCACTCAATGTGTTGTAGACGTCGCTCGGTAGTACGATGAGCGCGAGCGGTTTCGAAGCTTCGGAGCTTATCGATTTTATGGCATTCATCAAGTCCCTTACTGTCCTCTCGATGTTTGTTTGTATGTGTGCCTTCACATCAATGTCCATTCTCTCATAGGTCTCGGTTGACACTGGGTCGTAGAGTATGAGCCACCTACCGAAGTACTTGCCGAATTTCTCACCGTAGTTCTCAATGAACGTAGTAAACTTCGAGTATTTCTCCGAATCAATCGCATCAACGCGTGCAACTAGCCCAATATCGCTGTTCATGAACAACTTCCAAATCTCGGCTGCGGCTAGCGTGGACTTACCAATACCCTTGGGTCCAACGACCACGACGAAGCCCTGCTTCAAAAGCCCATCCCTAACCTCGTTAACCAATTCGTTGAACTTGCCAGCCCTAATAATGCTGTGGTACCCATCCTCAACCCTAATCCTCAACTCGCCGCTTTCGACCTTGATGTTTGGGTAAATCCTACCTTTCGCGAACTCACCAACATCAGCCGTGATTATGCCCGCAGGCACCTCCTGCCTGAACAACTCAAACTTCTCCTCAAGCTCCTTAATCTTCTTCTCAATCTCGTTAACCCTCCTCTCCAGCTCATCTATGCTCAAGCCCGTTATGTCCATTAGTGCCTCCTTGGCTTCCTCGTAACTCATCCCCATCGCGTAGGCAACCCTATAGACCAACAACTCACCCAACTCGTTAAACTCGCCATCCCGCCTCCTCAACCCCTCAAGGCTCCCCCTCAACTCAATAATCTCCCTGAGGTAGCCCTCCCCCTCCCTCTTGAATGCCATGTACGTGAGCACCGAGACGAGGGCTAGGGCAGCTGCGCTAATTGGGATTGTGGCTAAGCCACCAATCACGTAACTCGCGTAGTTGTTCACGAAGTTGCTCAGGAACCCAATAGCCACCTCATCCCACTCAAGCAAATCCTCCCCCACACCGAGAACCTTGCTCAAAGCCTCACCGGCTTTGGAGTAGGCTTCAACCCAGCCCTCCAACACCTTCCTAGCCCCATTCTCACCCTTCTCCCTGATTAATTCGATGACCTCCTCGACAAGGCCCGGCGGTATGTACTCGGCATTGAACCACCTAATCCTCACCTTCTTATCATCAGAGACACCCTTGTTCCTATCATCAAAGACACTATTGATCAACCCCAATGCCTTACTGGCATCCGCATCGGAGGTGCATTCATTTGGCTTCTCAACGCATTCCCACGGTATGTAGTAAGCCATGTGTGGTGAGTCCCCAATCTTCCTTCTAGCCCCCTCAACAACAGACTTGGGAGCCCTATCACCAAGGACCCTCCTCAACTCCTCATCCTCAACACTCGCCATATCCCTCAACCTCTCAATCAGGGGTATCATCACCTCAAGATACCTCATGACCTTCCCGAGAATCCCCGACCCACCCTTGGCTTTTTCATCCTCGATATTGGCGGTTGTTGTGATGCCTAGCGTATGCTCATCAACGGTGACGCCTGCATCCGGCCTGCCCTCTAGGTATTTCTCTCTGAAAAACGTCTTACCGCTCCTCGGCGGCCCGATTAGAACGAACCTACCACAACCAGCGCACCTGCGAAGAACCTCGCTGACCTCGCCCTCGTTGAAGCCCCTAAACAAATCGACGCCAGAGCCGCTATGCATTCAGCGCTACATAGTTCAATGGTATTTAAGCTTTGCTTAACCTGCTTTAATCATAATAATTTATAATTATTCAGTTGATTATGCGCAATGCCGTGATGGCGGGCACCTTGGGCGTTGCATGAACCCATCACCCGCCAACCCGAACAGGCGATGATTGGAAACCGCTCCCATTCACGCTATACGCATCAATCGTTGCTGGCAGCCCAATGATGCAGCCACAGCGCTAGCCATCTCGTCAACACCCCGGCTCGCGCCAGGCGCGTGTACGGGCTCAGTAACGATTGGAGCCTACGGACCAATAGATAGCCCAAAGTCCTAACTCTACGAACCCCTAGTCTCCTTTCTTCTCAATCCACCCCTCGTCGGTTGTGTGCTCGGTTGTTGTGGTGGTTGGTGTTGGGTGAGTTAGGTATTTATTGATGTGGTCTATGGCTTCATGGTGCGTCTTGGGTTTGCTGTTGTCGCGCTGTTGCTGGTCTATGCTACCCTGTACTGGGCGTCGCTAGCCATACCAAAGCCACTCATCACCTACTGGGCGTCGGTAAAAGCTATCGAGTTTATGCCGATCCTTAATTATCAAATGCTCATTATTTGGTTAACCTCACCATTCAACGCATACGTGGTCTTGATACTCAACTACCCACCCTGGCTTTACTTCATAGCCACAGTCGCCATGCCTACGGTGCTCCTCGCATTAATCCTGGTGTTTGTGCAAAGATTGTGCCGAGAAGGCATGGCGGATTGCGTGACTGTGGATAGGTCGTTTCTGACCCACTCCTTCGCCCTAGCCATCGCCACGACATACATCACATCACTCGTTACTTGGCTCACGTTGGGCAAGCCTGGTATTGGCACGTCAATATACACGATGTTCACACTGACATCGGCAGCATACGTAACACTGTACCAAATAGCAACATTATTGAGGTTGCCATGGCCTTTGAGGCGCCTACTCCCGAAGCTCGCTAAAATGCTACCCCCGTTGCTGGCGGTTGTCGCGGTCGGCATCGCCTACTCAATATTCAAATTCTTACCACCAACACCACCGCACCTAATAGGTTTGGTACTCACGGTAATAATATTGACAGGGTACTTTATCAGGCATATTGGTCAGGCGCGTCTTATATTTTGGATTATTATCATCATTTTCGTAATTGGGTTCGACATTTATCTGTACATTCGTTATCCCAAGATGGTTGGGCCTGAGGTGTTCACCGGTATCTTGATTGCCGTTGTCACCATAGCACCATTTACTTACAGTGGGTGGGTAGCTGTTCCTATATTAAGGATTGAGGTTCCTGAAATTATTAAGAGCAAAAAACCCATACTTACCACCGTGAACCCACCATCACAATGTATATGTTCATCAATCAAACAAAGCATCACCGAACTCTCATCTGAGGTTCATCAGTTACCCATTTATCAAGATATGGGTTACTTGAGACTTAGGGTTAGGAACACGGGCTTGGCTGCAGCTGAGGGCTGTGTTTTCCAGGTTAGGATTATTATGTGGCCTTCTAATTGCCCTGTTAACTGCTACGCGCCGAGTGATGAGTATGTGGATTGGCAGGACGTCACGTGGGCCGGCTGGAAACCAAGCGTTTTAATTAGACCCAATGATGTTAGGTACGCGAACATAATCATGATGCCGCTCCAAAACGCTAGCGCGTGCTTATACGCACAGTGGCACTGCGCCAACCAGTGCAATCCAATAATTGCCTGGGTTGCGAAGCGGGAAGTCCTCATGCTTGGGTGCACGGCCAGGCCCCAGGATGGGTTGGTAGCCGGTGAGTATGTAGTGGATGTCCAGGTTACGTGTAGGAATGGGCAAAAGGCGCTCAAGGGATTGAGGTTGAGAATAAGCGCTGACTGGAACACCACGGATATATCACAGTGAGCATGGTTCTTCACGGCCTATTCACCTATCATTGTGGCGGTTTCGCGGAAATTAAAGGCGTGTTTTCCCAGGGCCGTGGGTCGGGCGGGTTGCCCGTAGGGAGGCCCCCTCGCGGCGGCGGAGGGGGTGCACGCAATCCTACCTCGACGTGCCCAACTTGGAGAGGAGCCCTATCAAGCCGTCGGCCACCGCCTGCTTCAACGCCTGCGGCTGCAGCGCGCCGCTTCTATAGCCGTCGGCGAGCGTCTTGGCGTCCTCATACCGCCTTCCGCCGACCTCCAGAGGGCCTCCGTAGGGGATCAGCAGATACGCGGCGAGCTCGAAGACGGGGTTGAACTGGGTCTCCCTCGGGGGGCAGTAGGCGGCCCAGACCTTCTTGCTGACCTCCTCGGGGGGATCCGTGACGTAGATGGCGGACCCAGGCCGGGACTTGGACATCTTGTACAGCGCCAGCACCTCGTCGATCTCTCTGCTTGTGCCCTCCATCCTGCCAACGCCGCTGAGCGACGTCACTATCGGGGTGTGTATCGAGGCGGGCTTCTTGAGGCCCAGCCTCTCCGCCACGTCGCGCGCCAGCATGTGGGCCCTCCTCTGGTCCAGGCCGCCCAGGGCCACGTCCACGTCCAGATAGAATATGTCGGCCACCTGCATGGCTGGGTAGAGCAGCTTCGAGAAGTCCAGCTCCACCTCCTCCTGTCGTCGACCCATGATGGGGACGGCGCGCCTGATCCTCGCGAGGGACGTCGACTTGGCGACCTTGACGACGAGCTCCCAGTACCTCGGGTCGGCGGCGAGCTCTCTGCCGTCTCTGAACCTGAATCCGCCGGATATCCTGGCGGCGAGCTCCCTTATCTTCGCCGCATGTTCGCCCAACGAGGGGAAGTCCCCCTTGTCGTTTATCCAAGCATGCCACGTCGCCTCCAGGAAGATCATCTCGAAGCCCGACTCCACGAGGTCCCGCGCCTTGAACATCCATATGAGCCAGCCGACGTGGACCGGCCACACCGGCTCGTAGCCCACGTAGGCCCTGCCGCCCGTCCGGGCCCTGACCTCCTCCTCGGTGATTACCTCCACGGCGTTCCTCGTTATTAGGTCAAAGCCCATGGGGTAAAGTATAGAGTTAATAAGAAGTCATGCCGAGGGATAGCCCACGTAGGCCCTGCCGCCCGTCCGGGCCCTGACCTCCTCCTCGGTGATTACCTCCACGGCGTTCCTCGTTATTAGGTCAAAGCCGATGTCTCGGCGGCTACCGGCGGCCCGTCTCCTCCAGCCACTTCGCGATGGCGTCCGCGAGCTCCGTATAGCGCATGAAGCCCTCCAAATGCTCCCTGCTACATACGACCTCTATGGTGCCGTCGCTCCTCCGGCGTATCCTCGGCTCCTCTCCCGTAAGGGCCTTGATCAGCGCCGAGAACCTCTCGGCGTCCGCCTCCCTGCCCCCCGGCGCGTCGGCCCTCGCTGTGGCGAATCCAAAGGCCTTGTTGTCTTTGCCATACCTGCCGAACGTCATCGTGTAGTCGCTCCTTACGCCGTCAACCTCGGCGGTTATGGTGATCCTAAGAAGGGTCCTGCCGCTCCAACTCCTCTCGGGCTGGGCCCCTCCGCCGAGGACGTCCACGGCGTACTTCTTGCCCCCGACGTCGACCTCAACCCCCCTTACGTCCGCAAGCTTTAGGGAGCCCACCTCCCTACCCCTCCTCACGATCTCCTCGGCCTTTTTGTACACGGCATCGCCCTCCTCCCTGGCCCTCTGGAGTATATAGCCTATGAACTCCGCCGCGAGCTTCTGTTGGTCGCCCTCGCCGTGGACCGAAAGCCAGGCGGCGCGCATCAGACCATCCTTGAGGACCAAGACGTAGCCGTCGCGGCCCTCCTCCGGCATCCTCACCGAGAAGTGTTTGTCCTCCACGAGGCCCATGTCCCTAAGCCGCCGGGCCTCCCGCTCTATGCCCTCGGGGTTTGTGGAGTGATATCTGACCTCAAGCGCACCGCTGTGGTCAAGCCTCACGTGGTACTTGGGCCATCCCTCCCTCAGCGTGATGCCGCTCCTCAGCTTGTCGAGCCAGAGCTCCGCCCTGCCGGCATCCACCCAGCCGTTCTCGACGGCCCTCCTGACGATATCGGCGATGGCGCCTCTGAGCCTCTCGTGGCCTGCCGCGAGCTTGTTAGTAGTGGCCCAGACCTGCCACACGCCTCTGCCGCCCACTCTCTTCATCTCGGCGTCTACGCCCGCAAGCCTGAGGAGGCGCGCCGCGAGCTCGGCGCGGCTCCGATCCGTCGAAACGAATCGAAGCAAGATGTCGTCTCTGCGCAGATAGACGTTGTATTTCACCTTGATGTCGCCCTCCGATATGACCAAATCCGCGGCGACGCGGCCTTTTGGAGTCAGCCTTATGCTCCCCTCGTCGAGCCGCACGTTTACTTGGGCCTCCCCCACGAACACCTCGAACTTGGGGCTCAAATACCCTCCGCCGGCCGAGGGCGCGGAGGCGGCAAGGAGGCGCATCAGCCTCGCCGCGTCGTCGCCGGTGGCATCTATGAGGTATTTGCCCTCCTCCACATACGTATTCACGCCGAACCTCAAGTCCCTGGACAGGAGCTCGTTGAGTAGCCGTAGCGCGGCGAGGCGCAGAAGCGTTGCCCCACCGCCCAGCTCCCCTCCGACGGTCAGCTCGACCTCCCTCGGCCCCACCGTGCCGTCCCCCGCTATCGCGGTGGCGTACATCTCGCCGAAGCGCAGCAGGGCCTCCCTCCTGTCGAACTCGCCCCTCGCCGCCTTGTCCAGCATCATCAGCTCAAGGGCGGGGGCGACGAACTTCCTGGCCACCTCATCCCTCGCGCAGTCCCTCGCGAGGCAGCGCATATCGCTTAGGGCGAAGTCCACGATACGCCAGACCTCCTTCCTAGCCCTCTCCACATCCTCCTTGAGGACGCCGGCGAGCTCCTCGGCCAGGTTTTCGATGCCTTTCTTTGCACGTTTCTTATACCCCTCGGCGTAATAGATGATCAGATTGGCCAGCCTCTCGGCATATCCGCCCTTTATCCTCCCACCGCTCAGCGCCTCCACAGCCCTCGACAGCCTTACTGCCCTCTCCTCCCTCCACTCGCCGTCGTCTAACCCCTTCCTCGCCTCGGCGAAGTGGGCGAAGAGGGCAAGCTCGCCGAGCATCCTCCTCGCCAGCCCCTCCCTCTCGGCGTCGCCTG
>Ga0208151_100851_pt1 | contig 11014 bp, 7 predicted proteins | sample ECH_Bhost_MetaG_FD_187130 | JGI IMG/M metagenome (GOLD analysis project Ga0208151, IMG submission 187130) | Hot spring microbial mat communities from Yellowstone National Park, Wyoming, USA - ECH_B host_MetaG (SPAdes) (version 2) | ecosystem: Environmental > Aquatic > Thermal springs > Hot... | reverse complement strand
TCTAATGTGGCCACTGTGACGAGTGTCGAAGCAAAGCAAGACGCGATACCAAACAGGCAGTAAGGAATAGGGGCTGGCGCAAGCGCGTTTCCTCCTTGAGGCACTGGCAAATCCGCAAAAAGCGTGTGCTCACCTTTTTCGGTTTTTATGATAGACTTGAACTGGGGCTTTGTGGGGTCGCTTGTGTTCCACTCGCCGCTAACGGTTTGCTTGGTTCTACGTAAACTAGGGTCTTTCTTTAGTTTCTCAATAGTTTGTCTTAGCTTTTCCAAATTTATGTTGTTCATGAAAGCGTTTTAATCCTTTACGTATTTAAGATTTAAGTGTTAATCTCCTTTCAATGTAAAGCACAAAAAGAGGTTCTAAAGGGTTTGGTAGCCTCAATGCCTTTGGGTTAAGCCTCAGGCTTAGCTTCTTTGGGTCTCAGAATGAGTGTAAAGGATTGCGCTCAGTTGAGCGAAACTAGCTTTGAGCACTTGTGAATCGCGGTGGAGTTGTGGGAAGTGTGGGGATTAGGTGGGTTTTGGTGCTAAAACAACCCATCTCGTTCGGTGTCACACGAACAACCAAGAACGCACTAAGGTTCCTACGCTCAAGGAAGAGGTACTTGGGTGACCCAGTGATCTTCAAAGGTAGGACCAGGATTTTCTATAATAACATTCGAAGAAAACACCCTTCACATACTAGACTTCCTAAAACTATTCATGCACTGATACACCAACTTGAGGTGATTTGCGTGAAGTCTTATCCAGACAGGCGGTCCATTTCCATTACTCGCTGATTGCGTGACAAGATAACACACCTTATCCAGAATCTCGCTAGTTGCAAAATACTTAAAAACAAAAACAATACAAAGGCTATATGACCAATCAAAGACAGTTAGACTACAATTCAAAAGAAAAACTTGAGCGTTATATACTCCAAAAAATGAAAAACGAGCGTTTACCAGCTGTGTCGATTTGTCTTTTTGTTGGTGATCAAACAGTGTACGCTCGTGGATTTGGTTCGGCGTCAATCGAGCCTCCTAGAAGTGCCACACCCGACACGCTTTATGGTGTAGGCTCCGTGACAAAGGCTTTTACTTCGATAGCGGTTCTAAAACTTTATGAGGAAGGTAAAATTTCACTCGAAGATCCGGTGAATAAGTACATACCTTCATTTAATGCTGATCGCAACACAAAGCCTGTTACAATACACCAGCTTCTTACCCACACTAGTGGTTTTCCCAATTTGGGTTCTGCCGAGGAGATTATTGGAAAGATGAGTGACGCTCCAACATCTTGGATACCGCTAGGTAGTTTTGACGATCTTTTAAATCTTATAAATAGCGCATCAGAAGAGCGGCTGTCTGACGAAGGGGATGTTTTCTTTTATTGGAACGAAGGTTATGCGCTACTAGGAGAAATAATACAGCGTGTAAGTGGTAAAAAGTACACAACTTACGTTACAGAAAACATTCTTAAACCTTTAGGCATGTCAAGATCTTCTTTTGATAGAAGCGTTTTGGACAAAGACCCTGATGCAATGACAGGTTATCTTCTAACAGAAAAAGGTGGAAGAAAACCGCAAAAGTTCCCCGCTCATCCGCTCGTTGACGCAGCAGGAGGTCTTATCACAAGCGTTTCCGAGCTATCACGTTTTGTGAGTATGTGCATCAACAAAGGTGTTTACAAAGGTAATCGAGTAATAAACAGAGAAACTTTGGAAAAAGCCTTCACACCTTTCGTAAAGCACACACTTCCTTCAAACCTTGTAGGCGGTGATTACTACGGTTACGGCTTCATAATAAACCAAAACTTTCAAGGGTATACGCTAATAGGTCACGGTGGAAACATAGGCGTTTCTTCCGCTTATTTTGGTTTTATCCCAGAGCTTTCTTTGGGTGTTACAGTGGCTTGTAACTCTGAATCTCCTGCGACCCTACTCGGCTTGTACGCGCTTTGCGTTCTTACTGGAATTGACCCAGAAAGCGCGCTACCAGAAGTTGCTTTTGAAAAAATGTGTTCAAAACTTACTGGTAAATACGCGACTTTTAACGGCGTACACAAGGCTATTGTTACAAAGGATGGGCCTAATCTGTTCTTGAAACTCATGGAAGGTGAAACGCCATCTCTCTCTCTTCCACTGGTGTTTGAAGGAAACAAAGCGTATCTTCTTTGGGGTTCTGGAAAGTTAGAAGTAAAAATAGTCCAGAGTAAAGGCAAAACACAACTTTATGTCGAAAGAAATGTTTACCACAAAATCGAAGCCGATAGTGTGTAACAATTTCTGCTGTGTTGAATAAATCGCGTGACTGCGTTAATAGAGTGGGGGGAGTAGCGCCAACTCTTCAGCCGAATTTACACGAATAGCACAATCAGCAATATTTATTCAACACAGCAATTTCAAAAGTTTTAAATAACCCATTTGTTGGTAAATTTGTTCAACGATGCACCAAAAAATAGTGATTTTGTTCATTTTGCTTCTTTTATTTAGTTTTTGTTCCTTGGCCAAAGCGGATGAACCAGCTCTTCCACCTTTTTCGATATATGGTACTCCTACACCACCTTCTAATCTTGCGATTCTCAATAGAACGGGTGAATACTGGGGACCATACATACAAAGCATTTACATAACATGGTTCACAACAGATGAAGCAGAAATCGAGGCTCTTGTCAATGGATATATTCAGTTCGATGGCGCTGGCGTTAGTAATTTACAAGAGTATCAGCAGCTTTTGCCTTATGCACTTAATGGTGAAATAGGGCTTAATTTTACGCCTTATAACGGGTTTTATTTCATTGGTTTTAAGTATAATGAATACCCGTTTAACAACACATATTTTAGAGAAGCAATTCAGAGACTTGTGAATTATCAACAGGTGGCCACAGCTTTTGCAAACGGAATTCTGGGAATAGCATCTCCTTATTATTTGTTACCCATACTTTACAGCGAATACTTTACGCCTGAACAGCAGCAAGCGTATTTGAACTATGGCGAATTCAATTTGTCGGCTGCCATTTTAGACTTAGAAAAAGCGGGTCTTGTAGACCATCCTTCTTTAGGATATTGGAGTTACAGTAACGGCACAAAGGTTAGCTTTGAAATATATGTGCCCACAGCCGATTTGACGCTTAATAAGAATCTTGTTAATGTGCTTATCTCAAACGCAGCCTTGATTAATCTTACGATAAACATGGTTGTCGTAGACACGAACACTTTTATTTACGCGCTTTTACCGAGTGAATCCATGGAAATGTACATTGTAAGCGTTGGGTTTGGACCACCGCCAGAACCAAGTTGGACTTACTTTTTGCTTGGCCCAGCCCCACTAAATGAAGTATTTATTCACTATTATGATCCAACCGCATGGACCCTTATCAAAAAGCTTTACTATGACTCTTATTCAATTTCTCTTGCAAAAGAATACGCAAATGAAGTGACAGTCTTTCTTCAAGAAAATGTTCCTGTGGTGATTCTTGGCTGGCTTACAACGCTTGTTCCAGTAAGCCTTGTTGGCTGGAGAGGCTATATTCTTCAAAACGGTGTTGGTTACGCTTTTCCAGCCAATGTTCACCCACTAAATAGCACTTTTGGTGGACTCTATAGATTTGGTGATAGCTTTGCTGTAAACGACCAATATTTACACACAAGTTTCTGGTGCAGACTATGCCGCGCTAAATATGATGTGGCTTACCCCATTAACGCTATCTTATTCGACAAGCGATCTTTTCCCATTGGCGGTTTACAATTGGAGTATCACAAGAGGGGAAGGAGTTATGCCAAATGGCCACTTTTATAACGGTAGCGTGATTGCTTTACACTTTTTGCATAACATAGTTTGGCAAGACGGGGCACCGCTTACCGCTATTGACTTGAATTTCACAATCTGGTACATGGATGCCGGTGGGTTCATGGCCAACCCTTATAACTCATCACAAGACGTGATTCAGTACGCACCTGGTGTTTCAATAAACCTAACGGCGAGGGCGAACGACCCATCGAGCGAGTGGTTCGGCTATCTTCCAAGTCTTGCTGGAACGTATGTTCCTCCAAATGATCCTTATACCTTATACATTTACCTTAATTCGACTTCCATCTTTTCGTTTTATTCAAGCTTTCCAGCACTGTGGACCGAGCCAATACTTCCAGAGCACACGATGTATAACGTCTCTGTAAAACAGTACACGACAGAGTCGCCAGCTGAGTATTTGAGTCAACAAGTAATGGCAGGGCCGTACATGTTTGAGTCATGGAATCCCATATTGGGTTACGTGCTTCTTCGATACTTCCCTTCTTATGTTCTTGCTAACCCGTATTCTAACTACTATAGCGTAGTTCAAGGTTCCACGATAAACTTCACAATAAATGCAACGGTTTTTGCAGATCATGTTGTTCAAAGCTCATCGGGCTATACCGCTTTGTTCAACAAAGTAGATAACGGTGAAGGATTTGTTTATGTGATTAACCCATCAACGCAAAAACCCATTGAAGTTTTCTCTTTAACAAACGATGGTAATGGTGAGTATTCCGCTTTAATCAGCGCAAATCTATCTCCTGGCGTTTACTATCTTATAGCTCAGGTCAACTGGACTGGATCTCCTTACTACTATTATTATGGGACAGGCTCTTTGTATCAAAATGAATACTCCTATCATGTTTATGGTGTGCTTAATGTAAGCGCAAAAAGTGTGACAAGCACCCAAACCACTATAACTTCTAGTACAACGAGCACTTCATTGTCGGTCTCAACTTCGACTATGTCACAAATTTCACATAGTTCAACGAGTTACTATTATTATGTATTGATCGCTTTGGTTCTCGCCGTCGTTCTTGCTGTCATCATTTTTGCACTAAGACGTAAGTGATAAGTGTGAACCTTTCTTTTTTGATTGGCTAAAGAATCAGTTTCAAGCGTATTAGTCTATTTTTCCGTGGGTCATTAAAGATATGGGCGTGATTTTTTAAACTAATAGCTTTTGCAACCTTTTTAATAGTTAAAGGCTTACAGATTAAGCGACATCTGTAAGCATAATTAATAATGTGAGCTAAGTGTATTGGACTAAGCTTTTTAAAGGGTCCTCTTTTTAGTTCTTTACAGAACGAGTAACCGATATTTGAAAATCAGTTGCTTATTCCGTTTTTGCTTATTGCCGCTTTTAATTGCTGTGACTCACAGCCTACTTTCTGACTTCTTCCCTTGGTGAGACTGCCTTCCAGAGAACAGTTTATAATTTTATGGTCTACTTCTAGTGGCTAAAAGTCACTTCATTTCGGCGGTTTTTAAAATTAATACCGATCACCATCATATTTTCAAATCGCTTAAGGTTAAAAACTCAAATGGAGTTTCAGCGTCCCATATTTTATAACTAGTATAACTCATAAGCTTTTATCAAATGTCTCGATTTAAGCTATCATCCGTAACACCTTTACTATGCGATGCTTGATGCGTATAGTACTATGCAGATCTGTAAAATTGTTTAATACTTGTATTCAAAGAGTTATTTACACATATTTTTAAAATGTGGCTACACGTACCATGATACAATAAGGAATATGGGATTTCTCCATCTTTTCTAAAAACTCGTACAATTACATAGCAAACAAGGGCTCTCTACTAAATAGTGTACATGAGTCGACTAAAATAGCTGTGTATAAAATTTTAGCGGTGTTACGTGTGTTTGAGTAACAATTAAAGCATGAGTTTTTCCCCTAGCTTTTCGTTAATTACCTAGCGTTTTAAAACCTGTGGTTTAAATAGCACCAAGTGTTAACCCAGTTGATGGGAAGCAACACGCTCTTTAAAAAGGTGCTTGTCGCAATCGATGGCTCAGAGAACTCGAAACGCGCGCTTAGTAGCGCAATCGAAATCGCAAAGGCTTTTTCTTCGGAGCTTTTCGTTGTAAACGTAGTTCCTCCACCAGTGTACTACGGAGACACAATGGGCTCCCCAGTTCCACTGCCAGCGATCCAAGAGTACTATAGCTACTCCCAAAGCGCTTCAAAAAAGCTTGTGGAAGATGCGGTTAACGAGTGTAAGAGCAAAGGTGTTGACGCCAAAGGTTTTTCGCTTGATGGTGTAAACTCCGTGGTGGACGCGATCATTCAGTTTGCCGAAAAGCAAAAGATTGAGCTTATTGTCGTAGGAACAAGGGGACTAAGTGGTCTAAAAAAGCTGATATTAGGTAGTGTGTCAAGCGGCGTTGTGTCGCAGGCGCCTTGTTCTGTGCTTGTGGTAAAGTGATGGAGAAGATAAAACGTTTTCTTTTGTCAATTCTAAACGACGAAAAAAGAGTGACACAAATACTTGAAGGAAGCTTCAGGGCGGTGACACCTGAAGCAATAGAAATGTGGGTAAGAGAAAAAGTGCCGCTTTTACCTTCTTCTTTAAAAAGGCTTTACTTTGAAAATCAAGAAATCGCGCCTTATACAAAAGAAGTGTTAAAGCGCTATGAAAATCTTATCGAGTATTACCTTGCAAACCCTCAAAACACCCTAAAAAAGCTTTGTGAGGCCAACCCGGAAAACACAAAACTTGTTTTTAATGAGCCTTACAAAAGCTATATATTAAACGAAATCAACCGTGCGTACGAATACATAAAAAGATTTCTTGATTCGGAAAACTAATATTTCGTAGAGTGTTAAAGCAAGCGTGGAGCTTTCTGAGCTACTAATGATGGAGCACGCCGCATTAAGAACTAGGTTAAACGAGCTACTTCAAACACAAAGTATTGAACTATTTCAAAAAGTGAACAGGTTTGTTTTGGAGTGTCATGCAAAGATAGAAGACGAGGTTTTCTTTCCCCTTTTACATTTTGACGCGCAAATTTCACAAAACTTGAGAAAACTAGAAGCGGATCACAAGTTGATTTCAACGCTTTCCTCTAACATGATAGAGTGGATTAAAGAGGGCAAAAGAGAGCTTTTTCAAAGAAGAATTGAAACGTACGCAAAAACTGTGCTTGAGCACAACCTACAAGAAGAAAAGCTGGTTTTTCCGTACTGGAAAAGAGTTTCGAAAAACGATGCAAAAGAAGCACTGGAAAAAGCAAAGAAAATCATCGAAAAATTTGGTGAACGAGAGTATCTTGAATTCACAGGAATTTCCAAAAACTTTTTCGATTAAAGCGCGCTTTTTGCACCAATTGGCACGTATTTCACTTCTTTTCCTATTTTGATTCTCACATCAACCGCTTTTACACCATTTGGTAAAACAATTAATGGATTAATGTCCATTTCAAGAATTTGTGGAATGTCTTCGACAAGTGCGCCTACTCTAGCTATCGCATCCTTTAAACTTTCTACGTCATAGCGCACTCCTCCTCTGTAACCCGTAAGGATTGGATAAAGCCTTAGACTCTCAACTAGCTCATCAACATCCCTTTGAGTAAGAGGTGTGAGCTTCACAGAGATGTCCTTCACTAGTTCAATAAGCGTTCCCCCAAAGCCACACGCGACAACAGGCCCAAAAGTTGGGTCTTGCGTCACCCCTAAGAGCAACTCAACTCCGCCTTTTACCATTTCTTGAATTAAGAAGCCTTCTAGTGAAATCCCAAGCGCTTTAAGCCTTTGCTCCATTTCTTCTGCCACAGCTTTCACTTCTTCGGGTTTGAGCGATAGCTTTACCGCACCGATATCTGACTTGTGAATTAGAGTGCGAGAAAGCGCTTTGAGCGCAATTTCCCCACCGATTGTTTTGGCTATCTCATACGCTTCATCTGGCGTTTTTACAAAAAACGTGCGCGCACAAGTAACCCCGTAAAGCTCAAGAAGCTCAAATGCCTCTACTACGGAAAGCCAGCCCTCACTCTTTTTAAGCGCGTTTGCAACAAGCGCAAGCGCCTTTGCCCTTTTTGTTCCCTGTGGACTCACGTAAGAAGAAGGAGGTGAGTTTTTCCACTTTGCATACTGAACAACCTTGGAAAGCGCAGAAACCGCATCTTCAGGAAAGGGGTAAGAAGGTACGCTCACACTTTGTGACTTAAGAAGCTCGGGAATTCCCTTTTCACCCAAAAACACGCTTAGTAGCGTCACATCTCGAACCTCTTCTGCAGCTTTGAGAATGCTTTGTGCCACCACCTCTTTGTTTAGCGCAAGCGGTGGAACAAAGATCACAAGTATTGAGTGTATCGCTTGTTCTTTCGACACACTTTTGATCGTTTTGTAGTAGTGCTCGGCTGTGGCTTCAGCGGACATGTCAACAGGGTTTTTCGTAGAAGCAATTTTTGGTAAGAAAGCGCTTAGCTCTTCCTGTACGCTTTTTGAAAGCTCTGGGACAGAAAGCGAGCTTGCTTCACAAGCATCAGCTGCAAGAATTCCCGCACCACCTGCGTTTGTGATTATAGCCACACCACTTCCTTTTGGAAGTGGTTGAGATGAAAGCAAAGCGGCAACGTCAAACATCTCAGAAAGTGTGTCCGTTCGAATCACGCCACACTGCTTAAAGAGCGCATCCACTGTAACATCGGATGTGGAAAGCATCGCACCCGTGTGTGACTGTGCGGCGCGCAGTCCAGCGTGCGACCTACCAGCTTTCACCACGATGATCGGCTTTTTTCTTGACACGCGTCTTGCGATCCTTGCAAACTTCCTTGGATTACCAAAGGATTCAAGGTAAAGCAGTATCACTTTGGTTCTTTCATCTTCTTCCCAGTATTCAAGAAGGTCATTTCCCGAGATATCCGCCTTGTTACCCACTGAAACAAAGCTTGATAAACCCAACCCAAGCTTTGTGGTGTAGTCCATCACGCTTATTCCTAGCGCGCCAGACTGCGACAAAAAGGCAATGGAGCCTTGAAGCGGCTTTTGCGGTGAAAACTGCGCATTAAGGCTCACCCTCGGGTCTGTGTTTACAATTCCCATGCAGTTTGGGCCAATTAGCCTTACACCAGCTTCTCGACAAAGACGAAGCAGCTCGTTCTGAAGCGCCCTCCCTTCCTCACCAGATTCCGCAAAACCCGAAGAAATCACAACAAGCGCCTTAACCCCCTTTTCGATGCTCTCTCTTGCCACTTGAAGAACGCTTTGTGCTGGTACAGCGATGATCGCAAGCTCTACACTTTCAGCCACATCTTTTATCGTAGGATAAGCAAAAACCGATTGAACGGCCTTCGCGTTTTTGTTCACAGGGTAACACACACCTGTAAAGCCACCCTGAATTATGTTGTAAAAAAGCTCGCCCCCAATCGTTCCTCTATGCCGGGATGCCCCGATCACCGCAACCGTAGAGGGTTCAAGAAAATTTTTTAGCGCACGTCTTACCGCAAGCGCCTCTCTTTTGTCAAACGCATCAAGCGCCTCAGGAAGCTTGCTTGTTGGGTAGCGCACAACCATTAGCCCAGGTTTTACTTCAACGGTGTACGGAAAACCCAGATTCTTTAAAACTTGAAGCATAACCGCGTTTTCTGGTAAGACGAATGCCTCCATCTCTTCAATTCCATCCTTGTAAGCAAGCTCAGAGATCATTCCAACAAGAATGGTGCCAAGCCCTTTTCCCTGTTCGTTGTCAGCAACCACAACGCCAACTTCTGCTCTGTCATCAAACTTTCTGTACATTGCGTGCGCTATCACTTTATGCGCGCGTAGCGCAATGAGCGCCTTTCCATCATGAGGAATAAGAGTGTTAACATCTGGTTTTGAAAACCCAAGAAATCTTTTATAAAGGGACTCCTGAGAAAGTGAGTTTACGAACTCAAGAATGATTGATTCATCTTCCTTTGTAGCAAGCCTTACTCTTACCGTTGAACCGTCAGAAAGAACCACGTCTGCGATGTTAAAAGACACGCTAGAAAAAATCAAAAGGATGTATAAAAGCTGCTGTATCTAAACTCAATCGGATCCACAATTCCTACAGCTACTGAACCACTTCCTTGGTTGCAAAGTAGAAGCGTGTAGTTTCCAGCTTGTAAAGCCAAGGAAAAAGTGGAGGAGTTTTGAGGACCAATTGTGTACACGCGTACGCTTTTTTGAGTTAGTGTAAGAAGAATCGATGAATTTGAAGAAAACGTTCCTGTGAGCACTCCTTGCTTTGGTGCGTAAAAGCTTTTAGTTTCGCAATTGTTTTGAGGAATTTCAAGTGTCTGCCCTGCTTTGAAAAGCACAATAGCGTGAAATGAGAGAAAGAGAAACAAGAGGGAAAGTGTGAAAAAAGTTGTAAGCAAGGTGATAACCAGTTTAATGTGCACAATTAGAGTATTTTTTGCACCTTAAAAAGCTTAAAACTAGAAGCACTGAGGATATTTGCTAGTTATTGAATGCAAACGCTTGAGGACTCTTTACTTTTAGGATTGAAGGATCGAGCCTAGCACGTTCTTTCCAAGTTCAAGCGTCTGAAAGTGCAGTAAGGGGGCGCGAGCGTCTCGATAGTACCTTTCAAGAGGTAGTAGCGTGCTATAACCGTGTGCACCAGTTATCCTTAACGCTTTATCAAGAACTCTTAAACAGGTTTCGGTCACAAAATTTTTCACCTTTAATAAGTCTGGGTAGGAGTCTCTCTGAAACGCATCTACACCAAACTTGATCACCTGGTTCATCGCCTCTATGTCACTACCGATTTCAGAAAGCATTGCCCTCACACCCTCTCTTTGTCCGAGCGCTTGACCAGAAATCGTTCTTGTTTTTACGTGGTTTTTACACACTTCAAACGCCGCTTTTGAAAGACCTAGGCTAATTGCGGACGCACCTAGCATTCCTAGGTGACCACCCGAATTTATTGTCCTTACACCGTCTTGTATCACGTTTTCCTTTGGAACCATGCACTCTCGAAAAACTAGCTCGCCCCAACCAATTCCTCTCATCCCCATGGACTCAAACCTTTGACCCGCACTAAACCCGTTCATTCCCTTTTCCACGATGAAAGCGGATAGGTTTTTCGGAAATTGCTCTTTTGAATCAGCAACCCTTGCTATTACGATAAAGAGCTCACCCCCGTGCGCCGCGGTGATAAACGACTTTGTGCCGTTAAGCGCGTAACCGTCTTCTTTCTTTGTGGCCACAGTCTCCATACCCGAAATTCCTGCGCCAGTTGTGGTTTCAG
>Ga0208151_100843_pt1 | contig 11122 bp, 9 predicted proteins | sample ECH_Bhost_MetaG_FD_187130 | JGI IMG/M metagenome (GOLD analysis project Ga0208151, IMG submission 187130) | Hot spring microbial mat communities from Yellowstone National Park, Wyoming, USA - ECH_B host_MetaG (SPAdes) (version 2) | ecosystem: Environmental > Aquatic > Thermal springs > Hot... | reverse complement strand
TTGGATAGAATTGAAAGCATAATCCTCCAGGACGTCGAACTCGGACTCGGTGTCGTTATGGTTGATCTTGGATAGAATTGAAAGCCCTTCTCCTGAGGGCTAAGGAGAAGGGGTTTTCGTATTCGTTGATCTTGGATAGAATTGAAAGGCCTGCTTCACTATTACCTCAGCTCTGGGCATCAAATAGTCGTTGATCTTGGATAGAATTGAAAGATTGATTAGGAGAGTCTTGTTCACTCAACTCTACCCACTCCGTTGATCTTGGATAGAATTGAAAGCTAAAATATCACTCTTTATATTAACAAAAGATTTATATCTGTTGATCTTGGATAGAATTGAAAGTAAACCAGGTATTTGGCGTCAAATAGCCTGAAACTCTTGCGTTGATCTTGGATAGAATTGAAAGAAACGTATAGCCTTCACAACTGCAGGTCGACCTGATAAGTTGATCTTGGATAGAATTGAAAGTTATATGAATTATAACATGTTTACCTAACCCACTTAGTTGATCTTGGATAGAATTGAAAGAGAGATAACGTGGAGCTTTACTCGCTCTCATGACCTCCCCGTTGATCTTGGATAGAATTGAAAGCTAGGAACCTCAGCACCGGGATAACCACGATCACCCAGCTGGTTGATCTTGGATAGAATTGAAAGACTGGAGTAGTTGCTCCTTTCCTCGAACTATTTCCCACTCCTGTTGATCTTGGATAGAATTGAAAGACTCCAGCGCCCAACAGTGTACCCAGACCGGGCACGAAGTTGATCTTGGATAGAATTGAAAGTGTTCTCAATGTTTCAACATGAACGCAGGTTCCGTTCTCCGTTGATCTTGGATAGAATTGAAAGCAGAGTTTATTCACGACGTCTATTGTGCTGTCATGCCCTACCGGTTGATCTTGGATAGAATTGAAAGCCATGTGGCCTCAGCGTCTTCTAAGGCCTGTAGGGGAGTGTTGATCTTGGATAGAATTGAAAGGTTCAATAACGGGTGCGGCTTTCGGGACCAGTACAGCGGTTGATCTTGGATAGAATTGAAAGAAAAAATTATCCCTTGAGTTTGGGCTTTGTCTGAGTCTTCTTGTTGATCTTGGATAGAATTGAAAGAAATAAGTTGCTAGACGAAACGTCGGCTTACGCTGTAGAGTTGATCTTGGATAGAATTGAAAGAGAATCGTCCCTATCGACACGGCCCCGGCGAGATAGGGGTTGATCTTGGATAGAATTGAAAGGCTCTGTCTCCCCAATACGACAACGGAAATCATGTATTCTAGTTGATCTTGGATAGAATTGAAAGTCTCCCACTTCATGGATGCCATGGAAAGGGCCTCCTTTGGGTTGATCTTGGATAGAATTGAAAGTTCAACTCCTTATACGCCTCTGCAAGACTGTCTTCGCCAGTTGATCTTGGATAGAATTGAAAGTAAAGAGGGAAAAAGAGAAGTTTAGCGAGTTTGTCAGGCAGTTGATCTTGGATAGAATTGAAAGAACAGCTGTTACAACAGGAATTACAGGAGAAAAAATTCAGAGTTGATCTTGGATAGAATTGAAAGTAGTGTCGAAGATCTTCAGTCAGCAAGCTTTCGGCATTCCAGTTGATCTTGGATAGAATTGAAAGAAACAGGACTTACGGCAACAGCGAACATGACGGCATACCGTTGATCTTGGATAGAATTGAAAGTTACTTCACTCAGTCGCGTAAGGGTAATAATCGCAAAAAAGTTGATCTTGGATAGAATTGAAAGTTTACATATCGCGAACCAATTACTAAATCATATTTGCCTTCTGTTGATCTTGGATAGAATTGAAAGCTTCATCCTCCTCCGTCATCCTCTGGCTCCTCAGCACCGAGTTGATCTTGGATAGAATTGAAAGTGGAGAGATATAACATTTGGTGAAGACGGATGGAGATCCGTGTTGATCTTGGATAGAATTGAAAGTCTACGACTATACGACAAAACCATGAAGAGAATAAACAGTTGATCTTGGATAGAATTGAAAGGTTACGAATACGGCGATGGATATCAACAGACCGATAACGTCGGTTGATCTTGGATAGAATTGAAAGTAATTAACGACGACATGGTCCTCATTTTGCCTAATTACAGTTGATCTTGGATAGAATTGAAAGAGACTCGTAGTTTCTATGAATTTCTGAGGAGGTTCTCTTTCGTTGATCTTGGATAGAATTGAAAGTTCTTTCTCTTTGAGTTCCTCGATGTTGATCTCCTGGCCGGTTGATCTTGGATAGAATTGAAAGTCTGTGGTCTGAGAGTTGATCCTTATGTTTTTGATAAGTTGATCTTGGATAGAATTGAAAGCAGGAGTCTACGCCCCTACCCCTCATCGCTGAACAGGTCGCGTTGATCTTGGATAGAATTGAAAGGTTTGGCAACATATACTACTATTTTAATCCGCTTAACAATGTTGATCTTGGATAGAATTGAAAGCACAGGAGCTAGCTCTCACGTTGATGGTGGGAGGGTTACGTTGATCTTGGATAGAATTGAAAGAGCTCCTTCGCCAACGATTTACGCTAACAGCGGTGGAGTGTTGATCTTGGATAGAATTGAAAGCAAGGTAATTGATGTCGATTTTTTAATCCAAGACGTGAAGTTGATCTTGGATAGAATTGAAAGTTTCAACTAAAAAACTTGAGAAACGACCAGGGTTAACGGTTGATCTTGGATAGAATTGAAAGTTTCAACTAAAAAACTTGAGAAACGACCAGGGTTAACGGTTGATCTTGGATAGAATTGAAAGTTTACACCCCGTCCCCCAACCAAGTCGGCGTGCCTACCTTGTTGATCTTGGATAGAATTGAAAGGCCCAACCGACTCATCTTTTGACACCTGAGACCCCGTCTGGTTGATCTTGGATAGAATTGAAAGAGTGAACGGAACGATCGTGATGTCGAACGGGCAGGTGTTGGTTGATCTTGGATAGAATTGAAAGGAAGAACTGGCTAGAAGAATTATTACACTTTATTCTTAGTTGATCTTGGATAGAATTGAAAGACTATCCCTCCTGTGGCGTTAAGCGTGAGCGGACCACCGTGTTGATCTTGGATAGAATTGAAAGAGAGGATTTAGGAGGTTGACCGAAAAGTTTATTATCATGGTTGATCTTGGATAGAATTGAAAGGCTGCAAACATCAGAGTATAAACTATGCTTTCTAGAAATCCTGTTGATCTTGGATAGAATTGAAAGCCTTTAACGCCTTCTCAAATGGATTTTCTCCTAGTTCATGTTGATCTTGGATAGAATTGAAAGCTCGAGTCTTTCCACTTTTTTCTCCAAGGCTCTTATTCGTTGATCTTGGATAGAATTGAAAGGCCATACTCTCCGACTTCATACCCATGCAAGCCTAAACGTTGATCTTGGATAGAATTGAAAGCTTCTTTCTCTACCTTCAGCTCTTCGGCGACGTTTTGGAGTTGATCTTGGATAGAATTGAAAGCTACCATTTCGGTAATGGCTCTTCTGATGGCCTCGCTTCGTTGATCTTGGATAGAATTGAAAGTCCCCATACTTCACCTACCTCATACAGACATCGGTCTACGTTGATCTTGGATAGAATTGAAAGTGACTTGGCCGTCTCCGTATCGACTTTCAACCTCATTGCGTTGATCTTGGATAGAATTGAAAGTTGCTCCAGTGGTTTGGGCATTTCGCAATATCGTAATATGTTGATCTTGGATAGAATTGAAAGTTTCATCGACGACGCCGTATTCCTGGCTGATAGTCGAGCGTTGATCTTGGATAGAATTGAAAGTCACATATCTCCTCATCTAGGGGGAACGGGTAGCACCCGTGTTGATCTTGGATAGAATTGAAAGTTTGCTTGTGCTTCTCGCTACCTTGGGCCGCCCACTTCTGTTGATCTTGGATAGAATTGAAAGCTCGTATGAACTCTATGGCCGCAAATATAGTTGCTATTGCGTTGATCTTGGATAGAATTGAAAGACACAGCGCCGGGGCCTAAGCTGCTTAACCTACTCAGGTTGATCTTGGATAGAATTGAAAGTCACAAACTCCACTGCCTCCTCCTTCTTCTCCAATCCCTCCGTTGATCTTGGATAGAATTGAAAGGAAAAGCGTTAGTATCGTTATACCTGCAGGAGCATCAGGGGTTGATCTTGGATAGAATTGAAAGAACCCTCCGGTTATCACTCCTCCCGCAACTAGGAGTAGCGTTGATCTTGGATAGAATTGAAAGAAGTAAAAGTGTCGATTCTCCCGTATTACCTCACTTTGGTTGATCTTGGATAGAATTGAAAGATGTGGAAAACACTGTTATCGGCATTGAAGATTGCCGTAAGTTGATCTTGGATAGAATTGAAAGTTTCACGTGTCGATGAAAGGTTACAGCTTATTAACCCTACGTTGATCTTGGATAGAATTGAAAGTTTTTGTTCGGAGTGAGATTATGAAAGTGTCGTCATATGCTCCGTTGATCTTGGATAGAATTGAAAGTTGATACCTTTGCCACTTTCGGCAATATTTCACTGAGTTGATCTTGGATAGAATTGAAAGCAATCAATAACAGCTCTACATGCAAGCAAGAGAAAGATTCGTTGATCTTGGATAGAATTGAAAGTCAACATACATCCCGTCCCTATCTGGATCAGGTTCGACGTCGTGTTGATCTTGGATAGAATTGAAAGGTTTCGAATCCACAATAAACCTGTCCATGTGAAGGAAGTTGATCTTGGATAGAATTGAAAGTCAGGAGCAGAAACAGATGAATAAATACACCTTAAGATAGGTTGATCTTGGATAGAATTGAAAGGTCCTGAAGGAGATGACTATAGAGTCCGAGAAACCCCCCAGTTGATCTTGGATAGAATTGAAAGATGTCGCCTCGTTGTTCTTCAACACGATAGGCCCTAGTGTTGATCTTGGATAGAATTGAAAGCTATCACGATCAAAATCGATGTTTCTTCGAACGGTATATGTTGATCTTGGATAGAATTGAAAGTTCTATTTTTCAAAGGCTGACCAGGTTTTGTCAAAGTTAGTTGATCTTGGATAGAATTGAAAGATCGGTACTTATTGGAGTAATACCTAACGTCTGTGCTATGTTGATCTTGGATAGAATTGAAAGAGGTTAATCACACGCTCGTTGCCCGTGAGGTACTGAGAGTTGATCTTGGATAGAATTGAAAGAGGACTTACAAGGTTTAGCGATACAAATTAAGGACGCTTTGTTGATCTTGGATAGAATTGAAAGATAGAGCTATCTCACGCGGATACTGGAAGTGAGAATATACTTAAGTTGATCTTGGATAGAATTGAAAGAAAGGAAACTATTCACAATATCTCACAGGCAATGAACGTGTTGATCTTGGATAGAATTGAAAGTTTTATTTCCAAATTCTTCTTCTAATAACTTTTGAATTGTTGATCTTGGATAGAATTGAAAGTTAGATCCAATATGGCTTATAGTTATTGTTGGATTTTTTTGTTGATCTTGGATAGAATTGAAAGCTAAGGTATGAAATAACCATCATCTTTACTACTGCCAAGTTGATCTTGGATAGAATTGAAAGCTTGGGAAGGAGAAAATATTTTCCGTAATTTGCATTCACTTGTTGATCTTGGATAGAATTGAAAGACAACAGCTACGAATTTATACTCAGAAACTTCATGATGTCCTGTTGATCTTGGATAGAATTGAAAGGGTGGCGAATCAGATGAGGATGAATGTCGTTCAATATTTCGTGTTGATCTTGGATAGAATTGAAAGAAAAGGAACTGTGCGGAGATGTTGAGGAGGTATGACAAGTTGATCTTGGATAGAATTGAAAGGCGTCTTTTTAACATCCGAGGGCAATGGAATATTGTACTTCCGTTGATCTTGGATAGAATTGAAAGGTCGAATTTTTTAAAATATGTAATATTGCGTCGTCAATTGTTGATCTTGGATAGAATTGAAAGTACCAAGAGGAGGTTATCAACAAAATCCGTGACGCGTTGATCTTGGATAGAATTGAAAGTAATAATCCACCATTGATATCGGGACAGGATCTTGGGGTTGTTGATCTTGGATAGAATTGAAAGTCTGTATTGTAGAAGCTACATTCTGGTAATACTTCGCATGTTGATCTTGGATAGAATTGAAAGAGAAAGGTATACGATCTGCAATTCGATGACGAGAACCTTATGTTGATCTTGGATAGAATTGAAAGTATTTATAGCAATCTCTCTTATTCCCTATGTCGGGCTAGTTGATCTTGGATAGAATTGAAAGTCGTTGATCCTGTAAAAGACAGTTGCGAGTGAACCTATCGTTGATCTTGGATAGAATTGAAAGGAAATTAAACGGGTGATTACGTTAGTTTGAATTTTTATTACAAGTTGATCTTGGATAGAATTGAAAGTATTCGCACACCGTTTATGAGTACATAGCCAGGAAGATGTTGATCTTGGATAGAATTGAAAGAGACGGTACAGCAGAAGTGTTAAGAAATTTGAAAATTCCTGTTGATCTTGGATAGAATTGAAAGTCCTATGAGACTTAACATTAATAATCTTCGTCTTAACGTCGTTGATCTTGGATAGAATTGAAAGTTTCCGTGGAGCCAAATCGGTTACGTGGGGATATCACCCGAGTTGATCTTGGATAGAATTGAAAGGTATGAGGTTGTTAGCCAGAATTCCCAGTAAAAACGTCTTGTTGATCTTGGATAGAATTGAAAGTGATTAATTTCAATGAGTATTCAACAGACCCCGCACTTGTTGATCTTGGATAGAATTGAAAGGAATCACTAAACGCTCTTGGGTTTTGCAAAGCCTGTGCTATGTTGATCTTGGATAGAATTGAAAGCCTTTAGTCCTAGTTTTACGGCAATCATGTCGACGACGTCGTTGATCTTGGATAGAATTGAAAGGAATATACGTGAAAACCTGTTATCAAAGCTAAGTAGTTGATCTTGGATAGAATTGAAAGAGGGTACGTGATCCTGTGCTGTAACCTGCTAGCTATCCCCAGTTGATCTTGGATAGAATTGAAAGATCTTCGGGTTTGCTACTATCATGCCTAGACCTATTAGTGTTGATCTTGGATAGAATTGAAAGAAGCGTTTTTCTTGCTTTTAGCAGAGAGCGGACTCAGGTTGATCTTGGATAGAATTGAAAGACGTTCCTGAGGAGGATGAGACTAGGGCCTATCGTGTTGATCTTGGATAGAATTGAAAGTGTTTTGTTTCGAGACCGTAGACACCACAAACCAGTTTGTGTTGATCTTGGATAGAATTGAAAGACGGCCCAGAGCGGGCCCGTCCAACGCTTAAAAACCTCCTGTTGATCTTGGATAGAATTGAAAGCTCGGCGTAAGGGAATACATGAGGTTACAAGGCTTCCCAGAGTTGATCTTGGATAGAATTGAAAGAAAACATCTGGAGGTTCTTTCATTAATGCTAATGCTGGGTGTTGATCTTGGATAGAATTGAAAGTTAGTAGTGGTAATAAGAAGCGGCAAAAAAGTTCCACCAGGTTGATCTTGGATAGAATTGAAAGAAAACATACGTTTGTTTCCGTTGGCTAGCTTCTCGCATTCGTTGATCTTGGATAGAATTGAAAGAACATAGGAGACCAAACAACTGATGCTAATACTGGTTTTTAGTTGATCTTGGATAGAATTGAAAGGGACTGGTTTCACTGGTAGTGGTGATGTGGAAATTGGTTGATCTTGGATAGAATTGAAAGCTGATCTCTGCCGGCATATCATCGAGCTGAAGCAATTGCTCAGTTGATCTTGGATAGAATTGAAAGCCGTGTACGTAATACCAAATTCTGCACTCCCAGGACCTACGTTGATCTTGGATAGAATTGAAAGAAGCCTGCAAAAGAATTCATCATTTTTCTCTCTGTCATAGTTGATCTTGGATAGAATTGAAAGTTTGATCCCGGGTTCCCATTAGAGCCATTCGCACTGCTATGTTGATCTTGGATAGAATTGAAAGCTCTCTCCTGTCAGAAACAGGAAGGCTATAACTCCTATTCCGTTGATCTTGGATAGAATTGAAAGCTGACCCTGCGGATCCCGCTCCTCCACCTGAACCACCTGGTTGATCTTGGATAGAATTGAAAGTCTTTAGACAATTGCCATAGCTCTTGGCGTCTGAGCTCAGTTGATCTTGGATAGAATTGAAAGGTATTACCAGGAGTACGAGAATTATCTAAAGCAAAAGCAGTTGATCTTGGATAGAATTGAAAGATCGACCGACAGTGATGTCGTGCCTCTTCACAGTAATCGGTTGATCTTGGATAGAATTGAAAGATGTTCAAAAGTTGAGATTCTTCAAAGCCATTCGCCCACGTTGATCTTGGATAGAATTGAAAGCAGCCCAACCCCAACTACCCATTTACCTTCAGCGTCAGTTGATCTTGGATAGAATTGAAAGTTTGGAAGTGCTCGTGGATGCTCCGTCGATTTTGCCAAGTTGATCTTGGATAGAATTGAAAGAAGGAAACTCAATCTGGGGTTAAGGGGCGGGAGCCCCTTGTTGATCTTGGATAGAATTGAAAGCGTCGTTTACCGGAGGCAGGTCGCCGATGGCATCCCTTACCGGTTGATCTTGGATAGAATTGAAAGTCTTTCTCTCTCCCTCTTCTCGTTTCATCAGTATGAGTTGATCTTGGATAGAATTGAAAGCTTGATTTGTTTGGGGATTTGTTTTTTGTCGTTGTAGCGTTGATCTTGGATAGAATTGAAAGATCAATGGTAAGCGTTGGAAACTCTAAAGTGAATACAAGTTGATCTTGGATAGAATTGAAAGATGCAGGTTTCTTCTTCAACTTCGCCCCAGTCAAACACCACGTTGATCTTGGATAGAATTGAAAGGTTCTTCTTGTCACTAAAATAATATACTTTACTCTTTGCTGTTGATCTTGGATAGAATTGAAAGTGGTGCACACCAGCAATGAGGAAATTCAATAAACCCGAGTTGATCTTGGATAGAATTGAAAGTAACGGAGGGAGACTTCCACCTCTTAACCCCTCTTACTGAAGTTGATCTTGGATAGAATTGAAAGTCATTCCTTTTCACTCTCGATCTCTTCCCAGTCTACTTCCGTTGATCTTGGATAGAATTGAAAGTCGGCGATCCCTGCTAAGATTTCGGTGAAAGTGTTCTTACCGTTGATCTTGGATAGAATTGAAAGGCAAGGGAGGTGTTGCTGAGAACAAATATGAATATTCAGTTGATCTTGGATAGAATTGAAAGACGTGCCTACCCCTCCTACTACGGCAAATTTCAGTAATCGTTGATCTTGGATAGAATTGAAAGTCGTTACTTTCCCACATATTTTGTTTAGATCGCTTTCCTGTGTTGATCTTAGATAGAATTGAAAGTGAGAGTGCGTAAAGATAGCAAGATCGTATCGTCGAACCCTGTTGATCTTGGATAGAATTGAAAGATTACATCTTCTCAACCGGTTTATTGACGCTTCTGGACTCTGGTTGATCTTGGATAGAATTGAAAGCTTAACCCCAGATTTCAATAGTTTCCTCCGATTTTCCTTGTTGATCTTGGATAGAATTGAAAGTACTAAGTAGAGCTTTCCAGTCATTCTTCATCCTCCTCTTCGTTGATCTTGGATAGAATTGAAAGTAAAACAGACAATAGGTAGAGCGTTTCGTGACCCTAATGACGTTGATCTTGGATAGAATTGAAAGACTACCTCGGGTGTAATTAACGCAACTAATGGCTTTTCTTCTGTTGATCTTGGATAGAATTGAAAGCTATTAACATTGTAGTTCCCCATTTCTTGGCGTGTAATTGTTGATCTTGGATAGAATTGAAAGCATATGTCAGAGCATTCGCTATCCAAGTCGCAAAGTTTTGTTGATCTTGGATAGAATTGAAAGGACGTTAATGACGAGACGTTTGAGCATGAGAAAGAATTACGTTGATCTTGGATAGAATTGAAAGTTGTAATAACCTGATGCTTCTGTAGCGTACTGTGATGCAGTGTTGATCTTGGATAGAATTGAAAGTCCCACTGCAGATATACATCTGCTGTATAGAAATCATCGGTTGATCTTGGATAGAATTGAAAGCGGGGCCATTTTTAGGGGGATTACCTCATCCTTGATGGACTCGTTGATCTTGGATAGAATTGAAAGCTCGATTTCTTGCATTGTGAATGATCCCAAAAAAACATCCTGTTGATCTTGGATAGAATTGAAAGTGAACACCGTAACCGTATTGAAACCCCGCTTCAACCGCTGTTGATCTTGGATAGAATTGAAAGAGGAGAGCAATATCATGAGAAAGTTGAACATTACTTTGAAGAGTTGATCTTGGATAGAATTGAAAGGTGCTTAGAGTTGCGTTAATTGAGCCTAATTCTTTTGCGTTGATCTTGGATAGAATTGAAAGCTAATAAGTTTAGTCACTCCTGAATTGGTAGGATTAGCCTAGTTGATCTTGGATAGAATTGAAAGTAAAGATACAGGGAACACGAGAAATATCCATAAAGTATAGGGTTGATCTTGGATAGAATTGAAAGCCTTAGGGGACGATCCCAAACCCCACGCTATTTCCATATGTTGATCTTGGATAGAATTGAAAGTACTCCAATGCTACGGTAGTCGTCGATTATACGAAGTAGTTGATCTTGGATAGAATTGAAAGGCTAGTGATGCTTTTGACGTTGTTCTTCTTCCTCCTAATCCTGTTGATCTTGGATAGAATTGAAAGTTTGAGCCAGGCCACGGTCTCACATCAAATACATGCCTGCTATGTTGATCTTGGATAGAATTGAAAGTATCTATCGTTAAAATGAATGCATACATTGGGTTCAGGTTGATCTTGGATAGAATTGAAAGGGCGCTGTGGGCGCTCTGTATTAAGCAGCTTAGGCCCCGGGTTGATCTTGGATAGAATTGAAAGTTTTCTGGACGATACTGACAACGACGATACAATATCAAGTTGATCTTGGATATAATTGAAAGAAACTGTTCGTTCGCCAAGTCTTTGGAGAGTCCTATCTCGTTGATCTTAAATAGAATTGAAAGCGACTTCGAGTATATCGACGAAATACCAGCCCCGACAGGGGACCTCCAGTCCCTCCACGCATCGTCGAGTTCTCCCAACGCCCCCAGCAGGTTCGA
>Ga0208151_100842_pt1 | contig 11134 bp, 11 predicted proteins | sample ECH_Bhost_MetaG_FD_187130 | JGI IMG/M metagenome (GOLD analysis project Ga0208151, IMG submission 187130) | Hot spring microbial mat communities from Yellowstone National Park, Wyoming, USA - ECH_B host_MetaG (SPAdes) (version 2) | ecosystem: Environmental > Aquatic > Thermal springs > Hot... | reverse complement strand
TTAGAGAGTTATAAAGGATGTTTTATGAAAGGAGAAAGCAAGAATATTATAGTAACTGGCGGCGCGGGTTTTATAGGGAGCAACCTAGTTGAGTTGCTCGTAAGTAAAGGCAATAATGTTACAGTAATAGATAATCTTTCAACAAAAGAAGGGGATAGATTCATAAGACACCTTATCGATAATAAGAAGATTAAGTTTGTAAAAGGTGACATAGCAAAGACAGAGGACCTTAAGGTATTTGAGGGCAAGGACATGGTTGTGCATCTTGCCGCGAATTCTGATGTCAGGCACGGATTTGAGAACCAAGAAGTTGATTACAAGAATAATGTACTTGGCACGTTTAATATACTTGAAGCTATGAGAAAATACGATGTAAAGGAATTGCTATTCTCTTCAAGCTCTACGGTCTATGGAGAAGCAAAGCAACTGCCAACACAAGAAGAATATGGGCCTTTGCTTCCAATTTCTTCTTACGGTGCTTCGAAGCTTGCAAGCGAAGCAATGATAAGTGCATATGCAAATTACTATGGTATAAGGAGCAGTATATTCAGATTTGCAAATGTGGTCGGAAGGAATTCCACGCATGGTATTATATATGATTTCATCAATAAGCTGAAGAAAAATCCCAGAAGGCTCGAGATACTTGGCGACGGCACGCAGAGGAAATCATATATACATGTTTCAGACTGCATAGGCGCCATGCTCTTTGCTCATGAGAAGACAAAGACGGTTGATATTTATAATCTGGGCAACGAGGGCACTACATCAGTTATGGAAATTGCAGACATAGTGATAGAGAAGATGCACCTGGGCAATGTAGAGAAAATTTTAGTAAAGACGGAAGACGAAAGAGGCGGCGGTTGGAAGGGTGATGTCAAGATAGCGGAGCTCTCAATAAAGAAGTTGCTTTCATTAGGATGGAAGAACAAATATTCAAGCAGGGAGGCTGTAGAAAAAGCCGTAGATGAAGTGCTTCTCCAAATGGGCAAAGCATGAAGATGTCATTTCTTTACTATGATCTACATTATGCGGATGTAATAATGTTGGATATAAAAGCAAAAATAATAAATAAAAATAATGTGATATCATATGGGGTTTGTTAACCCTTCAGTGAATGTAATAATACCTACATATAAAAGAGAGGATACTATTTTTAAATTATTAGATTCATTAATGCTGCAATCTTACAGAAAGTTTAGTATAATGATAATATACAAGCCATGGCTTGGTTATAAAGAGGTATTTGATAGGATTAAGGAATACAAGGATCTAGATATTCAATTTATAAAACAAGAAAATGGTTTTTTTGAGGAAGCAGTTAATACAGCTTATAAAAAAGCTGATGGCGATATTGTAATTCATACTGACGATGATGCTTGGGTATATAAAAACTGGATACAGGACCACATTGAAATTCATATGAAGAACAATAAGGTAGGAATGGCCACAGGGCAGGTAATAGAAAATATAGATCGTAATGGCAAAAAGCTACCATTATTTGTAAGAGTCCCAAACGAACTCAAATGGCTGATGAACAAGCACACGCTGATAGATAGGCCGATAAAGGAAGAATTTGGTGGGTATGGAATGTATTTGGGTAAGTCAGGCATGCTTGTCGATACAGGAAAGAAATACGACCTAATTAGAACATTAAAACAGCACGGAGTTAATATGAGTTGGAAGAGAGATGCTTTAAAAGGATTTAAATTACCTGGATTTACATTAAATGGCGCAGGCAACGAGGCATGTGCTGCGTTGGAGGTAATAGATAGAGGATACACTCCAATTTGGTTTAGCAAGGCTACGGTATTCCATCCTATGCACCAATCGCTTAGTAGGGGTGGCTCCATCTCAAATTTGTCAATAAAATTGACAGCAGAGAGAGTTTTATTTGCATATTATGCTGCTGTTGTAAAAGGCTATAAAATAAGTTTAGATAAATTAAAACTCAGAAACGAAATAGATAGAGTAATTTCAAGATTCGTATCAAAAAATGCATATATTGGATATGTTGTAGGTTACGAGATAGCCACAAAAGCAATCGAAGAAAATTGGAGCCCACAAAAAGTAAGAAGCGAGCTTGCCGCGAAGATAACAAATTGGTGAAAAGCTGTATGAAAATATATCTGATAAGCCCAATTGACATAAAATATAGCTTTAGAGCTACTGAAAGATATGTTTATGAGTATGCTGATTATCTACGCAGGCACGGAAAAGAAGTTGAGATACTTGTTACTAGAAGAAAAATAAAAAGCAAAAAACTGAATAATAATGATCTCATTAGGAAATATAAAAAAATAAAACAGCGGTTTATAGATTGCAGAGAGTTTTTGCTTCCGTTAAAATGGCATCTCTTTATTTATAAAGATCTTCCACGTGATGGGATAATTTACTTTCCATATAGCATATATGACTATTTATACGAAATTCTGTTCAAACCAAAAGGCCAAAAATATATAATAGGGAGCCATAGCATGCATCTCAAAAATGGCAGAATGATAGAAAATCACCAATTGCTAGAATCTGCATTGAATTCATTGGTTAATTTAGTTCTATGGTTGAGGAGAGGCGAAATAAAAAATATATATATTCATGCAATAAACACAGCACAAGTAGAGTATATAAGGCAGAATTTTAAGCTAATTAAAGAAGAAAACATATTTCATATACCGAATATGGTAAATGCTGAGAAATACCGTACCGCTAAAAATAAGTCAAATAAACTTAGAGTGGTACATATTGGTGGAACAGATAAAGATATACATTCTGTTTTTAGCATAATAAAATTGCTTAAAGAAGATGGGCACATAAACGATTTTGAATTTTACTTTATTGGAAAGATAAGTGAAAGGGTAGATCTAGAACTGATGAAAATGCCAAATCTGCACTTTCTTGGAGAAATAGGCGAAAAATCAAAGTTAAAGATATTAAGCGCAATGGATGCTATTATTGTACCCGCATATGAGACTTTTTCAATGGTTGTGTTAGAGGGACTAGCTTCTGGTTTGTATGTGCTCACGAGCAAAAAAAATGCTGCATGGCGTGACTTTAAAGAACTTGGTATCAAGCTTTTTGTTGCAGAAAATGGTCAGCCCGTCGAATATATTAAAGCTTTAGAAAATTTGGCTGCCGTAAAGAAAATTGGCAAAAACGCAAATACGTACGCAGATTATAATAAAAATATTGTTATCAAAAATTTTGGTGAATCTATTGTATTAAAGAAAATTTTAGGTATGTTTGAATATACTGAGCACATTTAAAAGTGTGTATACTATGCAGAAATACAATAAAAATATGACTATCCTGGATATAACAAATTCTGATCCATCATCTAATTTAGGTGGTATAGAAAGTGTTGTATATAATCTTAATAAGGAATTAATAAGGCGTGGATTCAAAGTAGTAACAATATCTTACTCCAATTCAGACTTTTACAAAGAAACAGATGCAGGGATAATAATAGGTAAAAAAGTGCCCCAAAATGAGATTTTAAGGGTTATTGTGTATCCGATCAAAGTCCTTCTTGAGGCTAGAAAACACAATGCAGATATAATAATAAGTGAAGGACCTGGAAATTTTGGTGCAGGCTTATTAGTAAACATTTTTGCAAAAAGACATGCAATATATTTAGAAAGGGCGCACGGAACCCATTATGGACTTATAAAATACACACCTAAGAAGTCCTTGCATATGCAGATTTTAGGTAGGTTGATAGCAAATGTAATCGAACGCTTCCAATTTAAGCTAGCTGATAAGTGCATTGCTGTATCAAAACTAGCAGAGAAGGAACTTGAGCAATATTTTGGGATCTCAAAATCAAACATAATGGTCATATATAATGGGGTGGATTGTAAGGAATTTAAACCAGTTAATGATAAAGATAAGGTTAAGTTAAGAAGAAAATTGCAGATAAGAAAGAAATGTGGGGTATGGGTTGGCGGCACAGATCCATACCGGAAAGGCTTAGATATTGTACTCCAGATAGCAAAATATATGAAAAATGTCGAATTCAAAATAATTGGTTCAGATAAGGATTTTCAGAGTAGATATAACCTTAAAATTGATATTAATGATTTGCAAAATGTTGAGTTTCTTGGCAAAATAACCAACGAGGAAAAAATAAAATATTATCATGCTTGTGATTTTTTGATCTTTCCAAGTAGACATGAAGGATTGGCTATAGCTCCAATGGAGGCTTTGGCTTGTGGATTGCCTGTAATAGTCTCAGATATGACTGGGGTAAACGAAATAATTTCAAACGGTGTTGAAGGATTCATCGTAAACAACAAAAAATTGGAAAGTTATGTCAAAGCAATAACAATGATAAATAAAAGGATGGGAAAAAGAGCAAGGCAATTAGCCTTAAAATATGACTGGAAAAGGCAGGCAGGCATATATGCTAAATGGTTTAAAGAGTTAGTGGGCAGTTAAAATGGCATAAATATAGAAAATCTAAAAAGAAATAGCTGTAAATTAAGAATAGAGGTAAGGCAGTGGGAATATGTAAGGGATCTGCATAAGAAGTGGTATAGGTAGTATTTAGATTTATATATGAAGATGATAATGTGAAAGTTGCATTACTTGGGCACGAGGGAGATTTTAGACCTGATACTGGAGTAGGGATTCAAAGGTACATGTTTGAACTGTATACAAATCTCATAAAAATAAGTAATGATATTGAAAAGATAGAATTTAAGCCTATTAAGTTTATCGGCACTGGGTTATCATTTGAATTAAGAGCTTTTTTTACAAATTTTTCTAAATACGACATTCTACACAATTTAGGTACCAATCCTTTTTTAAGGCCCATAAATTTTAGAAATATATTAATAACAACCGCACATGATTTTCAACCAATATTATATCCTCAATTCACATTCGGCCACAATGTAACACTTAAATATAGGTTGTGGCTAAGACTTGTTGTATATTCTGGGCTTAAAAGTGCTTTTAATTCAGATTATTTAATCTGTAACTCGACTCAAACAAAAGAAGAAGCGATAAAGTTAGGATTTGATAAAGGCAGAATTTTTTTGGTAAATCATGGTATAGATAAAAGATTCTTTAAGCCAGCAAAACAGATAACACACAAAACATTTTTTAAAGTTGGCTACATTGGCGCAATGAGAGTAAGGAAAAATTTGGAGTTTGGAATACAAGCAGCAAATCTAATAAAAGATAAAAACATATTTTTTGATATATGGGGTAAAAAAGAATATGAATATGAATATCTTAAGAGCATAGCCAAAAACAAAAATGTAAATTTCAGAGGCTTCGCACCTGAAGATAAAATCGTAGAGATATATGATTCATTTGATGCATTTATATTTCCAAGTTACCATGAAGGTGAGGGTCTACCGATTCTAGAAGCTCAAGCTCGTGGCCTTCCAGTGATAATTTATAAATATGGAAAGATTCCAAAAGAGGTAAGAAAATACTGCTTCGAGGCAGAAAGCCCGGAGCATATGGCACAGATCATAGAGAATTTAAAGGAAAATGGTTATAGTGAGAAAGAGCAGAAGAAAGCAATGGAATATGCAAGAAGTTTTACATGGGAAAGGACTGCAAAAGAAACTTTTGAGGTTTATGAGAGAGTATTAAAATAAATTTTTATTAAACTATTTATACTTCATACAAAATATAAGCCAACATACATATTACTGTTTTCTGCTTCTATGTTGTAAGAATATTTTGGCAGGTTATATTTAACTTTAAATCCTGCTTGCCTTAATCTTTTTTACAAGATTTTTATAACCATAGTGGTATTTCATAATAATCTGATCGAATGCCTTTAAAGCTTCATCGCTTGCACTTAATATAAGATCATATTCACAACCTTCGCAGTCTACCTTTAGTGCCGCGTTTTTTTAGGTTAAATCTTTTTACAATTTCGTCTAGGCTTTCTACTCTCACTTTCTTGCCTTTTTGGAAGTTTTTAAGATCCATTCCTACTTTATTTTCATAATCCTCTTTTATAGTTACAAATCCACTCTTACCGCAGCCCTCATTGAGCAGAGTAATCTTATCTTCAAGGTTATTTATCTTGATCACCTTTTTCGCGATATTATATGAATATGGATAAGGTTCAAATGCATAAACATGCTTTGCGCTTTTAAGTGCAAAATATATTGCGCTATCCCCGATGTTTGCTCCCACATCTACTACATCTCTTCCTTTGACATAAAGCAATTCATATTGTTCATCTATAAAGTTTTCTTTTATAACACCGTTGTTAATAATTGATTTCCTATTTTTATCATAAAAAACTTTCTTATTCTGGTAATTTAACTCAACCTTGCTGCTTCCAATTTTTGTAATACTAGCCTTTGCCACTTTAAGGATTTCATTCTGTCCCAATTCAGAGTTCCAAAATTCAAAATAATCTTTCATGTTTTTAAAATGAACAGTTTTTCCATCTCTAAACTTTATTGTTAAAGTTTTCTTTAAGCCTATTCTAAACAATATGACTGCTATCCAGTTTTTTACAATTTTTCTCACGAATATCAAGTCATTTATCTTATCTATTTTGGTGTAAAGATAAGCAAAAGCAGACATATTCTTTCTTGGATCAAAATCTATTTCAACTTAACACCTTTATTATGCTATATATTTTATTAAACTCATCTTGTGTAATTTCAACAATTTTGTTTTTTAGTTGGACATAATTATCTGATTTTAGGCTCCAAAAATACATTTGGGCTTCATCCTTATATATAATTATTTTTTTAACTTTTGTTGAGGAAATAAGGTCAGCAAAACCAGTCCTAACAGAAATCACTAAAGTCATATTTTCAACAAAAGGAATCAGTAATTCAATAGGTAAATACACATTTATTGCACCATAGAAGTGAAATTTACTATTTACGAAAACTTCGTATCCATTATTATTTAAATAGTTGATTAAATTCTGCCATAATACTATACTTATAGTAAATTTCTCACCGTGTCCGTGTGGTACTAGTAATACCTTTTTCTTTGTGTTACTCAATTTATTAATTAAAGATTTTGCTTCTTTAATATACTTAGCATCTATGCGCGGTTTAGAGAATCTTGCATTTGTTGGCAGACCGTTATTAAGTTTAACTAGAAAAGTGAAATTAAAATACTTTGTTTTTGTATAAAGCGGTGGTAAAGGGTTGTTTTTAAATGCAGGGACTATTCTTCCTTTGATATGATCTATAAGACCTCCTACATAATTAGGCACAAATAAATTAATACCATATACTTCATCTATGTCCTTGAAAAGTTTTCCGATATACACATATCTTTTAGGTAATATTACTGCTACCCTGCCATGATAAATTTTTTTAAACGAGTTCATAAGCGAACAAAAAATATAGGAATCACCAATGTGATTATTTAATACAAAATACCAAGTATCTTTTCTAGGCTTCACCCAAAAAGATAACAGAATAAGTTCCAAAATTACTATTGGAAACAGCAGTACCTCTATAACAACCCTTAATCGTGTCAGATTGGTTTTTAAGTCTATCATATATGCACCAAGCCTTTATTTCGCTTTATATTAATCGCAATTGCAGTTTTTAAACCTCCTGGTTTTATATCATTTATTAGTATCCTTTCGCCAACAGGCAAATTAAATATGATTGCATTGTATCTCACCTTGTTGATCTTTAGCTGCTTTATTGTATACTCTTTCCACTTTTTGCTTCTTGCACTTAATAAAATTATCTTGTCGCCTTTTGGTACGTTGTCAAAAAACTTTTTAACACCTGGTAATAGTTTTTCTTTACCTCGATTATTTTTCAGATATCTATTATGCTCAAAAATAACACCGTCTATATCTATAAGCCATGTTTTTGGTAAGTCTGAAAGTTTTTTCATCTTAATTCACTCTGCAGCAATTTAGCCCCATTTAAATATGATGCTATTATCGAGTCATAATCATCCAGTACATATCCTGATAAGGCCAACCAAATTAAAGCATGCATTATTTTTATAACCTTTAATTCTGTCTTGCTAAATCTCTCTTCAAATGCTTTCTGCGCAACTTCTTCATAACCGTTAGATGTTATAGACAGATTTCCTTTCTTGTTATTCATATCCACTTTTAATATGAATCTTTTAAGGTTAAATTGATCATAATTTCCAATGCATGAGTAATAAAGCTTGGCAAAGTCATAATAGGGGTTTCCAAAAATTTCTCTTTTCCCATAGTAACCTCTTGGATCAAGTAATTTTATATTCCCACTAGCAGTAATAAGCATGTTTGAAAAGGTTGGATCACCATGTATGATTGTAAAATTTGGCTTTAAGTTTATTTTTTGATATGCTTTTCTTATATTGCTTTTAACCTCGTTAAGATTTATATCTACATCGTTTAATGTGAATTTCGATTTAGGTAATAGTGGTTTAACAGAATCTATCCTTAAAATTGTCTTATTTACTAGGACTTCTCTGTCTTCATTAGCATCATATGCTATCTGCTCAAGATCGTGCAATTTGAATAGGGTATCGAATATTCTATCTAAAATTTTTTTCTTCTCCGAATTTGAAGCATTAAAATCAAATGGGTGTCTTCCATTTATAAAAGAAATCTTGAGCGGAGGAAAACCTATTAGCCGTGGTATATCCTTATAGTTGTATTTCAAAACATACTTATACCAGTTGTATTCTAAATTGATGAGCTTTGCAAATCTTTCATCCACGGCTCTTTTAATTACTATGCCTTTATTAATTTCTATACTGTTAAAAAACCTGGTGTTTTTTATATTTGAATCGCTTATTAATGAGTTGTACTTTTCTAGTGTTCCAACTTCGTATATATCTAAATATAATGGCTTAAAATTTATCTCTCCTTTTTTGCCCAAATATTTTACAAATTCACCACTAGAAGGCACATCCTCTATTACTTTTTTATCCCTAAAGATGAAAAATCCAAAAATCCCATTCTTTGTTCCGCCCTCTTCAACTAATTCGTTGTTCTTCATTGTCCACCTGCAAAAGTTGTCATTAGTCAACCCTACATAGTTATCGTTATTTAGCTTATCTAGAGGCACTGGCTTCCTAAACAGTATATCTGACCACACAACACCAAAAGGAGTAGATTTGGGTATGTATTTCAGGGCTGTTCTGATTCCAGAAGCAGAGCCTTTTCCTTTTGCATATATCAGTTTATAGTCGGCTTTATCAAAAATAATTGGCAGGTATTGATTTAATACTCCAAATTTATACGAGCCTATTATAACTAATTTCGAATCTTTGAAAGTAGATTTAAGGTGCTTTATCAATGGTGAGCCAAATACAGATATCATGCATTTTGGTTTGTTTGCTGTGAGATACTGCATTCGTGTTCCTAAGCCACCACATTGAACAATAAGATAGGGTAATTTCAACTACTTCACCTCTGTCTGTCCTATTTTGCCTCCTGGGTGCCTATGTATAAAATCCTTAAGAGAAAAACCTCTTTCTGAAGCAATTTCAACTGCTATTGCCTGCAAAATTGCTTCATATGTGATTGTAGAAGCCAGTGGTACTAGGTTATTTAAGAAATCACCCTCACTTTTTATTGGTAAAACCAATTTAAAGTCACTATTTTTTGCTAAATATGAATCACCATTAGATGTTATAGCTACTGTTCTAATATTCCTTAGTCTTAATTCGTCAAATAAAGGAAAAAGTTCTTTAGTCTCACCGCTTTTTGAAATAAATATTACTAAATCTTTGTTAGTAAAAATACCCATGTCTCCATGCAAAGTATCTATCGCATCTATATAAAAACTTCTTATCCCTAGAGAATTGTATGTACTTGATACTTTTGCTGCAACTAGTCCACTTTTGCCTATGCCAGTAAAATAAACTATACCATTAGTGTGTGTTATCAAACTTATTAGCTTCTCGACTTCCGCCTCAACTGCGTCTTTTTGTTTTAAAATGTTTAGTAGTGTTTCAGCTTGCTTTCCTAAGCTTTCGTACCATTCCATTATTACACCTTATTTCTTATTTTGCTGGAGTAAATTTTACTAAAATTAATCTTCTTATCTTTATAAACTTATCTAATTCATGCTCTGCCCATAACCTATTTTTATAAACTCTCTCTTCTTATTAATAGCGATTCTATGTCTGAAAAGCAGAAACAAAAGCAGGGGAATGATTTTACTTATATAGCAATATACTTCCTTACCTTCATTACAGGAATAATCTTTTATCTTATCAGCAAAGGCGATAAAAGGAAGAGGCAACACTCCATACAGGCCATTGTTCTTGGGGCGATAATGATCGTAATTGGTTTTATCCCATATCTCGGCATTGCGAATATTTTAATCTGGCTTTACGGCCTGTATATTGGCTACAAAGCCTCTGTTAACGAAGATGTTGCCATACCATACATTACTGACTTTGCCAAGAAGTATGTTTAAGTGCAGATTTGCACGAAAGTAATTACTTTGTGCCGTTTAGCTTGAGGTCCATTTTACAAGTGCCTCTAAAAGCCCCATGATCAATTTCTTGTATCGGAAAGTGATTTTATTAAGATTTTGCAGAGAGATAGCGAATTATTCAGCATCCTCGTTCTATCTCAAGAAAAATTTAAATGAATTTAGGAATAACAAAGTTAAACATGAAATACATATGGATTTCTGGGGCGAACGCAAAATAGATGGAACTACTGTTAGATTTCTACCTATAGCATATCTCTGAACGGCCTTTGTATTAGACAGGCAGCCTTCTCTTTGCGTGTGTGGATATTTACAGCAGAGGAGGCTCATTTTCTAACCTCGCCAAAGCTTATCTGCGATTGCAACGGTGTTCCTTATATTTTTGTATTTTATAATTATCATTTGATAATTAAAACTAATCAAAAAGCATTATAAAGGTGGTGTGCTCATTTCTTCTGAATCTTTGCCCTTGTGCTCAACTGCTCTCCTTATCGCCTCTTAGGCGCAAAGTCCACTTTACAAGAGCTTCCAGAAGCTCCTTGATAAGCTTCCTTGCCTCTTCATCTACTACTCTGCCGTCTTTTATCTTCTGATTTGCATTTGATATGTATAAAACCGGTCTCTCTAAAGGGTGCATGTTGAGGAATGAGAAGATCTGGCGCAAATGAAGTTGCGCTGCGGATGTGCCAACTAAGCTGCCGCCCGTGGCACCAAACACCGCTACAGGCTTGTCGTCA
>Ga0208151_100841_pt1 | contig 11135 bp, 13 predicted proteins | sample ECH_Bhost_MetaG_FD_187130 | JGI IMG/M metagenome (GOLD analysis project Ga0208151, IMG submission 187130) | Hot spring microbial mat communities from Yellowstone National Park, Wyoming, USA - ECH_B host_MetaG (SPAdes) (version 2) | ecosystem: Environmental > Aquatic > Thermal springs > Hot... | reverse complement strand
GGTGTTGAGGTTAATCAAGCCCACTTAACGGCCTTTGGTGATGTTGAGGGTTTTGCACGTAGGTTAAGCATGTTTAGTTTGAGCCTGGCTGGTGTTTACTGGGGAGCTAAGTTTCACCTTAGGGAGGAGCATGAGTTCCTGTTAAGGGACTTTGAGACTATTAGGAGTAGGGTTGCTAGGTTGAATGCGAGGAGCATTGTAATTGGTCCTCCACCTAGGTTCAGGTTGTTTGATGGGGATAAGGAGAGGTACATTGGAGCTATGGCTGAGTTGATTAACATTATGGTTGAGAAGAGCGGTGATGTTGAGCTTGGCCTGCATAACCACTGGGGTACCATCATCCAGAATGAGGATGAAATCAACCTACTCATGAAGCTGACGGAACCAAGGTTTAAACTTTACCCAGACATCGGCCACCTATCAGTGGCCGGTATCAACGTGTATGATTTCATTGAGAGGTGGGGTGGTAGGATTGGTTACATTCACCTTAAGGATGACTCAAGCCCGTTTAAGCCAGCCAGCGACTGGGGTGAGGTGGCTGGGAGGTTTAAGGTCCCCGGTAAGGGTAGTTTGGACATTAGGAGGATTCTAACCACCCTTAGGGGTCGTGGCTTCAATGGTTGGGTTGTGGTTGAGTATGAGGACCCCAATTCAGACCCAATAATGGACCTCAGGTTCTTCATTAAGTACTATGAGTCAAACCTCAGGGATTTATTTGAACCTTAACCAGCAACGTTAACCCACGTACCCTTCTCTGAGGATTCGGCTATAGCCTCAATAATCCTCATAACCCTTAACCCATCTCTGAAATTAGCTGCCTCAGGTGCAACGTCCTTACCCTCGGCAAGCCTGGTTAGGAAGTGGTAGACCTCGTGGGTGAAGGTGTGTTCCCAACCAAGCACGTGGCCAGGTGGCCACCAGAACCTTAAGTATGGGTGTATCCTTTGGGTCACCAGGATCCTCCTAAAGCCGCTTAACTCACCGTCCTTGGCTAGGTGAACCTCGAGTTCATTAATCCTCTCCAGGTCAAACCTAATGGAGCCCTCACTGCCGTTAACCTCAATTATGAGTGAGTTGTAGTGCCCAGTGGCCAACTTTGAGGCTTCAATGAGCCCAACTGCCCCATTCTCAAACCTCAGCATTGCTGTGAAGCCCTCATCAACGTTAACCTCCTCCCTAACCCCAGTGGCCTGGTTAACCCTAAACCTGTTGAAGGTGTATAGTGTACCGTTGACGCTAATAACCTCACCAATCAGGTACCTGGCTAGGTCAATCACGTGGCTTCCTAGGTCCGCTATGGTGCCGTATCCAGCGTACTCCCTCCTAAGCCTCCACGTCATGGGGGCCTCCGGGTTTGCTAGGCTCTGCTGTAGGTAAAGGGCCCTGAAGTGGTAGATCCTACCCAATGAACCACTGCCTATCAACTGCCTAGCCAGCACTATGGCTGGTACGAACCTGTAATTGTGTGCAACCATGTTTATTACACCAGTCCTCTCAGCCACCTTAACCATCTCGTAAGCCTCCCTTGAGTTCATCGCCATGGGCTTCTCAACGATCACATGCTTACCAGCCTCCATAGCCTCAATGGTTGGCTCAGCGTGCATGTAATTCGGGATGACCCCCTCCCCGCCCTTTTGAGGGGCGGGTTTTTCACCGCGGGGGTCTTGGGCGTTACCCCCTCTTTGGGGGTTAATGGTTTCGTTCTTGGGGTGGTGGAAACAGTGGGGTATCGCCCCACCGGCTCATCTAACGTAGGGAAACCCCCTCTCGGGGGCACCACCCCGAGCACTAACTACCCTAACAAGGTTGGGTTAATAAACCCATCGCTAAATCCCCACATAGTGAGGTAACCCCGCCATAAATGGCGAGACTTGACCATTTTGTCACGTTGTCGATTATGTCTATGCCCGGGTCCTTAATCATCAACCTGTAGTCCGTGTAATACCTCTCAAACCCAAACTTGGCCGCAAACCCCCTCAACGCATCCTCACTCCTACCTGCAACAGCCTTAAGCACCGGGGTTAGTGGGCTATCCGTGAACAGGGTGATGTTTCTCCAGGCTAGGCTATGGGCCCTACCCATGAAACCGTGCCCAATTAAACCAACCCCAACAAACCTACCCATTAAACGCCCACCATGCCTAAAGGTTTATGAGCATTCTCATCTTCTCGGCCAACTGCCTAAAGTAGAGTTCATAGGCCATGTTGAATGGGTGCAGCTCAGCGGTTAAGTAGCCGTTGTAGTTTATACCCCTCAACTCCCTCATCACCGCACGCCAATCAACATCCCCATTAAACAGGTCAACTATACCCCTAAGGCTAACACTGTAGTCCTTAATATGAACCCTCTTAACCCTACTCCCAAGCACCCTAACCCAATGCTGTGGGTAACCCAACCTACAATCCATAACATTGCCAATATCCAGGTAAGCCCCGACAACTGGGCTACCCAACTCATCAATGAACTTGGCGAATTCAAGGGGGCTTAACAGGAAGTTGCTGCATACATTCTCGATGGCGAGTGTAACCCCTAAATCCTCAGCCCTCCCAACAACCCTCCTAAGGGACTCCTGGGACAACCTATAGGCCTCATCGTAGGGGATGTTCTCGTTAACAACCCCAGGCACTATCAGTAGTGCCGTGGCCCCTAGAATACTGCATGCCTCAAGCTCCCTCATGATTATTTCAACAGCCCTCTCCCTAATGCCAGGGTCGGGTGATGTTAACGGGTACCTCCAAAGTAACCCACTCCTGACGCTATGAACCTCAAGTCCCACATCCACCGCAGCCTTATGCAGCAGCCTGGCATCATCAACGGCATGCTCAATCCTCAGGTAACCCCTATCCGAGACCATTGGTGTATTCTCATTAGCCTCAGAGAAGGTGAACTCGACACCATCAAACCCAGCGTCTTTAATTAACCTAAGCTCGCCGGCGATGTCGTAACCCCTCCTATGCCATAGGTCTGTGGCTATCTTCAAGGTGAACCACCCTTAGCGTAATCCTTAATGTTAATTACCCTACCCGTTAAGGCTGATTCATTAGCGGCAAGCACGGTCACGTTACTCCAGTAGGCATCCTCGTAGACCGTGGGTACCAGTTTCTTATCCCTGGTTAAGACGGCTTGTATGAATGACTTAAACATGCCTAATGTCGGGTCAACGTTGGACTTAAACGTTAACGGCTCCCCACCCCTCCTGTACAGTTTAGCCTCATTAAACCCAGTGAACCTAATCAACTCCTCCCTACAGACAACGTCAAACATGACCAAGGGCAGTTCCTTCCCAAGTTCAGGGTAAAGTGCGTAGGTGCTGTGTATTGAACCAACAGCACCATTAGCGAACCTGAAGGCCACGCTGTAGCTTGCCCAATTCTCAAAGCCAAGCCCCCTATCCTCCTCAGTATCCCTACCCCTCTCAGTGTAGGAGGCGTATATGGTTTCGATTTCACCAAGCAGGAACCTGGCTATGTCGAACATATGTATGACTTGCTCAACAACCTGCCCGCCGGTCTCGCTCCTGCGTCTAAACCAGGGTATTGGTGGTATTGTCCAGTACCAGTAACCGGCGAACATGGATGAATTACAACTCGGCATCAACTCCCTAACAGCCTTAACAGCATCTGAGTACCTGTTCTGGAAGCCAACCACCACAATGCGGTCACTACCCCTAACCCTCTTGAGCAGTTCATTAGCCTCAACCATGCTTAAGGTAACTGGCTTCTCCACGAGGACATCCAAGCCGTGTTCAAGGGCCTTAATCACATGGGTAACGTGCATCCTGACAAAATGAACGACAACTCTCGCCCTTTAGGGCGAGGTTGCCCCACTGCGTGGGGTCTTATGTGTCAAGTTTATAAACCCCAACTTTACTGGGGGTTTTAATAACCCCGCAATAGGCGGGGTAACTGTCGAGACCCCCAGAGTGAAACCCCGCCCTTTAGGGCGGGAAGGGGGTCATCGGCGTTGAAACAACCACAGCATCAAGTCTCTCATTATTAAGCATTGCATCAACATCCCTATACACCTTAACGTTAAACCTACTTGAAGCCTCCCTCAAGGCATCATCACTCACATCGGAGGCAGCAACAGGCACAGCACCAGCACGCCTAGCAGCATCCATAAGCTCCCTACCACGCCTACCAGCACCTATAAAACCCAACCTAACAACACCAGAAGCCATAATTCAACGGCTTAGGTGGAAAGTTATAAGCATTCACATGAAAGTTTGATAATCGAGACAAACCTCGCCCTTCAGGGCGGGGAGGAGGTCAGGTCCATCAATGGATCCGTTATAGACCTGGCAATTGGCGCTGATGCTGCACTGGTATACGTGGGTCCTGAGGATGGTTTTCACTCATTTACCATATGGGAAACACTCACGCCTAGGGTTAAGGATCCCAGGGGCATACTGGTGCTCAAGCAATCAGCGTAAACTTAGCTCAAAAGATACTATCTATAGTATATTATGGCCTTGAATGTAGCCTTAACTACGAGTTAATGTTAAAGTGTACGCCCAGTTAATGGAAAGTTGCTTCACGGCTGGGTGTTAACCTCACCGAAGACCCTCCTCCACCTTTTCTTATACTGCTGTGCATACTTAGCGGCCTTCCTAATGGCCTCAAGCATGCTTGTCTCATCAGCTACACCCTTACCGGCTATATCATAGGCTGTGCCATGGTCAACTGAAGTCCTCAGGAATGGTAGACCTAGGGTTAGGCTGATGGTCTTCCTGAAGTCATACATCTTAGCGGCTATGTGCCCCTGGTCGTGGTAAAGCGACAGCACTATATCGTATTGGCCCTTGGCCGCCAGGTAGAAGACTGAGTCAGCTGGTATTGGGCCATGGGCGTCAATGCCGTACTTGACCCTAGCCTCCTCGACCGCTGGGGCTATTTCATCAATCTCTTCCCTACCAAGTAAGCCACCTTCACCTGCGTGTGGGTTTAAGGCGGCCACGGCTATCCTACCCCTTCTAACCCCAAGTGCCTTAAGGGCCCTGTTGGCGTTTATTATCCCCTCAAGCACGTTAGCCCTCTTAACATCCCTAATGGCCTCGGCTAGGGGCATATGCCTAGTTAGGAACATTACCCTGAGCCTCCTCGTCTCGAAGACAGTTAGGGATAGCCTTGACTTCGTCAAAGCCTGTAGGAGGGTCGTGTGGTCTATGTAGCTTGAACCAGCCCTAAACCAAGCCTCCTTGTTTATTGGGGCAGTGGCTATGGCATCGACCTCACCGGCCATTGCCAAGTTAACGGCCTTAATCACGCTCTCCAGGGAGACCCTACCAGCCTCCTCCTGAACCTTACCGAACTCAAAGGGGCCACCCGGTATGTCAATGAGCCTCACACCATCGAGGACAGCCTCATTAATCTTAAGCATGCTTATCACCCTCTTAAAGTGCTCCAGGTTGCCTATTAACGTTAATTCGATGCCCAGCCCCCTTAACTTGGGAAGGGCCTTAGCCACTACCTCATAGCCAACCCCCGCTGGGTCACCGAGCGTTACACCTACCCTAACATTCACACTTATAAAGTTGCATGTTTAGTTTAAAAGCATTGTCCCCTGAGGTAGTTCCTGATCCTTAGGTACACCTCATCATCACCTATTAAACCCCCCTTAGTCACAATGACCTTTCCATCAAGCAACCCACCCCTAACAATACCAATGCCTATTAACGGGGCAACATCACCAACGGCCTCAATGTAACTGGCATCGGCGATGCTTAGTATGAGGTTTGCGGTCTCGCCACCGCTAAGTATCACGGCGTCGAAGTCTAGGGCTAATTTAACTAAGTACTCATTAACCATTTCAATATCCCTAAGTAGGTCAAACTTAATTATCAGGTCGCCACCACCCCACTGGGTGTTCTTAACATCGTTTAGGTTAATTACCCTAATGCCGGCTTCCCTAGCCCTCTCAACCTGCCTAATGGTGTTTTCATGAGTACTACCAACTATGAAAAGCACGCTATTGGCACATGCCCTGTGCCTAACCGGTGAGGCGCCCACGGTTAACTCGCTAACCTTCGCGTTGAGGGGGCCCGGATCCACCGGCACGTAACCGTACTTGTTAACCACCTGAGCAATTAACGTTAAGTCATCGTGACTCCTTGAATCAACAACCACAACCCCATTAAGCTCACGTGCATTGTTAATGAATTCACTAAGGTTCATCACCCTGGCCCTATGGTTAATTCTCTCCAATATGTTAACCTTGGCGCCGCCCATTACGGTGTAGCCGTTTTCAGTATACCTGCCGTATTCAGGTATGGTGTCGGTTACCACCAGCACCCTGTTAAGCAACGGCCTCAACTCACCCACCAGGTTACCCCTTAATGCACTGTCAATCCTCTTCCCAATCCTCAACCCACGGGATGAGGCGTAGTCAACCACAGCCCTAACCCTAGCCTCAGCATCACTACTGTTAACTATCCTACTCCTAGTATTGACAACTATGCAACCAGCGTTAAAGCCGCCAATTGCACTCAGCTTACTGTAATCCACCACAATGGTCCTACAGTGCTTAGCCATCATGCCGGCTACTCCATTAGCCCCAGTTAAGTCATCTGAAATGACTAGGAAACCAACCACATGGTTAACGTGGTAGTGGACTTTAAAGCTACACCCATGAACCTAGCCTTCGCTCCTAAGCCTAGCCACCTCAAGCACGCTAGTTGTTCCTTCACTAACTCTGTTGAACAGGTATGCCGAACCCAGTAGCATTACCCCAGCCACGATGTAACTTTGCCCAATACCAATGGCACTGGCCAAGTAGCCTGAGGCAAATGACCCGGTTAAGTATGCTGAACCCGTGACGACGTTATAAACCCCAATTCCCTTACCCTCCTCCCCATGGTTAAGCTTCTCAAAGATCATGATGCTGGATGCGGTGTAGAATGTTGAGAAGGCTATGCCGGCTGCTAATGGGTATAGCGTTAACCCCGTTATTACTAGGCTACTTGGCGTTGATGATGTTAAACCTATTAACGCATATGATAAGCTCCTCAGGATCAGCGACCTTGATGCAGCCTTAGCATCACCACCAAGCCTCCTTATAATACGCGGCGCTACCCTAAAGCCCAGTATTTGGACGCCTAAACCAGCCGATATTATCAACATGACCCACGTCTTTGAAAGGCCACCCTCCCTTAAGCCGTATGGGTAAAGCGTATTGAATATGCCTGACGATACGTAGAACACTATGAGGGCAGTGTAGAGCGTGAATACGTAGGCCAAGTCACCTGTGTTCACCACCCTCTTAATCTGCCTGTACCCTCCGCTTCGCCTAGTTACCTTACCCTCAGAGGGCATGGTTAACATTAGCCATGCCGTTGAGGCGGTGGGGAGTAGGCCCATGAGAAGTATGATGAGTCTGATGCTGAGTATGCTTGATAATGCTGCAGCAGCTAGGTCGCCGATCAGGTATCCTAGTGAACTAATGAAGTTTAACCTGGAGTATCCCTCACTCCACTTGTCTTTGCTTGAGGAGCTAATTACCATTAGGCTTGTTGAGACACCCACCGCTGATGAGAATAATGAGGCCGCGGCGTAGAATAATGAAATTTGTGGAATAGCGTTTACGTAGGTTAGGGCTAGCATGAATATTGATGTCCCGAGGAAGCCGAGGGCTAATACCCTCCTCCCACCATACCTATCCAGCAGGAAGCCCCACATCAATGGCGCAATGACACCCGCCGCTGAGCCAGCAGACATGGCGTAACTCACATCAACCGGGCTCCCCCTTAGGGAGGCTATTTCAAGCGTCAGCAATGTGCCTAGGGGGCCTATGGCAATGCTGTACGGCATTAAGGCGATCATCCACCCATTCAGCCGCCTATTCGAAGGAGCCATACTACACTGACCCATTACCCTAAGCCTATTTAAAACAGAGCACATGCTTAAGATGATGCATCCACTATAGCCAAAACTCAAAGCGTGGGCATAGTTATAGCTAACAAGGTACTCATAAGGTACCTAACCAGGTTCGGTGAGGATGGAGCATCAGTCAAAATGGCATTGCTAACCCTAGATGGAATACAAATCAGGAAATTGCATGTGGATTCTGAGGAGGAGGTTACGGCTGAGGAGAAAATGATGATTGGGGAATAAGCCACTATATTGAGTGAAATGCCAATGAATATCTAAAGAACTTTAACACTGCATAATATATGGTCCTATATTTACAATTCTAAATCATGCATACCTGATCGTAATCAAATATAGGGTTAATACTTTACATGCACAAGCCTTATGAGCAAGGGCTTCTACGGGCAGCCTGATAGGTATGAGCAACCCCTTTAAGATACTTGATGAGGCATCGCTCAGGTGGCACCACATAAAGATGATGCTGGTAGCTGCGGTGGGCACGTTTACGGATGGCTATGATCTAACAATGCTCGGCCTCGTACTTACACCGCTCCTCGCGTCCTTCGGCATAAGTAATATAAAGTCATCAATAGGCGTATTTTGGGCGACGTGGTTAAACGCATTACCAATATTTGGATTCCTAGTTGGTGCACCAGTCTTTGGTTACTTGGCTAATAAAGGGAGGAAGAGGTTTTATGGTGTTGATGTTGCGTTAATGTCAATAGGCGCTGGCCTACAGTTCATAGCCCAATCCCTCGTTGAGCTGGCGATCTTTAGGTTCATGATGGGCATAGGGCTTGGTGCCGATTATGTGTTATCACCAATGATGATTGCCGAGCACTCTAATGCGAGGGATAGGGGTAGGCTATTAGCAATCGGCTTCGGGGGCTTCTGGGTGTTTGGGGCTTTAGTGGCTAGTCTCCTAGCCCTTATGTTCAAGGGCTTCCTTAACAGTGACCTTTACTGGAGGGTAATGCTGGCGTCAGGGGCCATACCACCGTTGATTGTGATATACCTAAGGAGGAGGTTTCCCGAGACGCCTAGGTACTTAGCCAGGATAGCCGGTGACGTAAAGGAATTCTCAAAGGTGGTTAGGCAGGTTCTCAAGGCTGACGTAGGCACAGACATCACCTTGAGAACAGATGATAGAGGCTATGGTGAGCTGCTAAGGAGTTACATACCCTATATGCTATTGGGTGCCTCGTTATGGTACTTATTCGACATACCGGCGTATGGGCAGGGCTTCTTCATATCGTACATAGCCAATATTATTGGTTACAACAACCCAGCTCTGATGAATATCATCAGTATTGGCTTTACATACCTAGGCACCCTAATATTCTGGCTTACCCAACCCAGGCTAGGCAGTAAGGTACTCCAGGCAGTGGGGTTCGGAGGCATGGCTGCGTCGTTTTTCGTATTTGCCTACCTAATGCACGCAAGCCTCATAGGCGTGATATCAGGGATCCTACTCTTTAGCCTGGCCAAGTTCTTTGGGCAGGTAGGCCCAGGGTCTGTAGTGGCTGTTGGTGCGCATGGGGTTGAGCTATCACCAACAAAGGTGAGGGGTATAGGTCAGGCGATAAACGTCCTTGGTGGAAGGCTTGGTGTATTGACGACAACATTTGTCCTACCGGCCCTACTAGCTGCTAATAGCCCCTATGCGTATGTGTTTCTAGGTGCTGTGTCATTGATCGGCGTGGCATTAACAGTGCTGTTTGTTCCAGAGACGGCTAATAAGGGGTTAGAGGAAGCGTCCATGGAGTTTATCCATTGATTAAAATTGAAATTTAAACTCTATAAAGTTTTTATTTTTCAGAAATTAGTGAAAGCCTGACCATGAGACTTGGCAAGGTTAATCTAATGGTTTAGGTTTATTAGGTTTGTAAAGTAAGTAATTTAAAAAAATTATAATGATTAACCCCACCGTGTTCAATACCCTATCTAATCTATGGAATACCCTGAACATGATGGAGGTCAGGAGTGTTAGGGTACGTTGCTACTCATTAAGAGCCCTTGAGGGAGCAGGCTTTAACATTGCAAGATTCCCCATACACGATTAAGGTGTTTATAGAGAATATGCTCAGAAACTTCGATGGTCAAGCCATAACCGAGGAAGATATCGAGAACCTGCTACATTGGAATCCAAGGAACCCAGGTGCCAAGGAGGTACCTATCAAGGTGGCTAGGGTCTTGATGCAGGACTACACTGGTGTGCCTGCACTCGTGGATTCGGCTGTCATGAAGGAGATAGTGAGTAGGTACGGTATTGACCCCAAGGTAATAAACCCGCAAGTCCCAATTGACTTAATCATAGACCACAATGTACAAGCCGATTACTGGGGTAGGTCTGATGCATTGAGACTAAACATTAAGCTTGAGGTTCAGAGGAATGCAGAGAGGTATGAGTTTCTCAAGTGGGCTCAGAACGCCTTTAAGAACTTCAGGGTCTTCCTGCTGGGCACCGGCATTATCCACCAGGTACACCTCAAGCACATAGCCAGGGTTGTGATGACGGAGGACTTAGGTCAAAACGAGAGACTTACGTATTTCGACACGGTGGTTTGCATGGACTCACACAACTATGATTAACGGCCTTGGTGTTATTAGTTAGGGTGTTGGTAATGTTGAGACTGAGACTGCATTGCCTGATCAACCAATCGCGGTGTTACTACCACAGGTTGTTGATGTTAATCTCTATGGTAAACCAAGGCCTGGTGTTACAGCTTTTACGACTATGCTCTAGCCCTGGTGAAAGGTAACCTTCACAGAAGGTCTAGGAAATATTATTAATGATTGGAGTTGGAAGTTAGCAAAGCTGGAGTTGTGCTTGGGTTTAAATAGGGTTAATTAAGCATAGTAACCGAATGGGTAGATGCATTGTTCATGTGGATAAGGGTAAGTTTAGGGTTGGGGAGGTGGTTTACATTACCCTAGTTAACCTAAGCAGTAGCGCCATCTACATAGGTACATGGCAGGTGTTGGACTCATTATCAAGGGTAGTCTTCACCATGGAACCTCCCCAAGTGCTTATACAACCATCATCATCATTCATGGTTGTCTGGTTTCAGGTAGATGATAGTGGCGCGCAGGTTAAGCAGGGTAAATACACCATAGTTTGGAGACCAAGGGATGAGGGGGGTGGTGAATACTCATGCAGCGCCCAGATAGAGATCATGTGAGCGTGTACGGTGCCATTATAACCCCTCACCACACCTTGTCTAAGGGTTTTACATGGGGCGATTAATTGGGGCTGCATGGGTGTTGGGG
>Ga0208151_100840_pt1 | contig 11138 bp, 14 predicted proteins | sample ECH_Bhost_MetaG_FD_187130 | JGI IMG/M metagenome (GOLD analysis project Ga0208151, IMG submission 187130) | Hot spring microbial mat communities from Yellowstone National Park, Wyoming, USA - ECH_B host_MetaG (SPAdes) (version 2) | ecosystem: Environmental > Aquatic > Thermal springs > Hot... | reverse complement strand
AATATTTGGGAAAAATCAAGAAAATTAAAGGTCATGAACCTTATGAAATAAATCATGCTTTAAAATATTGGTTTAGTTGAAATCATTAAAGTATGGAATCACCTTCTCACCTACTAACTTCAATGTCTTCAAAACATCTTCATGTTTACTGTACGGCCAATAAATTCTAAATATTAAGAATTTAAATCCAATGTTTATTAGTTTGGAAAGTTGTTCAATACATTGGTCAGGGCTACCTATTATGAACCTTTCTTGGGCCAATTCAGCAAATTCTCTATCAAAATGTTCCTCAGGTGGTACTACTTTATCTTGACCCCATTGATGATAAACCTTGTACTTATTTTCTAAAATTGGTTCAGCTATTCTATAAGCTTCTTCAAAATTTTCAGATACAAACAATTCCCTTAAAACAGGCTTAAATGAAGGTTCAGGATGATTATTTTTCTTTAGAATGTCCAAATAAATTTCCATTTGTCTTTTAAGGGTGTTTATTGTTACATGGGGATTCGCATACCATACATGTCCAAGCTTAGCAACCTTCTCAACTGCCTTATTGCTATTTGCTGCAATCCAAATGGGAGGATATGGTTTTTGCAATGGCTTTATGGTCAATCTAACATTTTTAAGCTTGAAATATTTACCTTCAAAGTTGACAACATCCTGTGTCCATAACATCTTAACCGCAGTTAAGCATTCATTAAATCTTTTGGGTGCACCTTCTTTAGAAATTCCGAATGCGCTATATTCTTCTTCTCTATATCCCAATCCAACACCAAAGATAAATCTTCCGCCGCTAATAATATCCATTGACGCAATTGTTTCAGCAACATCAACAGGATTATAAAGCGCTAATAAAAGTATTCCTGTTCCAAAGAATAACCGTTTACTCTCGGCCATTATTCTTGAAAGATAAGGTATCAGTTGAAGCATTGTATATGGATAAGTTAAATAATGTTGGCCACAGAAAACAGCATCAAAACCATATTTATCAGCTATTCTTACGTATTCTAAAGATTCTTGGAATTTTTGATAAACGTTCGTGTTTAGTGGAGATTGAATCGTTACGTATATTCCAAACTTTATATTTCCGAATTCCATATTACTTTATCGCCATATTTATCGAAGGATTTTTCGATAGTGTCTGGACAAGCGTTTCCCACACTTGGCTACCACACCCGCCAACCCCTAATCCGGACACCACTGGATTTTTCATGGTAAGCCTTAACAATTTTCATATACTTTGCTGTGTTGAATAAATCGCATGATTGCGTTAATAGTATATGGGGTAGCATTAACTGTTCAGCCGAATTTATTGCGGATAGCATAATCAGAAACATTTATTCAACACAGCACATATACTTTAATGTTTTCTCGTCTTTAATAGATTCTTCAGTAAAGTCCCATATGCCTACCCATCCTTTTTGGGTGGTGTTCCAGCTACGTTAGTTGCACCTCCACCTGAGGATATCAAGCCACGTTAGTGGCCTGTTTGCCAGTCCCTGGGCCATAGCCGGCGTCCTATGTATGTACGAGCCATCAAGTTTCCTCATCCTCAGGCTCCGATGCTTCTTGATGAAGTTGAACCAGGCCTAGAGTATCTCGACGTAGGATGCCAGGTACTCTCCATTCTTCGAGAAGCAGATAGTCTTCCTTGCGAATCTCTTCCCGTAGTTCCTGAGGGATAGGTTCTGCCTTTCGCATGTCGATGGATATGCTTCTAGAGCCTGAAAGGATCAACGATATTGTGACATCGATGGGGTCTCCATGGACTATCGTTGTCTCCACCTTTTCGAGGTTGCCGTGAGCATCCTTCACCTTCACTACCTGAGCATACTTCAGGTCAGGCCTCGGTGCGAACCTGCTTTTCGAGCATGGTCTGCCCCGTCCATCATGCGCTGGAAGGTACTCTACTCCGTAGACTTCTTCAACCGCATCCTTGATTTGATCCCAGTTATCCGATACAATCAGGGGGAGAGGGTAGGAGCGGTCGAGCTTCGAGTCCATATCGTAGAGGGTCGCCAGCCAATCCTCCTTCTCCCTTCCTACGACCGATGTGCTTCGAGACCCAGAGCTTCGTCTCCGGATTCTGGACTACGGAGACGTACCTCTCGCCCTAACCCTAGTTATCCGAACCCCCGTTTTCGATTTGATGTACGTCCAGAACTCGTCGCACTGAGCCTGATTCATCCTCAGGTCACGGAGCATGAAGTCATTGAACCTCTTCATCTGGGCGCCAGCTAGCTTAACCATTCTCTCCACGGTGTTCTTGTTCAAGCCCACCGTGTCCGCCGTGCCCCTTATGCTCCCGTACCTGACCAGTGATGTGAGCACCTCTCTCATCTTCTCATAGGGGAGCCTGAGCCGGAAGAACGCTGTACCTGTTCTCCGAAAAGGTCTTCATGCGCGTCCTACATCGAAGGAGGGCTACCTCATTCCTGCCATAGTACCTCTCCAGCCGGACATTCCCTTTGCCGGTAACGCCGTAATCCCTGCATCCCTTATTCGGGCATGAGTAACGGGACCATTCCTCTTTATTCTTCTCCTCTGCCATGAGATTAATGAGGGTAAGAATGGAGTCATCTACTCGAATGGCAAAAACTCTTTACAACTAACTCAAATGGGACACTACCCCTTTTTGAAAGGCCTTGATTACAGTATAGTTTAAGCTAAATTTGGCACAGTAAGGTGTTGAAGGTCTTAATCTTTCTTCAATAGGTTCAACAACCAAATCTATGGTTAACTTGGGAACATAAAAGTTTATACCTTCAACTTCATCCAAGCATATCTTGTTTTTATCTCTAAATATCCTTGCTATATCTATACTTGAATGTGTTGCATGACAAGCAGGGTATGGCTTGAATGATATATTAGACCTTTTGCGTAATTCACATCATGCAGGCACCCCGTAGGCATCCGACTGCCCATATTCCGTTCGAACACTCATGATAGACGCCCTGTAGGCTGAGTTCCTTGAGCCTACCTTTTGCCAGCACCTGCTATCTTAGCCATCCATCCTGTTAAGCTTTTTGATGTACCTCTTTCTGTTGGCTGATTCATATACTTCTTTTCTTGTCAGCATGAACCATATTATCTTCAGCATCTTGTTGGCTGTAGCGATGATAGCCTTCTGGTCTCATCTTCTGCCCTTTACCCTTTCGTAGAATAGCCTAAGCCTTGGATCGTGAGTAGAAGCTACCTAGCTGATTCGACTATTATCCAGCTATGCATCCTTGAACCCTGCTTTGTTATTGCTCCATGATATTCTGTGCTTCCTGATTGATGTAATGATGGTGCCAAACCTGCCCATGATACAAGTTTCTTATAGTTAGGAAACCTCCTGATGTCTCTGACTTGATGAGCAAAGCTGTATAGACATCTATACCTGTGAGGCTGAGGAGAAGCTTCACATCTTCGTCCTGAGAAGCCCTCGAAGTTATCTCCTCATCCACCCTTTTGAATTGATTGTCAAGGCTCTCAATGTGGGTAAGATAGTTATCAATCAAGCATCAACCTGTCCAACGAAGGGAGCTTGAGCCCCTTAAGCCAGCTAATACCAGCCTTGCCGAATAGGTCAGAGAATTCATGCTTCAAACCATTTCTATCTATTATTATTGCATGTATCTTGTTCTTCACCATAGTCCTCACCTTTACTATGGAGAGCCTGTGCCTTACCAGGGACCTCATCTCTTTGGATGGAACGTAGCTTTCAGGTATGAGGTCTGCCCTGAGGAGATGTGCCAATATCCTTGCATCTACACTATCGCTCTTTATCCTTGCAGAAGCTATTGCCTTTGTCTTAAATGGATGCGCCAACACCACTGGTATATGCATATGCATCCTCCAATTTATCATATATATTCATCCAGTATGACCCTGTAGATTCCATAATAACCCTATTGTCTATGGAAAGCGTAGAAGTGAGATAGAGTATCCCATCATTATCATTGCTGAAGCTGAATTCGTTTACCACGTGACCTTCCTTATCCATCATTGCAACTCTGCATCTATGCTTCCCTACGTCTATGCCAACGTACATCATCCTTCACCTATTCACCTCCTTTTTTCTTCATTTCCCTGCAGCTGGCATCAGGCTGCATCCACTCATCAAGAGCTAAGTCCATTTCTTTAGCAGCTCAGGATTCGCCCAGTCACTATCACGGTCGCTTAGACCAAGTTCAGACGTGGGCATGCCAGCCTATGCATTACAGAGGGCGTCTATCATAAAGTCACTATAGTGCGAAATGACTCCTATGATGAGCGTTTATGTGTAGGCATGACAAAGGCATATGTATGAATAACGAAGTATATGTTGGTGTAGATGTCCATGAAGGGGAATCACAAATAGCTGTGTTGAATAAGGATGGTGAACTGCTTGAAGAAAAAAGGCTGCCAACCTGCAGCCTGACAAAGTATGTGTCTTCCATCAATGGAAGGAAACATGTTGCAATTGAGGCTGTTGGTTTTGTATATCCAATATATGACAAGCTGAAGATGCTGAATGATTGCACAGTATCCGTTGCTTCTCCCTCCAGGCTGCAACTCATTGCAAAATCCAAGCTAAAAAATGACAGAGTTGATGCGATTGCTCTTAGCGAGTTATTAAGGACCAATTACTTGCCTGTATCCCATATGATAGATGAGCAGGCAAGGGAAAAGAAGCTGCTTGCCATGGCAAGGTATGCGAGGAGAAAAGCAAGGGTAATTGTTGAAATAAAGTGGTTATTGAAAAGAAGGGGAATAAAGGTGAAGGGGCATGATGACCTTAAGGAACTGCACCTTCCTGAAATAGACAGAAGGTTAAGGGAGCTAGAGTTTGTAGAATCAACCATAGAGGAGCTTGATAGACAGATAAAGAGCATAGTGGCTGATGACCATAAGGCGAAGTTGCTAGATACCATCCCAGGTGTAGCTCCCTATACCGCATTGTTCCTTGCATGTATTCTTGACGATATAGATAGGTTCCCTGATTCGAAGCATGCATGTGCATACCTAGGGCTAGTGCCATGGCTCGATGATAGTGCTGATACAGAGCATTTAGGGCATATAACCAAGAAGGGTAACAAATGGCTTAGAAGGAACCTTGTGGAGTGCGCAAGGATTGCTGTGAGGAAGGACCCTCATATAAGGGAGTTCTACGAGAGGGTCAAGCATAGGAGAGGAGAGAAAAAGGCGATAATAGCTGTTGCAAGAAAACTAGTTTCATATGCATACTGGATGCTCAAGAGGAATATAACCTACGAGGAGCCCCATCCTTGGCTGCTCGCATGAGGAAATCCTCGAGTCCTGAATAGGAAGAAGGCGCCTCGTAGGGGCGAATAATGGATGATGGGGATATCCCCGAATAGTTGGGTGCCAGCCTCTTGAGGGGGGTGTCATAAAGGGAAGAGTGTTTGAGCAAAAAAGATAAGATTAAATCAGGTCATAGTTGTCAGCATAGCTGTAGATGCATCTGGAGTGAAGGTCCACAACGGAGGGGACTGGGTAAGGCAAGTCTGGAAGGTGAAGAAGGGATACCTCAAAATACACTTCGCTGTCAACATAAAGACAGGGCAGGTAGTCTCTATGGATGTCTCATCTGAGAAGGTTGGAGATGGGAAGAGGCTGGTGAACAGAGCTAAGGAGAACAAGGTCAGGGTGAAAAGAATTCTTGGTGATGGTTCTTACGACTCGAAGGCTAACTTCAACTTCCTTACTCAAGAAGGTATCAAGCCAGTGATAAAGGTCAGAAAGGGTTCCCTTGCTCAGGAGCAGAGGCTCTCAAGCTAGGAAGCTAGCTGTTATAGAGCAGAAGATATTCAAGCCGAAGGCATGGTCTAGGATTCACAGGTTCGGGTACAGGTGAAGAGTAGAAGGAGCCTTTTCAGTCATAAAGAGGGTCTTCGGAGAATATGTTACTGCAAGGAAGTTCGTCAACATGGCCAGAGAGATGGCTATGAAGGCATCGATCTACAACGGATTCATCAAGGCGATGGTATAGTGCCGAGAGGTGTCCAGCCATGACCATGCCGGTCATGGATTCATGCAACAGAGCACGCATTTTGTTTTTTCCGGAAATAATTTCGCATCTATTCCTCACTCCATATCAATGAAGGGTCCATAAGCATCTCTCTTCTTGGCATCTTATCATAATATGCCCTTATTGGTGTTCTTAGCTCAATAGCACCATGGGGCCTTATGCAATTGTACCATTGCATGAATTCATCTATAGAGGAAAAGTATCTTATCTTACTTTCAAATATATCAAAAAATTTCTCTATCTTACCATTCGTTTGAGGATGATTAACTCTTCCTGTAATCATCCTTATCTTATTCTTCAACAAGTATATTTCAAACTCTGTCAATCCCTTATCTCTCTGCTCTGCCTCTACAGCATAAAACTGAGATCCATGGTCTGATATTATTGAAGCTGGCTTACCATACTTTGCTATTGCATAGTCAAGCACATCTACAGATGCCTTTGATGTTGGCTTTTCATAAACACCATAGCCTGATATATACCTGGATGCATCATCCTCATAGCATATTAACCATTCATCTTTCCATCTATCATCTTTTATGCAGTGCCAGTCTACATGCCATAATGAATTTGAATACTCTCTTTCATACCTTATCCATTTCCTTCTTATCCACTTCTTTTTAGAATCAGAAGCCAAACCATTCATCTTCAGTATTCTATGCACTCTATTATGGTTGATATAAATGCCATTATCAATAGCTATCATCTTTGCAAGATAAGCTGCATTGACCATATACTTTGCGAAAGATGATAATACAATGCTCTTTTCCTCTTCACTTATCTCAATCCTCTTTCTTCCTGCCTTCTTTATCGATGGAATATTATCAGTATCCATATATTCTTTGTATATTTGCTGAACCCTTCTGCATGATACATGCAATGAATCAGCTATATCCCTTGAGCTCTTACCCTTCTTCTTCTGCATTATGATATACCTGATTTTGTTGCTGTCAAGCTTCACCCTGTAGTGTTTGATTATGCTTCTCCAAAAATCGCTTAGTCCATTTCTGTGCACTATAGTGCGAAATAATTTCTGGAAAAGATAACAGAGCACGCATTTGGAAATCCTTTTAAGTTCGAACAACATCACCTATAATGAGTTAAGATATCAACACATGAACTTGAGCTGGTTAGGAAAAGTGTCAGGCAAGTAGTGGACAAATACGACTCAAAATATTGGACTGAAAAGGACGAGAGGAGGGAATACCCAATTGAATTCGTTCAGGAACTTGAATCTCTGGGCTTCATGGGTGTAAATATACCTGAAAAATATGGCGGGGTAGGGCCATCCATAAGGGGAGCAGACGCTGTTCTAAGGGAAATAGCTTATTCACCAGGGGGGTCAACAGCTTCAAATACAGTGCACGCAGTCTATTTTAACAACGTAATACTATCTAAATACGGTACAGAGGAAGCCAAGGAAAAGTATTTACCTGAAGTGGCCAAGGGTAAGCTAAGGTTTCAGGTTTTCGCGGTGACCGAATCCCATTCAGGTTTTAATACTCCTAAAATAAAGACGTTTGCAAGAAAGGAAGGGGATTTCTACATATTAACAGGTCAAAAAGTCTTCATTTCTAGGGTTAAATATTCAGATTTGGGGATATTTATAGCGAGAACAACTCCCTACGAGAAGGTTGAGAGGAAGACTCAAGGGATTTCACTATTTTTAGTAGATATAAGGAAGAACAGGAACAGGATTGAGTTATCGGAAATACCAAATAACGCCAGGAGGAGCATAGACACAAATGTTGTTCATTTAAACGAGGTAGAGGTACCTGCTGAGAACTTAATAGGTGAAAAGGATAAGGGATTTTACATACTAATGGAGGAAGCCAATGCTGAGAGAGTGCTAATAGCTGGTCAATTAATAAATGCAGGTAAATGGGCTCTTAACAGAGCTGCGGAATATGCAAGACAGAGAGTGGTTTTCGAGGATCCTATTGCTAAATATCAAGCAATTCAATTCCCCATGGCTGATGCCTACATTAGGTTAGAAGCTGCTAATTTATTAGCTCAAAAGGCAATGGACTTGATAGAGAGCAATGCTCCTAGGGAGGAAGTAGGGCTGTACTTAAACATAGCCAAATATATGGCTGCTGAAGCACATAAACTAGCTACTGAAGCATCTATAAGGGCTATGGGAGGTTATGGTTTATCGATTTCCATGGACATAGAGAGGTTCTGGAGACAGAATGAGCTACAAATGCTAGCACCAGTCTCTCAAAACATGGTCTTGAATTTCGTTAGCACTCATGCATTGAAATTACCAAGGTCTTATTAGGTGGATTAAATGTCTGTGAGTTGGGGACCTGAAGGGCCTTATTGCGAGGACTTCGAAGTTGGGATGAAATACTTCTCATACCCCTCTAGAACAGTTAAATACGAGGACAACCTATTGTGGTTGAGCTTCTCAGGGGATTACACTCCCCTCTACTTTGACGAGGAGTTGGCCAAGAAGACGGAATACAAAGGCGTAATAATTCATCCTTTATTAGTTCTTCAATTGGTTGTAAGCATAGCCGTAAAGGACTCGAGCATGAATACAGTAGCTTTTCTGGGCCAGGAATATGCAAGGCTCTTTAGACCTGTATATCCTGGCGACACCATTTATGTTGAGACTGAGGTAGTTTCAAAGAGGGAGTCAAGGTCAAGGCCTTATGCGTGTATAATTACTTGGATGCACAGAGGCTATAACCAGAGGAAAGAGCTAGTTGCAGAGGTCAAGAGGAGTAACTTAATATACAAGAAGGAGTACTCACCTTGGAGGAAATATTTAGAGAAAGTAGGTAAGGTGTGAATATGGTTTACGGTTACACTGGAAAATTCTTTGAGGACTTTAAAGTAGGGGAAAGGACTGTTCACAGATATGGAAGAACCGTTACATATCAAGACAACCTATACTTCACTCATTCCCTATTGAACTCAGCTAGACTACACTTCGATAGGGAATACATGGATTTAACGGAGTTCAAGCAACCTTTGTTAGTGGCAACCATGACGCTTGCAATAGCTTACGGAATAACTTCCTTTGAGTACCCCAATATTGCTGGAGAGTTAGAAATAGCAGATCTCAGCTTCCATTCACCCGTTTTCGATGGGGATACCCTCCATGTCGAAACCGAAGTACTGGAGGTAAAAGATCTAAATAGAGAGGATTACGGCGAGGTTAACGTAAAGTACAGGGTCTATAAGCAGAACTTCAAGACATTAGTATGTGAGTTCAGGAGGAGGTTTTACGTTTATAAGAGGAATTACTGGTTTTCAATGATGAAGGGAGACAAAAAATGAAGTACTTCAGTTCCCTCCTCTTTTCCCCTGGGAGTGACCTAAGGAAAGTTCAAAAGGCTTTTGAGCTAAATGCCAATTCTATAGTATTAGACTTGGAGGACTCAGTAGCTCCGAATCAAAAAGAGAACGCGAGGGAAATCGTGACTAGTTCACTTAAGAACTTTAACAGGGGTAAGAAGAAGGTTGGGATTAGGATCAACGCAATTGATACCAAATATTGGGTTTTAGACATCGAACAGACAATAAGGGAAAAACCAGACTTCTACATGGTGCCTAAGGTTAATAACAGCAATGATGTATATGTGGTGGAAAAGGTTATTGAGTCATTTGAGCAACTCTACGGTTTAGAAGATAAAGTAGACTTGATAGTAACTGTTGAGAACTCAATTGGGCTTTCAAACATTTATGAAATAGTGAAGGCTAGCAAAAGAATAAAGGCAATATCTTTTGGTAGGGCAGATTTCTCTGCAGACATTGGTTGTGAGCCAGAATATCAAATATTATTTTATCCCAGGCTTTTAACTTCCATAGCTGCTGCTTCGGTAAGCGTTTCCGCTATAGACACTGTTTACCTAAACTTCAGGGATCTAGAGGGTTTAGAGAAAGAGGCTAGGGAAGCGAAGGCAATGGGATATTTAGGCAAGGCAGCGATTCATCCAAATCAAGTAGAGGTAATAAACAAAGTGTTTACTCCTTCTGAAAAGGAGATTGAATGGGCCAGAAAGGTTTCCATGATTCACGAAGAGGCAATTAATAGGGGATTAGGAGTTATAACATTTGAAAACCAAATGATTGATGAGGCTGTAGTTAAGAAGGCCAGGAGAATACTGAGTTTCAGTCAGTGAATATTCAGTATCTCGTGAAGGCTTTCTCTATGTTAATTGGGTAATGCCCCCTTTGCTTAATAATTGAGTTGTAGTAATCCCAGAGCCAATCCTTGTGTTTAGGGTTGGAACACTTCTCTATTATTTCCCTAGCTCTCTCTGTTGGGGAGAGCAACCTCAGGTCGGTCCATCCCTGTTCAGTAACTACCACATCTACATCCTGTCCAGGTAAACTCACATGTGTTGTAAGGGGAACAATCCTAGATATTCCAGAACTAGTTATTGAGGGTAACGCTATTATTGTCAAATACGAGGGCCTTGTATGGTCGCCTGATCCTCCAACTCCTCCATATAAGTTATCTCCTATGTGAGTTATGTTCGCATTCCCATATAAATCCACTTCTATTGCCTGTTGAATAACAACGTGATTAAACCTCAAAATAATTTGTGGGTTATTCATCACCTCGTAAGGCCTTATTACTATCCTCTTTTTAAATTCCTCTTACTCATTGAGCAGAATATCCCTGAACTTCCTCTCTCTTGGTAAAGTGTAGAGGACTGCACTGCTTATTCCTTCGACATTCTCAGATAGCGTAGGTAACCAACTCGTTGGAGCGACTTCCCCCCAAATACCTATTTTTACCTCTAGATCCCTTATTTTCCTCGACATAAGACTAGCTATTGGACCTGCCCCTGGTTGTAATGTAAATTTACCACCTCTCAGGTTCTCGTCTTCCCTTATTTCCTTAGATAGGAAATCTATTATCTTTTCTGCTACCTTTAAATCTATTTCCTCCCCCTTACTATAATGTATTTTCTCGCTGTCATCATATTCACTTAAAACTATGGCTTTTATTTTCCGCATAGGTATTCTTAATCCTTTCTCCCCTATTCTGATGGTGTCCGGATAAGACTTCATCCGTGTCACCTCCACTCAGTGTACCAGTGCACGAATAGTTCTAGGAAGTCGAGAAGAGGTGTGAAGGGTGTTTTCTCCGGGTTTGTGTTGT
>Ga0208151_100839_pt1 | contig 11139 bp, 4 predicted proteins | sample ECH_Bhost_MetaG_FD_187130 | JGI IMG/M metagenome (GOLD analysis project Ga0208151, IMG submission 187130) | Hot spring microbial mat communities from Yellowstone National Park, Wyoming, USA - ECH_B host_MetaG (SPAdes) (version 2) | ecosystem: Environmental > Aquatic > Thermal springs > Hot... | reverse complement strand
AGAGCGTTTAATTTATTGGAGCATCTTAAACTCAGAAGAGGATTGAAAGAAAAGAAAGCTTTTTGAATGGAATTACGGCTTTGCTGATCTTAAACTCAGAAGAGGATTGAAAGGCCTTACCATCAATTCCTAGTGAAGACTATAATTACTTAAACTCAGAAGAGGATTGAAAGTTTGCCATGCTTCAGCAATCACTTTAACCATCTCGCTTAAACTCAGAAGAGGATTGAAAGAAAATATTTTATTTATGCTCAAATAAGCATGAATTTTAACTTAAACTCAGAAGAGGATTGAAAGTTCCGAGTGTTATTGTTAATATTGTTGTTGAAGCAGCTTAAACTCAGAAGAGGATTGAAAGTAATGGATATAAAATATTAGGATTAATCGGAATTTCCTTAAACTCAGAAGAGGATTGAAAGAAGACATAACTTAACGGTTTATAATATAAAACAATCCATTCTTAAACTCAGAAGAGGATTGAAAGACTTGGAAGTATTGAATGAGATGAAAGAAACTTTAACTTAAACTCAGAAGAGGATTGAAAGTTTAAATTTCTTTTTTTTTGGTTTTTCGTTTAGGATCTTAAACTCAGAAGAGGATTGAAAGGGTAATATATATCTTACGAAAGCATCCGTATTCCTAGCTCTTAAACTCAGAAGAGGATTGAAAGCGTTTTTCTTCTGTTTTATTGTTAAGTTTTTGTAATTTTCTTAAACTCAGAAGAGGATTGAAAGTGTGAATATAATCAAAAATATTTTATTTATGCACAAATCTTAAACTCAGAAGAGGATTGAAAGCGCTCCCTGTGAATGTTATCCTTCTTCTATGTCTTTCTTAAACTCAGAAGAGGATTGAAAGTGTTCGTTCATATATACTTCTTTCACATCAACGGGGTTCTTAAACTCAGAAGAGGATTGAAAGAGTCCAAACAATTTCCGACTCCTTTAGCATTAAATCCAACCTTAAACTCAGAAGAGGATTGAAAGTGAGAGGTTGATAAGAAATGAGTAAGGACCTAAACCTTAAACTCAGAAGAGGATTGAAAGATTTACAAGGTGGGAGAATATACTACAATACGTTATCTTAAACTCAGAAGAGGATTGAAAGTAGGAAATACTGTTTTACATAGCCATATCTTTTATGCCCTTAAACTCAGAAGAGGATTGAAAGGATATGTTTTTGTAATTAGCTGTAGCGCTATAGTCTACTCTTAAACTCAGAAGAGGATTGAAAGATCTAAATCAAGAGGTAGTATTGAGCGTCATAGTATTCCTTAAACTCAGAAGAGGATTGAAAGATTATCTCATTTATTTCATCAATGGCATGTTCGGATTTCCTTAAACTCAGAAGAGGATTGAAAGATCTTAATTACAATTGCGCCACTACTTAGTAATTGCTTTCTTAAACTCAGAAGAGGATTGAAAGCTTGTTAACCTTTCTGCCTCATATAGAGACTCAGTTGCTTAAACTCAGAAGAGGATTGAAAGTACCGTAAGAAATACATTATTATCAGTATCATCGTTTGCTTAAACTCAGAAGAGGATTGAAAGTTGTAATAACGCCTCTCGGAACAGGAACAGAAACACTAACTTAAACTCAGAAGAGGATTGAAAGAAAAAAAATAAAATTACAAATAGAAAAAATAAAGCTTAAACTCAGAAGAGGATTGAAAGGAGACTATAGGTTGTTTTTAAGGAAAAACGAGAAAAAAGCTTAAACTCAGAAGAGGATTGAAAGTTCTTTTTTTAGCTTTATTTTTTCTATTTGCAGTTTTACTTAAACTCAGAAGAGGATTGAAAGAACTTTAGTAGTATCCAGCTCAACTACGACAATAACACCTTAAACTCAGAAGAGGATTGAAAGTCATTAGCTACATAGCTATCTAAGTACCAATTTACCTTCTTAAACTCAGAAGAGGATTGAAAGTCATCGATTGTTCTTGAACTACATGAAGGTAAATTCTTAAACTCAGAAGAGGATTGAAAGATAAAAACTAATTGGTATATTAACCTATCAATTCGTTTTCTTAAACTCAGAAGAGGATTGAAAGACCACTGGTAAATCTATTCCGCTATTTCTTTGTTTATGCTTAAACTCAGAAGAGGATTGAAAGTTATTTAACAAAAACTTAAATTGTGGTTTATGAATCTTCTTAAACTCAGAAGAGGATTGAAAGTCTTCAAGTCGTTTTAGTTGATTTAACAATATATCCTTAAACTCAGAAGAGGATTGAAAGAAATACAACTATATGATAGAAATCTGAGAAAGAGAGAACTTAAACTCAGAAGAGGATTGAAAGTTGTTTAAAAGATTGTATAGATGTTTTTCACCAATCTTAAACTCAGAAGAGGATTGAAAGTGCCTTGAAGTTGCACTTGCAATTCCTGTTTCTTTTATCTTAAACTCAGAAGAGGATTGAAAGGCTATAACATCCTCAATATCTTTTGCTAGCTCTTCAAGCTTAAACTCAGAAGAGGATTGAAAGTTCACAACGGTAACTTCTACCTCGTTCCAAAATGATTTTCTTAAACTCAGAAGAGGATTGAAAGGGGACAATTATTTCTTGTAGTAAAGTCAATCTCTCACTTAAACTCAGAAGAGGATTGAAAGTTTCATTTGAATATTTTACCTTTAAGTTGTAAAAGCTTAAACTCAGAAGAGGATTGAAAGATTTCTAGGTATAATTCATCAATACAAACCAAACTTTTTTCTTAAACTCAGAAGAGGATTGAAAGATGCAAACTTGTTTAGCACATTGTTTGTTTTCCTTTGCTTAAACTCAGAAGAGGATTGAAAGTTTTATAGACATTGGTCAAACAATTTTTTACAACGCTTAAACTCAGAAGAGGATTGAAAGTTCCAACAGCCATAACAGTAGCTTAATTGATAAAATGTACTTAAACTCAGAAGAGGATTGAAAGAATTTTTATGCGTAAAATTTGAACAGTCTCCTTCACATACTTAAACTCAGAAGAGGATTGAAAGTGGCTATGAAACTCAAATACTAAATTTTTATTTTTGTCAGCTTAAACTCAGAAGAGGATTGAAAGTATTGGGCGTTTCCTCAATGAACCCAAAATCAAGTATATTCTTAAACTCAGAAGAGGATTGAAAGTTAAGCTTCTCAATACTTATGGTCTTAGTCTTAGAGACTTCTTAAACTCAGAAGAGGATTGAAAGTATATTCACTTTCGGTCATCTATTTGAAATTTTTTAGTCTTAAACTCAGAAGAGGATTGAAAGTTATTACTTACAGGCAATTTGATGTTAACACGTGTATAACCTTAAACTCAGAAGAGGATTGAAAGATCAATGATTTCTTGGCCATTTCTATATGCTTATCTACTTAAACTCAGAAGAGGATTGAAAGAGCGTTAGCCTTGATTTTCTGTATTCTTTAAGTTGCCTTAAACTCAGAAGAGGATTGAAAGTGCCTGATATCGAAGATGCAAGTGAAAAAATGCTAGCTTAAACTCAGAAGAGGATTGAAAGAATCTCTACATCTTTATTTTGTGGCATTTGTGGTATCTTAAACTCAGAAGAGGATTGAAAGAGAACAATTCCATTATCAGGTGGACAAGTTGCTAAAATTGCTTAAACTCAGAAGAGGATTGAAAGTCTCTACCAGAGGAAGTAAGCTTTTGAATTAATGTCTTAAACTCAGAAGAGGATTGAAAGGGCTATATCCTCGCCTAAAGGGCGATCATCCTCTAACTTCTTAAACTCAGAAGAGGATTGAAAGACTTAAGGACCTATATACAAACTATGTAATGGATACACTTAAACTCAGAAGAGGATTGAAAGAAAAAGGCTTCTAAAACTTCTTCCCATTTTTTCTTCTTAAACTCAGAAGAGGATTGAAAGTGATGATAAAGTTATTAAAGAACTTTATGATAGACTTGCTTAAACTCAGAAGAGGATTGAAAGTCTTCAGTAAGAACTTTACCTTCTGGCAATCTCTGCTTCCTTAAACTCAGAAGAGGATTGAAAGATATTAATTGTAAGCTCTTTGTTTACCAACATATACAACTTAAACTCAGAAGAGGATTGAAAGTTTATTCATGAATTTGTATCAATGCATGTTAAAATTGCCTTAAACTCAGAAGAGGATTGAAAGAATTCCATTATACAGGCCATCGAGCAATCCCCATTGTGATCTTAAACTCAGAAGAGGATTGAAAGCGGTCTTTAAGTTAGTTATTTCTTGTTCAAGCTCAGCTACTTAAACTCAGAAGAGGATTGAAAGTGTTATGTTCCTATTCATTTATTATCTTATGCTAACTTAAACTCAGAAGAGGATTGAAAGCTCCTACTCCGCCACCTACTCAATATCCAGAAGTTCTTAAACTCAGAAGAGGATTGAAAGATTATTTCTGCTTTTTGTTTTTCTATAACGAAATTACTTTTCTTAAACTCAGAAGAGGATTGAAAGTATAACTGCAGTGAAATCTTCACTTAAGAAGGTAGGAGCTTAAACTCAGAAGAGGATTGAAAGTATTTGTAATTGTGAAGATGATGGAGACGTTGGGCTTGCTTAAACTCAGAAGAGGATTGAAAGTCTGAATATAGTAAAATATCCTCTTCTTCTCCGTGGAGCCTTAAACTCAGAAGAGGATTGAAAGTCGATAGGATTTTCACTTTGAGAAGTTTGATATTGGTAACTTAAACTCAGAAGAGGATTGAAAGTAATCTTCCCCATTGAATGATGTTTTACTTTTTACAACTTAAACTCAGAAGAGGATTGAAAGTTTAGGTAGCCCAAGCAATTGTCCTGTAGCAAAGTTCTCTTAAACTCAGAAGAGGATTGAAAGAATGTTTTCATGAAAATATGCTTGTAAAGGTCAGCGCTTAAACTCAGAAGAGGATTGAAAGCACAATATAATGTTGTTTTAGCGACAAAAGACTTAAGCACATCTTAAACTCAGAAGAGGATTGAAAGTTATTTACACATGGCAACCCAAAATGAAATAGAAACTTAAACTCAGAAGAGGATTGAAAGATTATTGTTGGTTTGTTATGGCAATTGCAACTTCCCTTAAACTCAGAAGAGGATTGAAAGAGAATAAGATATTTACCCTTCATATTCTATCACCACATATCCTTAAACTCAGAAGAGGATTGAAAGATTGTTTAGCTTAATTACTTTCTCTGGAACTACATCTCCTTAAACTCAGAAGAGGATTGAAAGACGAATTTTTGCCAATCTTCATTATACTTTATAATGCTTAAACTCAGAAGAGGATTGAAAGACAAATTCAGTAAGTTCATAGAATACAAAGCTAAACTTAAACTCAGAAGAGGATTGAAAGAGCAATTTCGCAAGACTTACTCTATAAACATTCTCATAGCTTAAACTCAGAAGAGGATTGAAAGACTAGACCTTTGTTTTGATATTCTGTAAGTAAATTCCACTTAAACTCAGAAGAGGATTGAAAGTATGAGTGTAAAACCTAAACCATTTCAACAATTTCCTTAAACTCAGAAGAGGATTGAAAGATAAGGTGGTCAGCTAATAAAAAGCCAACAGTATACTTAAACTCAGAAGAGGATTGAAAGTTGCAAATTAATATTAACTTACAAAACGGACAAGGAACCTTAAACTCAGAAGAGGATTGAAAGAAGAATAACACCTATGTTTTATGGGCCTAACGATAGATTACTTAAACTCAGAAGAGGATTGAAAGTAACAATGTTTATGCATGGTATTATCTCAGTGATTACGCTTAAACTCAGAAGAGGATTGAAAGTGATGAATTACTGCTTCGTTAAGAAAATGCAACATAAGCTTAAACTCAGAAGAGGATTGAAAGTTTTTCAATTGCTCAAACTTAGGAATTACTGTCCTCTTAAACTCAGAAGAGGATTGAAAGTTTTAAGTAAGTTTACTGTGGGAGCATGTCTTATGTAGCACTTAAACTCAGAAGAGGATTGAAAGTATGAGTAACCCTGCAATTTGCTGAGCCTCACCCTTTCTTAAACTCAGAAGAGGATTGAAAGTTTTTCCAATAATTGCCCAAGGAATTGTAGCAAAGGCCTTAAACTCAGAAGAGGATTGAAAGTGATGAATTACTGCTTCGTTGAGAAAATGCAGCATCTTAAACTCAGAAGAGGATTGAAAGATTTCCTTTTCTATTTTTTCTCTTATCTCTTTAGTAACCTTAAACTCAGAAGAGGATTGAAAGATCCCCGCATGCGTTGACTTAACTATTTGCTTTTTTCTTAAACTCAGAAGAGGATTGAAAGTAATCTGCTTATAGAATGCCCTTGTAGTCTTAGACATTCTTAAACTCAGAAGAGGATTGAAAGCGCTTTCCATATCTTACAGTATGGTATTCCCCAACTTAAACTCAGAAGAGGATTGAAAGGAAATTGATTGTGAAGCCTGTTGTAGTTTTGCCTGTTACCTTAAACTCAGAAGAGGATTGAAAGAGGCGACGGCATTATACTTTGTGAGGACTGTTATAAACTAGCTTAAACTCAGAAGAGGATTGAAAGAGAATACAAAGGGACGAATGAAAAAGTCTCAGATTGGCTTAAACTCAGAAGAGGATTGAAAGACACCTAGCCATGCAGCATATTTCCTAATATACTCTTTTGCTTAAACTCAGAAGAGGATTGAAAGTATCTAGACAAATTTCATAATATTGTACAAAATTTCATCTTAAACTCAGAAGAGGATTGAAAGATTCGGCCAGGCCTCAAAAAGGCCTCGTCAATGCTTTCACTTAAACTCAGAAGAGGATTGAAAGATCAATACGATATCAACTGTACCTTTAAAGGTTTTTAACTTAAACTCAGAAGAGGATTGAAAGAAATAATCAAGGAGAATAATGGTATTAGCTTCAGCGCCTTAAACTCAGAAGAGGATTGAAAGTTGAAGGGAGTGATTTAGCATGAGTGAAAAAGAAATTAACTTAAACTCAGAAGAGGATTGAAAGTGCTGATAAACCTGCAAGAAAGTAAGCAATATAATCCGCTTAAACTCAGAAGAGGATTGAAAGATAGTCTTTCTGGGATATGGCCGAAAGAATAAAGTAGGTAACCCTTAAACTCAGAAGAGGATTGAAAGGTCTTTATCGATGAGATTACAAAATTAAAGCAACAGTTAGCTTAAACTCAGAAGAGGATTGAAAGATTTTTTCATAAATTCTATTCCAGCTCTTACTTGTTCTTCCTTAAACTCAGAAGAGGATTGAAAGGTTTCTTGTATCATGTTTTAGGACTCAAAGCGCTTTTACTTAAACTCAGAAGAGGATTGAAAGTTGCCTTTCTACTCTTATTACTCTTCCTGCATATACTTTCTTAAACTCAGAAGAGGATTGAAAGTTACTCCTAAAGGTCTTCCTCCTACTAACGTAGGAGATTCTTAAACTCAGAAGAGGATTGAAAGGTTTAAAGAAATATAAGTTTAATGTCAGTAAATCAGCACCTTAAACTCAGAAGAGGATTGAAAGCGCTTAAATTTTTACCCTTTTAAAAAATTGCCCTTAAAACTTAAACTCAGAAGAGGATTGAAAGATTTTCATACCTTCAATTGTTGTAGCAATTGGATTTTCTCTTAAACTCAGAAGAGGATTGAAAGAATGAGCGTAGTAGCCTATAGCAGGGAGTTAGGACATCAACTTAAACTCAGAAGAGGATTGAAAGAAGCTTACCGATTCCATAAAACCAATTGCTACAGCAACTTAAACTCAGAAGAGGATTGAAAGGGAGAAACACTATGCAACTTATCCAAATAAGCAAGTTCGCTCTTAAACTCAGAAGAGGATTGAAAGTAAAACTATTTGGCAATATATTTCCGTTATTATTATCTTAAACTCAGAAGAGGATTGAAAGCCTTGTGCGTTATGATAATTTTTTGCTTCATGATATGCTCTTAAACTCAGAAGAGGATTGAAAGTCAACATCTTCATTCCAGTATACTAATGTGCTTTTGTATTCTTAAACTCAGAAGAGGATTGAAAGTTTGGTTTCAAAGCTGGAAGAATATACTTTACAAACTTAAACTCAGAAGAGGATTGAAAGAAATCTGTCCATGCAATATAGTTCAAGAACGGTAATTTACTTAAACTCAGAAGAGGATTGAAAGAGAATGCTGATGCATTAAGCAAATACAACCAATCTCTCGCCTTAAACTCAGAAGAGGATTGAAAGTATTTCAAAAAACGTCATACCAAACACTAGATCAGCTTATCTTAAACTCAGAAGAGGATTGAAAGTGGTTTGTAAATTCAGCCCAGCAATAATAGCAAGGCCCTTAAACTCAGAAGAGGATTGAAAGCGTTTTTCAAGAATGTTTTATACTTGTTTAATAGTTTCTTAAACTCAGAAGAGGATTGAAAGTCTTTGGAACATAATCTGTTTGTGTTGGTGAAACATGATAAACTTAAACTCAGAAGAGGATTGAAAGACATTAAGCAATTGAGATAATAATTTTGCTGTGGACTCTTAAACTCAGAAGAGGATTGAAAGTTAAGCTTACGCTAAGTTTTTGAACCGGGGTAGGTGCTTAAACTCAGAAGAGGATTGAAAGTATGAAAAATTGCTTCGTAGGGCAAAGGAAAGGTGGAGCTTAAACTCAGAAGAGGATTGAAAGATGGCGAAAACATGATAAAGATTCATAAACCTAGGTTTCTTAAACTCAGAAGAGGATTGAAAGAAAAGATATTACCTTTATTAGAACAATACTACAACGACACTTAAACTCAGAAGAGGATTGAAAGGTTATGTTCATTTAAAGTTAATTATAAAAAAGCTACTTAAACTCAGAAGAGGATTGAAAGGAGCCTAAAAAGTTAGATGTGGATAAAGAGACTGTGACTTAAACTCAGAAGAGGATTGAAAGACCTACTATTATCGCTAAACCACTTACAACATTTATCATCTTAAACTCAGAAGAGGATTGAAAGTTCTCTTCCTCTCTTACGCCAATGAGAGCTTTAATATACTTAAACTCAGAAGAGGATTGAAAGTTGTTCTAAGGCAAAACGGTATATTTGTAAGTGATAGACTTAAACTCAGAAGAGGATTGAAAGAAACTATAAAATGCATTTACGTTTTTGCTTATGTTTTTTCTTAAACTCAGAAGAGGATTGAAAGATTACTAATACCGCATAATAATTAATGTCTATTAACTCTCTTAAACTCAGAAGAGGATTGAAAGACCTGCTGCGACAAGTATAATGGCTAAAATTTTTTTGTCTTAAACTCAGAAGAGGATTGAAAGAGACGCAAGATATGTTATTCTTCCAGCTCTTATTGCACTTAAACTCAGAAGAGGATTGAAAGATGTCTTTCAAGTATCATTCTATGTATTCTTGTCTTTGTCTTAAACTCAGAAGAGGATTGAAAGTTCTTCTGGGCTAGCTAACGTTAAATACCTTTTCTTTTTCTTAAACTCAGAAGAGGATTGAAAGCTAATTTTTGCGGTGATAAGTATTTTATCAGGCTTGCTAGGGTACGTCTAAAACTCATAATAGTGCGATAGTAAATTTGCATTTAAAAAATGCAGAAGGTTTAAATCATAAAAAAGTCCATTTAATTTTTTTCCAATATTATATCCTTTATAATCTTAACATCTTCATCCTTCAGCTCCAAAACTTTACCATAGTAGTATGCAAGATATATCTTTCCATACTCTTTAGTAACATAAACGAACTGTTTTTGCAATCCAGCATGTGCAATCATTATCCTTTTATCTACTTTCTCGACTTCCTTTAATTCTTCTTTGAACAGTTCCTTAAGTGTTCCTTTAAAACAATCTATATTATTAAGTTTTTCTTTTATTTTACTTATTTCATGCTTTATTAAATATTTATACGAAGGTATAACGAGTTTATATAAATTAGCCAAATTCTCAATAGTATCAAGCTCAAAGCCCTTGCCTTCATATGGCTTTACTATTTCTTTAACATAATTAACAATTTCATTCGCAAGAATTAACAGAAAAGTTTTTCCTGGGTCTATATGAATCTCGGAAGAAAAAACATTATTCTCATATTTAACAGAGTCTAAGAATATGGTTATTAAATTATTTAGTACTCCTTCCAAATTTAAATTAAATGAATTACATAAATAAGATAATGCCAAAGGATAAGGATATTCCAAGCTTTCCAATAAGCTTTCAACCTCCCCTTTTACAGTATTAATTTCATCGATGATTTTAGCAACTTCTTTAATATCTTTACCTCTTCTAATAAGGGATTGCTTAGATGCCAAAAATTCTATCAAATTATCAGCTAAAGTTTGTATCTTTCTCTCCGAAGTTAAGTTTATATTTAGCTCTTCACCCTCCTTAAACGGATCAGAATTGTATGCTTCAAATCTAATTTGGCTAACGTTATTTCTCAGAGCTCGAATAAGCATTATTTGTGCAATTTGCAAAGTTGCGATATAACAAACTGCAGGTAAATAATTAATTCCGTGCGTTAAGTCGACAATTATTCTGTCATAAAAGTCATTTTTCACTTTGTTATAAAGCTGAATAAGAAGTAGAGAAGAAATTGTAGCAGGCTCAAATTTAAACAAGTAATTTTTTCCAGGTTTGCCTAGTGCAGGTAATATTATGAAGTCTTTTTTTATATTTTTATATTCTTGATAAATCTTTTCAGTAAACTCTTTAAGAGCCACTTCTGAACTGTCATGAAACTCTTTATAGCTACTTACAGGACTTACATTACTTAAAATTTCCTTAATAATTTTCATGCATTTGCTTTCTTCCTTTATTTCTTTTATTTCAGGATCAATAATACTTGATAAACCTACAATAATTACATGGTCAGCATGATGAGTTAAAAAAGAAACACAATTATCAATTTGTCTATCTTTAAGTTTATACCTAACTTCTTTATAACGCGTAGGATCCCCTATCGGGGCTATTAAAAGAGTTTTCTTCATGAATTCTTTATTTCCAATATCTTCCTTAACCATGTACTTGTTCTAATCATGAAATCAGAGGTTCTTTCTAGTATTCTATTATTCAATAAATAATTGAAGTAATCATACTCTTTATTAAATTTCTTCTTTAGAATATCTAAAACTTCATTTTGATGCTTTGGCTCCTTGAATTCCTCAGCTATTTTTAAATATTCATCAGGAACTTGCAAAGGAAGTAAAGGCAAAGTTACTATATTTCTAAAG
>Ga0208151_100837_pt1 | contig 11144 bp, 11 predicted proteins | sample ECH_Bhost_MetaG_FD_187130 | JGI IMG/M metagenome (GOLD analysis project Ga0208151, IMG submission 187130) | Hot spring microbial mat communities from Yellowstone National Park, Wyoming, USA - ECH_B host_MetaG (SPAdes) (version 2) | ecosystem: Environmental > Aquatic > Thermal springs > Hot... | reverse complement strand
GGGTGCATGGTTGCGGCCTCCACATGAGGGGAAAATATTCATAAACCCCCGCACCAACGAGTATAGTTGGGCCCGTAGCTCAGCCTGGATTAGAGCGGCGGCCTCCTAAGCCGTAGGTCGTGGGTTCAAATCCCACCGGGCCCGCCAGGGAATGATGCTTTCCCACATTCTCTCCGTTCTATTCCTGGTCTCCTTGTTACGTCTCAATGTGTTTCTTGTTACGGAAAGCATAAATATCCCTCTGCGGTATATGCTTTAGATGGTTGACTGTGAATTAATCAACATTGGGAGCATTAGTAATGAGGAGCGTGTTAAGATAATCAACTACGTGATGGAGGCCAAGGGCATCCGTGCCAGGGACTTGGGCGTAACCATCAACCTAATCAGCATGATTAGGAGTGGCAGGCGCCGAGTCACCGAGGATTTGCTTTGTAGGGCGCTTAGGTTCCTCAGCACCGAGGAGTTGGCTAGGTTGCTTGGGCAGGTACCTGAGCTTGAGCCCGCCACTGTGAATGATATTGTGCGTGTTATTGCCCGTGCCCGTGCAGATGCAGGCTTCAGGGAGTTGTTGTTGAGCTACCTGGATAGGTACCTTGGTGAGTATGTTAGGTCAATGGGCACTAGGTGGGTTGTGAGTGAGCAGGACATTGAGGAATTCATCAAGGCTAAGCGTTTGAAGGGCCTTAAGGAGAAGACTATCCATGACCACGTCCACTACCTACGCCTGGCCCTCAGTGAGTTGAATTGGGTTCTTGAACCTGAGGGCATTAGGGAGTTCCTCGCTGAGCTTAGGGAGGATGGTGAGGAGCATGTGCTAAGGCACGTCACGGTGGCCTTGAAGTCATTCCTCAAGACCGTGCTTAAGCCAAAAGACCCAGCCCTATTCAGGCTACTCTATGATTCATTCACCGTTTATAAGCCCAAGGCAAGCAACCGCATTACGCTACCCACGCTTGAGCAACTACAGGCTATTTGGAGGCAGTTACCAAGCGTTGAGGCTAAGTTTTACTTCACCCTGTTAGCCGAGACTGGGTTGCGCCCAGGTGAACCATTCACCCTAAGCATAAGTGACCTAGACCTTGAACACGGCATGCTCCACATAGGCAAAGTCACTGAGACTAAACGTGCCTTCATTGCATTCCTGAGGCCTGAGTTCCTCAGGTGGGTTAAGAGTGAGTACCTACCGCATAGAGACGATTGGGTTGAGAGGCTTAGCAAGGGCTGGCTTGCAAGCGGCTGGTTCACACCTGAGGTCGTCGAGAAGGCTAAGCAAAAGCTAATACCCTTCGACCAGTCCAGGCTAAGGAGGGAGATTAAGGAAACAGCCAAACAGGTTCTCAACCGTGAATTTGAACTATATGAGCTTAGGAAATTCTACGCCACGTGGATGGTTAGCCAGGGTGTGCCTGAGTCAATAGTGAATACCCTGCAAGGTAGGGCACCACCAAGCGAGTTTAGAATTCTAATAGAACACTACTGGTCACCCCGCCACGAGGAACTTAGGCAATGGTACTTACGTTACGCACCTAAGGTATGTTGCACGTAGATGCAACTGAAGACAGCCAGATAAGGTATGGTGCATTCTAGAAAGGATAAGGTTTATTAACTCCAAACTGATTACAGGTGGGAGGACTCAAAGGGGGGTGCAAAGTGTGGGGAAACATGAAGTTGCTCAATAACATAAAAGTGTCATGAATTCATGTTTCACCCCTCCTTTGGGGTCCTCCTAATGCTTACCCTTAGTGGGTAAGTGGAGTACTCATTGTAACCGAAACACCTAAATTAACCGCAACAGTACTACGCATTAATGCCCAGGTGCCCTTACTGCGGCTCAGAGGACTTAACGCCAATTAAGACCTGGAAGTTTAGTTTCTACGAGGTGACGAGGTATAAGTGCAACAAATGTGGTGGAATATTCCAACACTACAAGAACACCACGGGTAGGGGCAAGCCTGAATTCTACATCAGGATTAAGCCTAGGCCTACCTTGACCCGTTGACCACTGATAGTGCTGTGGTCTTTCCCCTACTTGATTAACTTATAAATTCCCTGGTGAGGGTTCTATACTGTGGTGATGCTATGACTGCTAGTATTCAGTTGAATATTGATGAGGTGTTAACATGCATCAGGAACGCCATTATTCAAGCTCATACTGAGGAGGATGTTAGGGTCAGGGTGTCAAATTGCATTGAGGAGAAAATACTAAAGCCGCTGGGCATAACCCAGATGGGGAAGTACGAGTACACATTGGTTTCGGGTGCTAGGGTTGATGCATTGTATGGGCATGTTATCATTGAGTACAAGGCGCCTGGTAAGCTCTCAAATTCCTCCGATATCCAGAGGGCTAAGGAGCAGGTTATAAGGTACATTATGAGTGAGGCTGGTAGTAAGGAATCGTGGGATAGGTACTTGGGCATCATTATTAGTGATAGGATTGCCTTCGTTAGGTATGACAAGGGGAGTGATGCATGGGTACTTAGGGGGCCTTATGAGATTAGGCGCGAGGCTGTTATTAAACTTATTGAAGCCCTGAGGGGCCTTAGGAGGAAGAGCCTAAGCGTAAGTAACATTGTTACTGACTTCGGGCTCAGTTCACCAATAGCCAAGAGGACCGTTAAGCTACTCTACGCGAAGCTGCTTAGCAGTGGGAGTGAGAGGACTAGGCTGCTCTTTGAGGATTGGATGAGGCTCTTCAAGCAGGCCACGGGTTATGATCCAGGTAAGCTTAAGGAGCTTAAGGAGTTGGTGGAGGAGTATGGCTTAAGTGAGTCTAACGTAAACTACGATGCCCTCATATTCTCAATACACACGTACTACGCACTAATAATGAAGCTAATAGCTGCTGAGGTGGCTTACCTATACAGTAGGTTCTATAGGTCATACGTTGCGAAGCTTGATGATGCCTATATTAAGAACGGTGTTAAGGAGTTAGTGGCAGTGTTAAGGGAGCTGGAGGATGGTGGTGTCTTCAAGATGCTGAATATTGAGAACTTCCTGGAGGGTGACTACTTCTCATGGTACCTTGAGGAGGTTGATAGGGATTTAGCCGATGCAATTGCCGAGATTGCGAGGAGGCTCTCAGATTACGAGGTAGCAACACCGCAGTTGGAGCCTGAGTTCGCCAGGGACTTGCTGAAGAGGCTTTATCAGAATCTTGTGCCTAGGGATATTAGGCATAGCCTTGGTGAGTACTATACGCCTGACTGGCTTGCTGAGTTAATGCTCAATGAGGTTGGGTTAAGCCTAGAGAATCTGATGAAGATGGGTGAGGAGGATTCATTAAAACCCCTCAGGATTAAAGTCCTGGATCCAGCCTGTGGTTCAGGTACATTCCTAGTCCTCTATATTAGTAGGCTTAGGAGGTATGCCGAGGAGCACTACCCGATTGACGACCTACTGGATCACGTGCTTGAGAACGTTGTTGGCTATGACATAAACCCACTGGCAGTGTTGGCGGCGAGGACGAATTACCTACTAGCCATTGCAGACCTGCTCCCTTATGTGAAGGGGAGTGTTGAGATTCCAATTTACCTTGCTGATTCAATAATGATTGAGAAGAAGTATGAGCTTAAGGGCAATAAGGAAGTGTATGTGTTGAGAACTGTTGCAGGCGAATTTAAGATACCAACGGATATTGCAGGCAACCAAACATTATTGCGTAGTATCCTCAATGAGGCGTGGCAGTGCCTTGTGAATAAGTGTAGTGTTGATGAGTTTGGACAGAGGGTTAAGAAGCTTATCCCAGACCCAATGGATGCCTTAATTATCCTGGAACTTTATGGTAAGTTGCTTGAGCTTGAGAAGCAGGGTAAGGATAAGGTGTGGGTTTCAATACTCAGGAACGCCTTCGCACCAATACTAATGGACAAGTTTGACTACGTAATCGGCAACCCACCCTGGGTTAACTGGGAGAGCCTGCCTGAGCAGTATAGGAAGATTAGTAGGAGTCTCTGGGAGAAGTATGGATTAACCATGATTAAGGGGAAGACTGGGCTCGGTAAGGTTAAGAGGGACTTATCAATGCTCTTCCTGGCAAGGAGCTTCGACCGCTACCTGAAGGTTGGCGGTAAGCTAGGCTTCCTAATAACATTCACGGTATTCAAGACCCAGGCTGGGGCTGGTTTCAGGAACTTCCTGGCTAAGAACACTAGGATTCATGTTGTTCACGACTTAGCGGCTCTAATGCCGTTTGAGGGTGCCACTAACATGACGGGGGCTGTTGTTGTAGAGAAAGTGTGTGAACTGGATGATGTTAATAGTAAGTGTCCGCAGATTAATGATGTGCGGAGGGCTAACTTGAATGGTGTGAAGAACGTTGTGTGGGTTGGTAGGCGTGTAGACCCCAATACCCCACTGGAAAGCGTCCTCAAGGCAACAAGGCGTTATGAGATAATCATGATACCGTTAATGCCTAATGACCCTGCATCACCATGGATGCAGATTACGCCTAACATTGTGAATGCGGTTAGGAAGATACTAGGTGGAAGCCAACATTACGAAGCGCATGCAGGAGTTTACGTGGGCCTTAACCAGGTTTACTACGTTAAGGTGCTTGAGAAGAAGGCTTCTGATGGTATGTTGAATATTACTAACCCGCCTGAGGGTGGGGAGAAGAAGAGGGTTAGGCAGGTTGAGGCTAGGGTTGAGGCTGACCTTGTTTACCCATTGATTAGGGGTGAGGATGTGGATAGGTGGTATGTTGACTATAAGGATAGGTACATTATCTTACCTTCAGATGCTAAGGGTAATAGTATAAGTCCTTCTGTAATGAGGACTAGGTATCCTAAAGCGTATAATTATTTCACCCAATTCCTCAATGACCTGGTGAATAGGGGTGGTGAGCCATATAAGTCCAAGCTCAAGCCGTACAGGGACTTACCACTGGAAGAGGCAGAGAAGTTAGCACCACCATTTTATTGGGTGTTTAATGCTGGCCCAAGCTTAGCGCCCTATAAGGTCGTGTGGAAGGAAATAACTGGGAGTTTTGCCTGTGCTGTTGTTAAACCTATTGATGAGAAACCTGTGGTGCCTGACCATAAACTCATGCTGGTGGAAGCAGAATCACCTGATGAGGCATATTACATTGCTGGTGTTCTGAATTCAATTATAGCTCGCTCAATTATAGCGTCCTATACGTTTGTGACAGGACGGGAGACGCATATATTGGATGTTATTAAGGTGCCTAAGTTCAACCCGAATAATAATTTGCATGGGGAGATTGCTAAGTTTTCTAGGGAGGCTCATGAGTTGGCTAGGTGTGTTTACGCCAGTAGTAAGCCTAGTTATTGCGCTGGTGTTAATGCGGAAGATGAACTTAGGAAAGTTGAGGGTGAGCTTGACTTGGCTGTTGCCAGGTTGTATGGGCTTTCTGATGTTGAGCTTAAGGAGTTTAGGAGGTTGATGGCTATACTTTCAGGTGGGGAGGTTCCTGTTGAGGATGATGTTGAGGTTCCGAAGAGCCCAGTTGTTAATGTCCTCAACACTTTGCTTAAGCCTGATGTTGAATCCTACATTGAGGTTGATGTGACTAACCCATCAGGTGAGGAGGTGGAGTTCACGTATGAGTTGCCTTGGGGTAGGGGTTCCTTTAAGGTTACTGAGGGGAAGTATAGGATCAACACGCCACCACTGAAGCCAGGTAAGTATAGGGGTGTTGTTAGGTGGGTTTGGCGTGGTAAAGAGTATACCCAGGAGTTTGAGGTTGTGGTTTCTGAGCAGAAGGGCCCCAGGAGGCCTAGGACTCTCCTGGACTTTTAGGTGGTTGATGTGAGTGAGCTTAATAATAAGGTTCAGAGGTGTTTCGGTGATTACGCGGTCGATAAGAGACTTGCCTACGAGCTTGAGTTAACTAAGCTACCCAGGTACGTGGCCGAGTACCTAATCTCAGAGTTCCTACCCAGTGGTGGTGATTGGCAAGGTAGGTTGAGGAGGTTTATTGAGGAGTATTACCATGAGCCTGAGGAGAGGGAGGTGGTTAAGCATAGGCTCGTCACTGAAGGCTCCGTGAAGGTTATTGACGAGTTGAGGGTTAACGTTGACGTAGCCACCGGCATCCACGTTGGTGTTCTTCAATCACTTGACATATGGGTTGATGTACCAGTGGACATTGTTGAAAGGAATAGGGCAATGCTTATTAACGGGATGTGGGGGTTAATAACGCTAAAGAGGGTTGACCCAATTGAGGTTTGGGGTAGGGAGGTCTCAGTTGCGGTAACGGAGTTTAGGCCATTCCAGGCGCCTGAGACAGACCCAGGCATTATTAGGGAGGCTAGGGGCTGCTTTACCCTCGACGAGTGGGTTAGTGCCCTAGTGAACACGATAGGCTTGGATCCAGGTGTATACAGCCCTAGGCAGAGGCTACTCCTGTTATCACGCCTAATACCCCTTGTTGAGGGTAATGTGAACATGGTGGAGTTTGGCCCAAGGCAAACCGGTAAGACTTACCTGTACAGGAATGTTAGTAACTACGTTAGGATAATATCAGGTGGGACGGTGACTCCAGCAACACTCTTCTACAACCTGAGGACTCGTGTGCCTGGTGAGTTGGCCGTGAAGGATGTTGTGGTGTTTGATGAGGTTAGTAAGGTTAGGTTCCCGAATCCTGATGAGGTTATGGGGAAGCTTAAGGATTTCATGGAGAGTGGGCAGTATGAGAGGGGTGATAAGAAGGCTACGTCAGATGCGTCACTGGTCTTCATGGGTAATGTGGAGGTTGAGAGGGATAAGACGGCTGAGGAGAGTTACTTACCCGTGGAGGACTTAACCTACGTACTCCCTGAACCAATGAGGGACTCAGCCTTTATTGACAGGGTTCACGGCCTACTACCTGGGTGGGAGTTACCCAAGATATCCCAGTCAAAGATACACCTGGCTAAGGGATATGGCATAGCCTCAGACTACTTCTCGGAGGCCATGCACACAATGAGGAAGGCATCCCTCATGGGTGAGGTAAGTAAGTACATTGAATTCTCAAACGAGTTCAAAATAAGGGATGAGAAGGCTGTTAAGAAAATAATAAGCGGGTTCCTGAAAATCCTATTCCCAAACATGCAGTTCGATAAGGATGAGCTTGAACAAGTGGCAAGGTTAGCCCTGGAGTATAGGCAGAGGATTAGGGATTGGCTACACATACTAAGCCCAGGGGAATACCTAAAGGAGAAGCTAAACATTAAAGTAAAGGGTTAAAAAGACATTACAACAGCCCTCACATCACATCATTAATTCACAACCAAACATTTTCTCCATTAACATAAAGTCAATGGAGAGTAATGCTCATCACCTTAGAGGTACCTAACACATTCACCTCACCATGGTTTACATTTCTCTTACCTCTCAATTACCAGACCAAACCCCCTTACACCAGTTAAGCAGCACATACTTATTAAGGCTTAAGGAATTAATGCACTCTAAGATGACAATGCCCTGGTTCCTGTACATGAATGACTTGTTTAGTCTGGTGGATGTTAAGGCGTTTACGGTTAGTGAGGCTGTTGGGGTTGGTTTGCAGTTGGCTTGGGGTATTCTCGGTGGTGTTGATAAATACTGTGTTTACGAGGGTAACAATGAACTTGTCATTGAGTTTTGGCGTGGTGGCGAGTCGATTAAACTCATCCACTCAGATAAGCCGAGTGAAGCACTCATGCGTTACTACGATGCTGAGAAAGCTGGCCTAGTTAAGTGTGTTGAGTATTAGGCGGTGGGGTGGGTTCGCAGGGTTATGTATTTTACCCATGACTAAACTTATCTGTTAATGGGGAAGAAGTGTATTGTAATCGGTGTGAGCTTGAATATTGCCCCAGCTAGGTTAGCCCTCATCAATTCCGACGTTAATGATGGTGACTTCATCATCCTAGTCGGCAGCAACAGCGATGCACTTAGTGCACTGGTTGAATTCGCTAAGCAAATTTACCAAGACTTTGACGTTAAGGTTGAGTCCATTGTCCTCAACCAAGGGCTTAACCTAATTGACACTGTCTCAATGCTTAGAAGCATCATTGAGGGTAATGCACCTTGCAATGTGGTGATTGGTATTGCAGGTGATAGATGGATAACCACGGTGTTGAGCTTCCTAGCTATGGCTCTAGCCACAGTAGGTGGTTTCACCAGCACTAGCGTTAACCGAGTCTTCACCATGCCTGGTGATAGGGGTGAGCCAGTTAACTGGCCTACTGTGCCTAGGCTTGTTGACTTGAGTCTAGTTGAGTTTAGGGTCCTTAGGTTGATTTGCAGCGGCTACAGCCTAGCAAAAGAAATAGTGAAGGGTTACGCATTAAGGTTCAACGAGCCAATATCCCTACCAGCAGTTGAGAGGACACTGGTTAAACTAAGGGTTAAGGGGCTTGTTAACGGTAAGCACTCAGGTAGGGCACTGGTTTATGAGGCAACTGAACTAGGCAGGATACTTGCTTGTTAAAAAAAGCAACCCCGTTAGCATGCTAAGGGGGTGGTAAATCTTCAACCCCCCTCTAGAATCATCGTAAGCCTTGAACAAGAGTCAACAACACAACCCACAACCCAACCCCACCAACCACCACCCACAAGACCTCACTTATCTCAACAGGATCCAGAGGAGGACCAGCTATTTGAACTGCCTTGGTGTTAGGAGTGTTGATGACTACTGGAGGCTTATCACAAGGGTTAGGGAGAATGGTGGCAAATGTAGGAGCATCGGTGAGTTAGGTTTATAAGCCGCAGCGTGGATTAAGTGTTAATCAATGCGCAGGCGCTGGGGCCAAGATGGCTCCATCCCCATCCTCAACGTGGCCACTAGTTGGGTTTATATACCACGGTTCAGTGTGGGCCACCAGGGGTGGGGGCCTAATCATAGAACTTGCATTGGGATCATCGGTCATGCATGACGCCCCCACCCCTTGCTTATTCTTAACAACGCCATAAGGTTAATAAACAAGCGCAGTGGGAGTTTACGCAGGGGTGGGGGTTTGTTAATCATGGGGAAATCATGGGGATCATAATACGGGCATCCTTGCCCCCACCCCCTATTAATTAATTATAGAATTACAGCGGGGGTAATGTAGGTGCACTGTGCCTCGGTGGCTAGCTGGCCACTGTGGCACCGTGGCACTCTGTCAGGTTTTTCAATCCCTGCCTTGCCTAACACCCGTGGCTAAGAAAATGCTTAGGGTTAGGGTTTCGGCTGAGCTTTGGAGGGCTACCCACATTGAGGCCCTCAACAAGGGAGTCAACGTTGGGGTTGTGGTTGAGGACGCCCTCAAGCTATACTTCGCATTGGCCCAAGACAAGGTGAGCATAGTACCCAAGCCTGGCGCCTCCTTGGACTTGGTGACAATTAAGCCCAGTATCGCCACGGCTCAATGTGGGCAGGCCACGACCCCCACTGCAATGGGCTCCATGAGGCCTGAGCCTACTGTGAACCCACAGCCAGCTGCCGTTGTTGATGCGGATGCCCCAAGTTTCGTTAAGGGTAATCCATGGCTTGAGATAATTGCAAGGCGTAACGGTGGTTGATAGTCACGGCTTGGTTAGCAAGCCTCATTGAGGCTGGTGCGGCTTCACTATTCGAAGTCCGCCACGTCTAGGCCTTCGCCACCTGAAGGGGTTATCAACCTGGCTTGGGTTTGCCAGTGGGGAGAGTATGGTAGAGGAAACTCTTTCCTTTGCCCAGGAGCCAGCTGTGGGGCCTATAAGCCTATCGGTTGATCTCTACGTTGACTTGGGTGCAATATCAGGCAACCAATACACAGCAAGCGCCGCCGTTGAGAGGGTTCTTGACGTCTTGACGGAGGCGAGGAACGGCCTTGTGCTGAGGGGTAAGGTGATTGGTGGGGGATACATTGTGTACATTAATGCGTACGATAAGACAACAATCCACATTAGGATCAATGTAATGGATGGCGTCTGCATGGAGTGCGTTGCGAGGAGGATGCTTGAGGCTGTTGCGAAGGCAATCAACGCAAGGCTTGAGGACGTGATTGTAGCCACCTACTAGCCCCCCGAAAAACCCCCAAGGGGTCAAAACAGGCCCCTTTTTTGCCACCACCCTAAGCCGCATTGTAATTGGCTCGCTGATAGCCAGGTTATTCACATAGCCACCAGAAGGGCTTATTTAACCTGACTGGGAATTGAAAAACGACCACAATGAGGAGGATAGAGGCACTAGCATTCGGGATTGTGCTAGCAACAGTCATAATAGCCGGGATTATAAACGCACAGTGGTACGGTGGAGGATGGTGGGTTCAGGTTAGCGTCAACGGGCCGAGCAACGTCGAGGTTAAGTTGACTGACATATATGGCCACACTGCGACGGTTCCAGGCGGCTGGGCTGGGGCACTTGGGCCAATCTACGGCTGGTGGGATAGGGTTTATGCAAGCATTGTGAGTGGGCCATCAGGCTGTTCAGTAAGCCCAAGCAATGTAGTAGTCTATGAATGGTACCCATACGCCAGCTTCAAGGTAACCTGCTCAAGCACAACCACTACCACAAGAACAACAACCACGACAACCCCATCACCAACTACTACCACAGCACCACCAACAATCACAATAACCAAGACCTCAACCACGACTGCCACATCAACTACAACTGTAACGGCCACAAGCACTACCACCGTTACTAGAACGGCAACCCCACCACCAGTGACAAGCACGACCACGACAACCGTGACCAAAACCTACACTGTGACAAGCCCAATAACCCACACGACCACCACGACCCTAACCTCAACGACAACAGTGACAGCCCCACCAAGCACAACAACCACAACAGTAGTAACCACCACGACAGTGGTTAGTTCAACAACGACGACTGTCGTGACGACAACAATCCCGATAATCAATAGTAAGCATTGGAATTGGAATGGGTTAAGCTTCCTAATACTAATAATACAGAATATTGCCAATGGCTTCCACTGGATTGCAAGCTTCTTCCAATTCAAACCAATAACCCAGGTTCAGGCTGATTATTACGTTCCCATCCTAGAGTGGGGGTGGAACTACGCCTTCGGCACTAGGATAGTGCCACTTGTTGTGAATACTACTACGAGTACTATTACTGGCACTGCGGTTATTACCCACAATATTACAGCCACAGTCCCAGCCCAATTAACCAATGAGGTGTACTGGAAGGTTACTGAACTTGGGACTGCCTTGTGGACTATTAGTGACAC
>Ga0208151_100835_pt1 | contig 11147 bp, 16 predicted proteins | sample ECH_Bhost_MetaG_FD_187130 | JGI IMG/M metagenome (GOLD analysis project Ga0208151, IMG submission 187130) | Hot spring microbial mat communities from Yellowstone National Park, Wyoming, USA - ECH_B host_MetaG (SPAdes) (version 2) | ecosystem: Environmental > Aquatic > Thermal springs > Hot... | reverse complement strand
GGTGGTGTCTTATGGGAGATATTGAGGACGTTATCCAATTTCTGGAATCCGTTGGTGTGATTAAAGGCAACGTCGTTTCCTATAGCGGTATTGTCCATTACGGTGAAAGTATTTCCGTTATCCTCGGTTTACCTCCCGAAGAAGCCGGTCGTAAAGTCTTGGATTATCTCATTCAAAACGGTTATATCATGGTGAGATAATGGAGCCTCAATTATATGTTATGTCGGTAGGTGATAAACATTACGTTAGTGGTACCGTATATACGCCGAAAGGTATAAGGCAGTATAACGGTGTCCTTGATGAATTCGAGCAGATATTTACTCTTTTTCCTACCTTTGCCACTTTAGTTGTCTGTCCTTATGATGAAGTCTGTATACGTGACCATATTGATTATTTCTATTACCTTACCTATCGTACCAAGAAAGGGCTTATGAAGATGCTTTCTTTTATGGGTCATTCTTACATCCAGTACCTCAATTACATTCCTTCTGATGTAATCAGAAAGATGGACTTGCATACAGAGGGTATTTATATCACTATAGGTGGTACAGATATATATGAAAATGTCGGTTGTAAGATAATCGGTTCCGTCCCCACGATTTTAATGAAAACTCGTGACTATGTTTTCATTAACGGCGTGAAGATAGGTGAGCGTACTCAGAGCGGTAACTATATTGTTTGTGGTGAGGAGTATGATTTAAGTGGGAATATAGACAGTAATCTCCCGTATTTATTAGCTTGCTATTTCTTGAAATATTATAAGGGTACCCCGACTTGGAGTGAGGTGTTGAGGACGTGGTGCGGTATCGAGATATTATCGAGGACGTGAACAGGAAGTTACTTTTATTAGAGAGATGGTATCCGGTTTATAAACTTGCCGAATATTTTGTCAGTTATCTTGATGCTTGTTACGGTAGACAAATAAGGGTTTTTATCCAGCTTATAGGTTTTCGTACTGAGGCTTTAGCTTCTACTAAACATATTATTTATGACCTCCCATGTATGCCCGGTTTAGCCGATTTTCTTAGGATGTGGGACTCTTTCGACTTAAAAGGTATGTATATTTACCGTGCTACTACCATTGACTATGTTAAGGATTACGTTATGTCTTTTACTCCTTTCATGATTGTAGATTCTGAACATAAAAATGAGAACAGGTTTCTTTCTTATTGGTCTGTAAGCCCTTATACTGCTAACTATTTTGTACGCAGATATATTGAATATAATCGTCTCGATGCTAATAAAATCCGTGTGCTTGTTGCCCCCTACGATGATAATATCTGTTCCAAAGACTGGTACGATAATTTTAGTTCCGAATATACCGTTATAATTGACGGTAAGCCTTATAATTTCGGTGAAATCAGGTACCTCAGAGAGCTTGAAGTCAGGTGTTTTAAGTACCCAAGTTCCAAACTTATTTATGCCCTTACTGTTGATGATTTTAACGAGTTAATGAGCTACCTCCCTAAAAAATATGTTTATTAAACCGTACACAGGCTTCCGCATGGTTTCCGTTTATCAAAATTAACCAGTCTGATTCTTCTATAAGTTTCAGTAATTCATCTAATGTCAACTCGACCCTTTTTGCGTTTTTGGTTTTCCATTTTTTCCAGGTTTTATCTTCTACACATGCGAAATAAACTTCACTTTCTTTTGTCGAAAGCCATTCTTTAAACCTTTTTCTATCTAAGTAACCGAATGTTGCTCCATCTCGAAATGGTTCGCATATATAGTTTTCTAATTTAAAATCCATTACAATAATGGTCACGTCTAAATCACTATTTCCTTTTTAGTCTTTAATATTTCGTCCCATTCACTTTCCGGTACCCCGAGCTTTCTTAGCAACTCTTTAGCTATTTCTTCAAGTTCATATGATGGTACGAATGGGAATACCGGTCTTTCTATTGTTGCTGATTTGTCCCCGAGTTGTGCGATTCCTACTATAAACCTTTTTCCTACTGCTACCATTATTTCGAGTGGCATTGTCATTTCCGTCTGGATAAAAATAGACCTCCTCGGTCTTATTTCTCTTTTGAAGTGGAATAACCTTATCATGGTTTATATTTTCGTTCAGGGTTTATTTAATTTTTTATCCCCACAACTTTTTTAAATTCATGTCTTTTTATTATACATGGTGCTTTTATGCGGAAGTTATACGCTAAAATAAAAGATATACAGCTTATTCCTGCTGTCCCTCCTAACGCCAATTTATTATGGGAAAATGACAAATTTGCTGTTTATTATATCTATGACATTTATGCACATGAAGTCCAATGGGTACTTGTCAATAAGACTTACGAAAAGAGGTATGTTTCTCTTTTAAGGGGTTCTGTTATTGAGAAACAGGGTAAGATTTATGCTACTACTAAATATATTTTTGGTAATGCTTATGCTGACGTCTATTTTGCGAACGGTTTGTCTTCTTATATTAATAACCTTGATGATGTCCCTCTTTATTCTCTCGCAGTCCTTAAGAGTCCTTCCGGTCATAGCACAATAGGCTTTGTTTTCGCTTTACCTCCTAAAGGTGTCCTCGTTGTACCTGAGTATGGTTTTGTTAACTTAAAATCTCTTGAGGCTGAGCTTTTTGAAGTTATACCGGAGAATCTGAATTTATATATCATATTTTACGACTACGCCGAGGTGTTAGATTATGAGGAACAATCCGGTTTGAAAGTTCATGCACCTCCAGACCCTTATGTAGTTTTTTCCTATCAGTTTAAGATTGATAATATAGGTACTGTGGTCACTCCTAGAGTTATATTAGAGGTTCCTCAAAGTGATGTCAATATTATTCTTACGATAATTAACGATATTAAGAAGTTTTTCCATAGGTTACTAAGTCTTGGTTAGTTTTTTAAGTCCTGTATTCGTTATTCTTTTCATGCATAAGTTAACAGTGTTTGATTGTAAGGGTGATATTTTTAAAGAATTAGTTTTCCCTTCTGAAGAGTTCACGAAGGTTTATATGACTATGTTAACAGAAGACCTTGACAAATTAGGGTATTGGGTAGATTTTAAGAAAGTAGAGGACAAATATGTTATTAAGGTAGAACATTCAGTAATTATTGTTGGTGATTGAGTTATGGAATATTATGTAGTTGAGGTCATGGATTCCGATGGTAACCTATTGGTTCATAGGGAGTTTTCTACTTTATTTGATTCTCAGACATATGCAGATATTTTAACAGAAATTATTTCTTGTGTGGAGTCCTGCAAGGCTAAAGAATTGAACTCGGTTTGCCCTTCCGTTTTAAGGTTTAGGGAAATAAAATCCAAATATTTTATTATTGAAAAAGTTTATAAAAAATGAGGTGATGTCTTTATGCTAACCGAGGACGTCCTTACTGAGAAGAAGTTGAGGTGTATTGATTTAATAATTATCATGTTTAACCTCGAAAAAGCAGGTGTAAGGTATAAAATAAATAATGACGGTAGTTTAAGTATTTACGGTGTAGATTATGCTCTTGTCCAAAGTTTATATGACCGTAAAGTATGGGGTCGTATTGGAGGTGTTTATGTTGAAGGTCATTTTGATGTGGTGACTTATGACACTAAATTGGTTTTGGAATGTAATGAGTATAGTACTCGTATAGTCCCCGAAAACTAAGTTTCAGTCAGATTTTTAAGTCCTGTATCCGTTATTCTTTTAATGATAAACGAGCTTTCAGTCATTTCAAATATTTCGGTCACTGTAAACGATTTCAGTTCGCTTGTTATTCTAGGCGATAATGGAGTCGGGAAAACGTCTTTTCTTGAGAAAATAGCTTTAGTTAATGAGGCGAACCTTGAGGCTATGATTAAGGCTAGGGGTTATGTCAGGCATAAGGACTTTTCCGTCATTATTGATGGGGACAAAGTTGAATGTAAAGAAGCCGGAGGTGAAAGGTATTTCCTCGGTCAAATCCTTTTTCCCGAAAGTTATACTTATATTTGCAACGGTCATGTTAGGTATAAGGTCATGATTGTTTACCCCTATGCTTTTATTACTGCTATTCACGAATACTATTATGACGTCCCCGTAAAGCCTAAGGATGAGGATATTAAGTTCAGTAATTCAATAAAGGATTTCATTGACGGTACTGTTATCCGTTCGAGTAGTGATTTCCTTTATGAGAAAGGTGATTTCGTGACCTATCTCGATAATTTGGGCAGTGGTATTAGTAGGGCTGTGAGGTTGATGTGGCTCGTGTATTACCATAAACCCGATATTTTGTTAATTGATGACATTGAAACTTTACACCTCCACCCGTTGCGGTTCGAGGTCTTCTTGAAGTGGCTTCTCTCAAGGGGGCTGAAAGCCTTGATGTTTACTACTAACAGCGACGCTTATGTGACCCTTGCCAAATTAGACACGAAATCGCAATTCCTATTGCTCAGAAAGGACGGCTATATATTGATGGATAGTTATGACGTTTTAAACCGTATAGATTACGAAGACTTAAGGTATACCGCAGTGAAATGAAGTAAAAAATTTATACTCCATTTCATATTTTTTACAGGATAGACATGTCCCAACCCAATAACCCATGGTATCCGCCAAATACTCCTCAACCTACGGCTCGTAATGAACCGCAAAACCCACCTCCGAACTATCCTCCGTATTATCCATCATATTATCCTCCGAACTATCCACCTCCTAGGAGCAGTACAAATAGCTCATGGTATGCTACAAGAATTCTGAGGATTTTCCTAATAATATTCGGTATTATGACACTAGTAGGCATACCGATTCTAGGTTATTTTATAGGAAACCTCATCGGTATACATATGGCATCTAATGATGTCCAGCAAGGTTATGCGAACGGTGGGTTGTTATATACTATATATAACGCTTCACATAACCCCGTTTTGTTGCAAGAATCTCAAATATCGCAAGCACAAGGTATCGGTGAAGCCCAGTCAGATATAGCCACTCTGCAGATGCTCGGTCTTATGATAGGTCTCCTTGCCGATGTCCCCTTCGTTTTTCTATTTGTAAGGGAATATGAGAGGATGGGTTAACCTATTTTTTTACGGTTTCATTTTTTTTAGGTCTGATATTATCCTTTCCTCCAGGTCGTATTGTGCGAATTCTTTACTTTTCTCCAATGCTTTTGCTGATAAGTCCTCGTAACAACTTTTTGATGATGCACATTCTTTAGCCTCTTTTATTGCCTCCCTTACGTCGTTATCCTTTATCAAATAATTTTCCATCCCATTTTCTATAACGACGTCATATGGGTCTATCGGTATACCTACTGCAAATTCTTTATAACTATAAGCGTTGACGTATACTGCCGGTACACCTACACTCATAGCCTCCATTAAGGGCATCCCGAAACCCTCTACTTTTGATAACGATATATAGAAGTATGATGTATGCAGTAACCTATAAAGGTCTTTTGTACTTAATGTAAAGACGGGTATATCAAAACCCTTTATATTTGACACTACTTTTGTGAGCTTCCTTAACCCCATTTCTTTTAACATGTTTACCGTGTATTCTATCCTCTTTCTACCTTTTGCTTCAGCACCGACTATAACGAATAGGTATTCTTTTTCTACCGGTATTTTCCTTTCCTGTTCTGCAACTAGGTTATACGGTGGTCTCAATACGTCGTCCACATGTGTTATGTGTTTTATTAACCTTTTCACGTATTCTGATGTCGTATACACTTTCGCTTTTTTCATATCGCACCCATAGTTTACCAAAAACGGGGTATCTAACCACAATATCATCGGTTTATCTTTATATGCACAGCTAAACGTCTCGAGGAACTCTTTCGCATCAGTAATGTTAAAATATGTAGGAGACATTAGGGACTGGGTCAGGTCATAATGTTTAAACCTTTGTTTCACGTTCTGGAAGAAATAATAAAAACTACAGTGTTCTCTACAAGGTACATATGTAATTATTTCACGTAACGGCATTTCATGATAAAATTTATTCGGTTGAAAATAAGTTTATATTTAGTGAGATTATGGCTTTTGTGGCAGGCGTGGCAGAAGGTGCAGAAGATATAGCAGGTGGTGTTGCAGGCGGTATTGCAGGCGGTGCAATGGGTAGTATAGGTGATATTATTGGGGCTATAGTAAAATTAATTGCACGTTTTGGTAGTGCGGTAATTAGTGCATTTAAGTCTATTTTGGATAAGGTGATGGGAGTCGGTGTCAGGGTAGCACGTGTTATTGAGAAGTATTTCAGGATAGCAATCCATTATGTGATACTATTCTTGCGTCTCGGATATAGGTATATGTACAGGTTCTATACTCAGTTTCAACAGAACCCTTGGAAGACTTTACAATTTATAGGGACGATTGCAATACTTTTTACTAATGGGTTATTTCCGTGAGGTGATACAAGGTGTCCGACCAACCTCAACCTACAAAAAAACAGGTAACTGATGTAATAATGAATGCAATAGTATCTGTTGATGTACATGATAATGCTGTAATCTTATCTGCATATAGGTTGATATCATATTTTGTAAAAGACGCACAGGACATTGAGAAGATAATAAAAGTGGATATTAATGAAAATAATGAACTTGTCGTTTATGCTTCTGCGAGACCTAAAAATCAGTTCATAAAATCGCTTATTGTAAAAGCCGTTCTTACAAATGATATTTTGTCTATGTTAAAGATGAGATATGAACTCATTAAGGACAAGAACGATGTCCTTATAAAGTTGTACTTGGGGACTAATCAATTACAAAATATCTCACTTACTAATACTACAGAAGATGTAGATTTCTAATTACTGGTGAGTAAAATGAAAACCCTTTCTCCGGTATTAAAAGGGGGTGTTAATGTTTATATTAACGGTAAATTGGTAGCATCGAAACGTAATAACGTTACGGCATCATTTATCCTTTCGTTAGTTAAAGCTGTTATTGGTGTCCCGTCAATTTATAGCGGGTATTTTGAGATGCCGAGAAATGTTATCGTGAAATTACAATACCAAAACACACCTGTGACATCGGCAACTACGCTCGGTGTTTCCTTTACAGATGAGGTTATAAGTGGGGTTGAACATACACGTATAATTTATTCCTTTAGTGATGCATCGCTCACCAAGTATAAATTTGATTCTTTACACCTTTGGACTACTTCCACTCATTCGTTACTGGCACATGTTTCCGATGCGTTTTTAACCACACCATTGGTCAAAAATCCTCACGATGTAGTCCAAATAGATTGGTGGTTAGAAATGGCTAGTGGACAGCCGTTCGCGAGTATGTTGCAATATTTACGACAACAGCAAGCTACTTATTGTCAGTCTTCATGTGATTTAAACCTCGTTTTACCTAATTTAACGTATGGTTACAGTGTGTTCAATGTGTATTTTGTTCTCTTTGTCCTCCCTAATATTTTGAAAGTAGCGAAAGATATTAAAACACCACTTACCACTTATCTCATCCAAAGGCTTTCACAATCTAGTGATGTAGAACCTCAAGGGATTACTAACATCGTTTGTTATGATATCTGTAACTGCCAGGTAATGAACTCACCGGCATCGGGGTTCATTAGTGAATATGTTGGTGATGATTATGTTTATGTCGCATATAATTTCGAAAACCCGTGTCCCTCAGGGCAATATGTAATACCGATAACTACATTATCATTGGGTAATAACTATATAGCACAATTTGCTGTCGCACCTGTACCTTCGAGTGGTACCGGAAAGTCAGCTTTATTAGTTAAAGTTCCATATGGTAAATTAACATTAGAGAATTTGTTCACACACCAAGGTGAGTGAAATGTCCAGCATAACTTCCCTAACTCAGCCAGCATATACAAACCAGTTTTTACAACTGCTTCTTAGCAGAGCAATAAACCTTGACCCTAGTTCATTTCCGCAACCATCAAGTTACCAGGTTAATGTCCTTTCGTCGGGTAGCACAGTTGACCAAACGACTAGTGTCAAAATCAGTAGTTATTTTGACCAATTTCAGAACCAATTCGAAATTACTCAAGTGGTTTTTATAGCTACGTTTAGTAATACGAATGCGTATGAATTTAATGAAGTTCAGTTTTACGCTGTCGTTAGTTCTAGTCAACAATATTATGTCGCCGATTTCAAGATTTCGTCTCCTATATCTAAACCTTCAGGTTACGTGTTAGTACTGGAATTATCTTTCAGTATATCTACACCCATCCAATATATAAATGCCATTTACGATATGACTCAATTATGTAGTCAACAGTGTTCAAATGTAAACTGCAATGCTGTTGCGACTAATATCGCTATATATTTTATACCGTTTTCAGTCCTGAACTTCGTTTTCATATATCTTCTCGGTATTACGCTCAATTATCTTCAATCACTCCCCAATGTCCAACAACAAGCACAACAATATGCTAGTTGTGTAAATAATTGTAAGTCTACATGTTCAACTGCAAATTCTACTCAATGTGTCCCGTGTATGTGTAATTGTATATCACTACTATCATCAAACCCAATAGCTATATACGTAGTCGCGAATAATATAACAGAATTAAGTCAGCTCGGTGCTGTTGATAGCGGGTATGCGAATGCTGTAAATACCTGTAGTGGAATCGTGGGTACACAGAAAGTCAACCCCATTCAAGGTACTATAAACACTTATACTAATCCGGAAGGAGAGCCGGGACTACAATTGACATTTTCGTTTACTATATCCAATACTGCTAGTTCTTATAACGCTATAGAGTTTACACTTCTTACAGCTAACAATAGCTATTATGCTTTAGGTGTACTTACCTTCCAGGGGACTGCGTTACCTGGTGGTGCGACCTTTACGTTCCAAATCGCAGTATATCAGAGTGCACCATAAACTTAATGAGGTCAGTGATATGGTCATTAAAGTAAAGAGTTTTTTTAATATAAAAATAGGTGGTTTAACCCGGGTCAAGGTACATAATACTCTCTCACCGGGATATATAAACCTGTTACAAGGTCTCCTCACAAAAGGTCAACTTGCCGTCTCGTTTAATGCCCCCTCCAATATCTATATCGTACTGCTCAACCAAGGTACGGTAGTCGCTAAATTACCCGCCAACTTAGGAAATTTCAATGAACAGGTTAACCCCATAAACACTAATATATGTCAGAATAACTTAACTTCCTGTAACCTTAAGTTTCTGGTATTCCAGCTAGAGTATAACGCTACCGATGAGACTAATGACACTTATACTTTTAATGAAGTCCAAATCTGGGCTGATGATTATTATATGATAGCTTATGCGGAAGTCAGTCCTATAACTAAGAACTCCAATACCTTTGTAACGGTGACATGGGAGGCTACGGTAACTATAACGTCAAATAACGTCCTGTATATACCCGGGTGTAATAATTTCTCCTTCGCATATAATACACAGGTAAACCTCCAAAACTTCCAACCCCTACTTTGTTTAAATATACCTTATATTATTATAGCGGTCACACTTATCCCCTATGACCTCATACCCCAGAACAGCTTCCTTTATTCTCAATTATCTGCTTTATCTGCCGTCTTGGGTTTAGTTAATTTACCGTCAACACCACCTACCCAACTCCTGGTCTTTCAGGGAGTCCAGTATTATGTCGTGGGTAATACCGCTTACCCTATAACTCAACCTTTTACTCTCTCTAATACACAACAACCAAATACTGTTACATTATACTTACTCTACGGTATCAATAGTAACTATTTCATTTATACTACTTGTCTCAGTGCTACTTTACAATATCAACAAAAATATACCCCCACATTGATAATTAATATAACAGAGGAGTAAATATGTCGATTTTCTTACAATGGTTATCGGAAGCCGGACAGGCAATAGTGTCAGGTGCTGAATGGGTAGGTTCGGCTTTAGAGACGGGTTTTAGTGACCTCGTGAATGACTTTGGTAACTTTTTTGGGGGAGTCGGACAAGCACTCCAAAGCTTGCCCTCAGATATTTCAAACTTCTTCCAGTCATTAGCGGGGGCAATAGTTACTTTTGCAAAACTCCTCGGGACTTACATCTGGGACGGTCTTCAGGCAATAGGTAGTGGTCTCAGTAAAATGATGGCTCCTATAGCGAAGGCATTGACGTATCTAGAGATAGCATGGATGGATTTACAGCTAGCCCTACAATATGACCTAAAGTCATTTGCTTCCGATATTGTTAATTTTTTCACTTCCACGATAGGGAATACCATATCAGGAGTGATATCGTTCTTTAATGATGTAAAAACCATATTTGTTAATGCTTACAATTTCATACTTAACATATCATCTGATGTATATTATGTAGTCAATACGATAGTTAACTTTTTCTTCAACATGCCTGTGTTTTTCGATAATATCTCCAATTATCTTAATAAACTCTTTACAGACCCGGGAAATCAGCCCAACCTCCTGACCATGATACCTAACATTATCACTAGCGAAGCGACAAGGGTTGCCGGTGCGTTTCCTGCGGTAATACGTTTTAATACATTTATGGAACTATTTCCTAAGATAGTAAATAGTATTGCCAATTACCCGGTTTATACTGGGGGGTTAAGAAGTATATTCGGAAAGGCATTGTTATTGGTGGCTTCACCTGTTATCACTGCTTTAATGTCATTGGCAACAGAAATGGTAATGCAGTATATCTTTAATTCTGCTCAAACTACACAGACCGTCCCCAGACCGTCTCAGCCACAAATACAACCACTTTCTAACGCACCATCTGTACAGTTACCTCCACGTACTGTAAGTACTGGTTCGGTGTCCGACTTACAGCCACCACAATTCTCCACCTTTACACCTAAAAAGATAGAAGCTCAATTAGAGAAACCGACCACAACTGGTGTCTTCATAGAAGACGTTATTGGTATGGGTACTCCTGACGGCGGTACAATAGAATTAGTTTCCGGATATGTAATCTTCCAGAGTGTGTCGCAGGAGTCTCAAGACACGTTTGAGGTAATACCTATCTTCGCTATGCAATCAATGACGCCCCCATATTATATACTCAGTCAGGGTATGGGGACAAATATGTCAGTTACATTAACACAGAGTTCACCGCAACCGCAAAATGGTACTCAGAAATATATACTCAATCAGGGTATGGGAGTAAGTATATCGCCTACGTTATCTCAGACCGACCCTGGTACTCAGAAATATCTACTCAATCAGGGTATGGGAGTAAGTATATCGCCTACGTTATCT
>Ga0208151_100830_pt1 | contig 11184 bp, 14 predicted proteins | sample ECH_Bhost_MetaG_FD_187130 | JGI IMG/M metagenome (GOLD analysis project Ga0208151, IMG submission 187130) | Hot spring microbial mat communities from Yellowstone National Park, Wyoming, USA - ECH_B host_MetaG (SPAdes) (version 2) | ecosystem: Environmental > Aquatic > Thermal springs > Hot... | reverse complement strand
TCGCTGTATTCGTTAAACGTATTCGTGTCTATCGCTGCGTTAAACGTACTTTCGATCTCGTCATTAACCTTATCTACGTTGTTTACCGTTTGAACGATTCTATTAACAGGTAGTTTTATTTTAGTTAATAGTTGTTGTACTGTTGTTTCTTGCTGTTGTTGTTGTGTCGTTTGTTGCGGTGGTGATGTTACGTTATTGACTGTTTTTACTATCGTTTCTACAACGTTGGGTAAATACGTCTCTTTTTGTTGTATTTGGCTTACGTTAAGTCGTTCCAACGACACGTTTAGTTTATATAAGTCTTCAACGTTCTTTACTACAAACGAAAGTAATAGTTGATTAAAGTCAACGTCTGGCATAACCGTCATTGCGTAACCCAACTGTATAAGTTCTTGAATCGTTATCGGCTTAGTTAATTCCGTAGTTAAACCAGCGATATATATAGTCGTTAACGTCTTAATAATTTTATCGTCATCAAAGTGTCTTCTTAAGAGTTTTTCAACGTCTTTAGGATCAGGTAGTTTAAAGTCGATAGTTATTACACGTCTTAAAAGTGGTTCAGAAAACTCTCTGTTATCGTTTGACGTTATAAATACGATTAAGTTGTTTTTATCACCGACGATAACGTCTTCTCTGTCGTCAATCCTAAACGAAACTCTAGCGTTTTGTAAATAGTCGAGTAATAAAGCGTCTGCTGAAGGTCTCGTTTTATCGAATTCGTCTATTGTGAGTACCGTGATTTTTTCGCGTGATTTTATTAACGCGTCAGGTAATGGGCCGTATTGTATACGTACTCCTGATCTCGTTTGTTCTGACGGAATGTATTTGTATATTAATTCGTCTTCAGTCGTGTTTAAAGTAGTTTGAATAAAGACGTAGTGAGCGTTAAAGGAATCGGCTACAATTTGCGTAATCATAGTTTTTCCAGCCCCTGGAGGGCCACGTAGTAAAAATGCTGGTAACGTTTTTGAACGTCTTGCAGCGTTAATACCTACATAAATTAACTTAATGATATCGTCTTCTCCGACTACGTACTGAGAAACGTAGTTTTTAAATGACTCATAAGTGAAAGTTTTGGATTTGTTTCCCTCCATTTTTTCACCCCGAAAAAATAGGAAGAAGGGGGTTTAAAAAGTTTTCGCTTGAACGACACAATTAAACGTATTAGACATGTTGTTTTGAGCATATTAGTCCTTCATACGGACTAAGTATGGGTGCGTTAATTAAGTCTTTTAAATGTAAATAATCATCAACGTCGATTTTTACATGCCTTATCGTAAATTCGCAGTACTTACCACGTAACAATTCAAACGTATCGTACCACGTGTCATTATCGCCGTCAGTATGAATAATTACAGCGTCTCCAGCGTAGAATTTGAGTAACGCTAATAACGTTGTAACCGATATATCGTAGTCTCCCAAATTCGTCTTTACGAATCCTAACTTTGCGTTGGTTTTTATGAAGTTTTTGCGTATAAAGTCTTCTATTTTTTTGTAGTAGTTGTAGTCCATAAGGGGGTAAATTTGAAAGCGTTTAGCTTCATTAACAATACGTGGTAGATCGTATTTTGCTAAATGTACTTCTACGTCGTCTAAATAACGTAACTCAAACGTTTCTCCTTCGTTGTTTAATGAGGATATAGTTACATCGTTACCGTTTATGTCTATATCCGCGATGTCCCTAAAATAGTCAATGTATTTTCTATATTCGTTTATGACAGTAGGTACTACGTTATTGAACTCGTTTTCGTTGAGTATGTACCAGTAATGTGAATATCCCATTTTTTCCACCTACATAGAGTCTCGTATTACAAAGGTTGAAAAGATAACGTCTCCAAAAACGTCGATAACAAGTTTAACGCCTTTTTTGTTGACGTATTGAAGGACGTCTTTGCTAAGTTTAGTTTCTCCGTGAGCTATGAGTTTATCGTTGTTAAGTTCATATTTCGTTAATTCAAAACGAGTTGTGGTTAAAATCATCTTTCTAGGTCGTATTGAGAAAATGCTGTTAGTCTTTAGTAGTGAAATGTTTCCGTATATTGAAGCGTCGAGTAACGTAGCCGTTTTATCTACTTTTTCTGGTAGCGTTATTTCCATATGAAGCGTGAGTTTATCGTTGTTAAGTTCGTAACCCAAAACTTTTACGTCTTTAGCTGCTATCATCGTCATCAACCTCCTCTAGTAACGTCTTTATTGCTTTTTCTGCGTTGTCAAAGTCGTGGTTCTTCAGGGCGTTTATTACTTCATCACGCGTTTGTTGAAGTAACGTCTTTATTTTATCGTCAGTTGTTAACCTTATTAAGTCGTCAAACCCATTTTTAATAGCGTTGATAAGTTCTTCGTCAACAGTACGTCCTAAAGTGTAGTACCCATGTTTTAACGTCTTTATTATGTTAGACGTTTGTAAAAAGAAACCGTAAAACGTTATGAAATACGTTACTTCTTTTGTCGCGTCCATAACGTTTTTAGGAACGTCTGGTGGAATTTCGTTGTTAGTCTGCAGAATCTCGTTGTTAGTTTTACGTTTAAAAAACGAAAAGAATTTAATAATTTTTTCCCTCATTTTTTCACCCCGAAAATCATGCTTGTGTTAAATAGTCTAATATCGTTTCACAAATTTCGTTGTCTACGTCTTTTTCGTCATTGAGAGACCACCATGCTCCCTGTAATTTACACGCTCCCCTACTGTAAATTAAACGTATGTTAGGCCCTCCGAAATTTATACCGATGTCAAAACCTACTGGTTCTTTAGTTGATAAATCGATGTAAAGTTGTGCGTCGATGGCGTTTTCTATAACATCATCTAAGTTGTCCTTAAGTTGTTGTGCGATATAGTCCATATGTTTTTCTAGTTCTGTACGGTAATCTGCCGAATTTATCAATATGTCTAATATTTTATAGTCATCCTCACTCATTTTTGTTCACCATCATTAACCGCATAGCGGGTGTTGTTACACCGCTAGGTGGTTGTGCGTATGGTATCCAGTAGTATATTCCGTCATTATCAAAATCGACTATTGCGTTTTCCAATAACGTTCTTCCAGATTTCAGAAACGAGTAACGTGGTAAAGACGCAGAGAAAATAATACGCCAACCGTCGTCTACGTATTCGAGCGGATATAGATTTTTCTTTATCCTCGTTTTTGATTTATTTACGTTGTTTATCAATTTTAGAATTTTTATTTTTATTTTTTCTTCTTGACTCATCTTTTGACACCTGGGGCTTTAGCCCCATGATAGAAAAGGGGGAGGGGGGTTAAAAAAGCTTTCGCTCGAATGACGCAATGATCTGTTTACTCTTTAGGTCGTATTCTGTGCGGTACGGTTGTAATATGTGATTATAAGCATAGTTAATAGCCGCAACATCTTTAGCCAATGATGTGTCGTGATCTTCGTAATATCTACGAATTATCTCTCTCGCCTTACTAAAATTATATCCGGCGAAAAGTTTCTGCGAGCTAAATCGTGATATGATCTCTTCTACCTCATCATCGTCTATGTGCTTATTTCTTACACCACCGTATATTAATGTTAGTAAGTTCGTATTGACCACAACATTGTCAATATTAGCTACCTCTACTACTATACGATTAAGGTCTGGAAATTTATAAAGTATAGCGACGTATTTGAGTCCAGTAGCAGGTGCTACATGATAAAAGTCAGCTTCTAAACCTAATTTCGATAAATAAGCGTTCGGTAAGAGATATCCATCGGTGAGAAAAGGATAAAAATAACTTGCTGGGTAATATCCAGTGAAATAGTCGTTTTCTACGTATACAAATACATCGTCGGGTGAAACTTTGTTAGATTTGAGAAGATTTTCATACGAGTCGAAGTCGTATATTGTCTTATCTTTCGTCATAAAATGATATACAGGTCGTCTCTCTTTGTCACTGAACGTTTGTGCTAAGTATTCGGCGATTTTGTGTCTTTCGTCAATATTTCCAACAATTTCAATGTTTTCTAGACGTTTAAGTATTTTATCTATCTTCATTGTTTAGCCCCTCCACGAATATATACCATCCTGGTTCAATGTACGTTTCTTTGATAACTTTACCATCACGACGTTGTATATTAATTGTCGTATCAGGTAACATATGAACGAATATCGTATTTATGACGGTATTACCCCTTTCCGACAAAATTGGTTTGTACACCGTAACGCTACCTTTAATGACTCCTAGCACGTGAGTACCGTAATAATCCACCATTGATATTGGGACAGATTCTTGGATCTGTCTCGTTTCGTTCCATTCAAAACCGTTTGGATCAATGTCTGGTATTTTGTATATTTTAACACCGTCCATTTCATCGAATAGCGGAAATACCCTAATCCCACCTTTTACATATCTATCGTATACTGTAAAGCCATAGTTGTCGTATATGACAAGTTGAGGCGTTGGTAGTTCTTTGTTGTTTAATAAGAAGTCTTTAACGTATGATAAGAAGTCATCTTCGTTTCTCGACATCTTCTTTCTACTAGTCATTGTCAAGATTGGTGATATTGGTACGTAATACATACCGTATACCATTTTGAGGCCGTTATCTGTAATTTCAGCACAACCGTTAAACGTTAGTCCACTACGTGAAACGTAGTGCCAACAGTCGACGTATTTAGTCGTAAGAGCTATTTTTACACGATCGGGATAAAGAACGAATACTTTTGGTATTGGTTGTCTTCTTTTTTGCGTCTTAACTGTCATGTCAACATTTTTGAGGCGTTTAAGTAGCTCGTCAACCTTCATGTTCTCACCAAAGAGAGAAATAGATGAAGGGGGTTTAAAAAGCTTTCGGTGAGAGGACGTAACTAAACTATAAATTGTTTAGTCTTTAGGTCGTATTCTACACGAAATGGTTTGAAGATACGATTATATGCGTCTCTGATGGCCTCAACTTCTTTAGCTAATGATTTGTCATGTTTTTCGTAATATCTATGGAGTATCCTCCTTGCTTCGTTGAAATCATATCCAGCGAAAAGTTTCTGTGAGTCTAGTTGTGACACAATATCTTCTACTTCATGATGGTCTATATATTTAGTACCTAAAATACTGCGTATTAACGTCGGTAACTTCATGTTAATTGTTGCAGTACCAATATCAGCTACCTCTACGACTGTACGTTTAGCATCTAGAAAATAATTAACTATAGAGACGTATTTAAGTTCGGGTGCAGGTACCGCAAATGAAGAACTGAAACCTAGTTTCGATAAATAAGCGTTTGTAAAACAAAATCCGCAGTTAAGAAAAGGATAAAAATAACTTGTTAAGTCGTATCCACTTAAATCGTTGTTTTCTACGTATACGTATGCGTCGTTAGGTGAAATTTTGTTAGATTTGAGAAGCTTTTCGTATGAGCCAAAGTTGTATATTTTACTGTCTTTCGTTATGATAAAATATATGTATAGCGATTCATCAACACTTCTTAATTTTCGTACTAAGTAATCGGCGATTTCGCGTTTTTCATCAATATTTTCGTCGATTTCAACGTTTTCTAAGCGTTTAAGCATTTCATCTATCTTCATTGTTATCACTTACTTGAAATTGTTTAGTCTTTAGGTCGTATACTACTCGGTATGGTTGAAATATGTGATTATATGCGTCTTTGATGGCTTCAACTTCTTTAGCCAACGAAATTTCCTGAAAAGCGTAATAACTATTAACAATGTCTCTCGCCTCGTAAAAATCGTGTCCAGCAAAAAGTTTCTGTGAGCTTAGTTGTGATATAACCTTGTCTATCACGTCATCATCTATTTGTTTAGTACCTAAAATACCACGTATTAACGTCTGCAAGTTCGTATTAATTGCGGCAGTGTCTATATCAACAACCTCTACTACTATACGTCGTTTACCACGCGAAAGACGAATAGCCATAGAGACGTATTTAAGTCCAGTAGCAGGTACTACACGATAAAAGTCGTCTCCTAAACCTAGTTTCGATAAATAAGCACACGATAAGAGATATGTACCGACGAGGAAAGGGTAAAAATAGTTTGTTGAGTCGTATCCAATTAAATAGTGGTTTTCTACGTATACGTAAGCATCGTCTGGTGAGATTCCGTCAATTTTGAAAAGATTTCTATATGAGTCGAAGTCGTATATTTTCTTGTCTTTCGTCATGATATAATATATGTCTACTGAATCTTTAGCACTTAATTTTCGTGCTATGTACTCAGCAATTTCGCGTCTCTCGTCTTCATCAATTTTGATGTTTTCTAACCGTTTAAGTAATTCATCTATCTTCATTGCTACCACTTACTTGAAATTGTTTAGTCTTTAGGTCGTACATTATACGGTACGGTTTGAAGATACGATTGTAAGCGTCCCTGATGGCCTTAACTTCTTTAGCTAATGATGTGTCATGACTTTCGTAGTATCCACGAATTATATCTTCTGCATCGTAGGAGTCATATCCAGCGAAAAGTTTCTGTGAGTCTAGTTGTGATGCAATATCGCTTATATCATAATCGTCTATATATTTAGTACCTAAAATACTGCGTATTAACGTCGGTAACTTCATGTTAATTGTTGCAGTACCAATATCAGCTACCTCTACGGACATACGGCCAACGTTTAGAATACGAACAACAATAGCGATGTATCTAAGTCCAGGTGCGGGTATCACATATGAAGATCTGAAACCTAGTTTAGATAGATAAGCGTTTACCAAAGATTCTTTGCTTCCATACCTGAGAAAGGGATATAAATACCTTATTGGGTCGTATCCAATGAAATAGTCGTTTTTTACGTATACATATGCGTCGTTAGATGAAATTTCGCCAGATTCGAGAAGCTTTCTATATGAGTCGAAGTCGTATATTTTCTTGTCTTTCGTCATGATAAAATATATATATGACGATTTATCAACACTAAATTTTCGTGTTATGTACTCAGCAATTTCACGTCTTTCATCAATATTTTCGTCGATTTTAACGTTATGCAATCGTTTAAGTATTTCGCCTATCTTCATTGCTAGCACCTTAAATTAGCTCGTTAACAATATCGAGTATAAAGTTGAGGATGAAGTCGTTATATTCTGCGGCGGCAATTAGTTCTGTTATTGTCTCTATCATAATGTCATCTTCCGTGTATTCTTTTAGTATTGTACCGTCGTTAAACGTAGCAAAAAACGGTACGGTACCGAGAGTTAAAAACAACTCCTCAATGCTATTTACACGGAAATATTGTTTGATCTTTTTACTCAAAACGTTGAGGTTTAAGTCTTCAAAAAGTCTTAGAACGTTATGTTTAGGGACAATATTACGTTCAACCAGAATCGTAACTAATGGGGCTAAGTTATACGCATATACCTCGTCATCAAGCTGCTTGTATTTCTTAGCTAAATGTATCATTTCGTGAGCAAATACGTTTAAGTCTGGTGGTTCGTATCTAAACCATGCATATTGTTCTTTGATATCGCGTGAAGGTAAGGAGAACGCCATAACCGTGTCACGCGGTTTTATGCGTAATGATTTCACATCGTAATCATCAAGAACGTAAATTTTATCTAACGGGGGCATCCTGTTTTCTACGTTAATGATGTCGTAAACTTTAACGTATTCGTCCTTAAACCAATTAACTTCAGTAAGCTTCCTCATTTTCCCAGTCCTCATATATTTTGACGTATTGTTTTAATACAACGAATTTCTGGAATTCGAAAACCTTACATTCCTTACCGTTACCGTAAGTGATCATGACGTATTTGTTTGTATCGTTTTTATAAACGTTCATACACTCCTGCACGTCTTTTGAATGCATAAGTTCCTTCATTAACGGTTCTACGATAAATACTCTGTCCTTATACTTGTCAATAAGTTCTAGTAATCTCATCTTAAACGACTCTGGTAATATCGCAATTATATAGACTTTATCGTATTTTTTAAGAAGTGGTTCAATGTAGTTCTCTATCAAGTATTCAGCCGTTGGTACAAACTGTTTTACAAACGAATGTGGGTACTTGACTATTATCTCACGTTCTGCTGGTATTGGGTCGTGTCTCGAAACCCATAATATATGTGACTTCATTGACTTGACACCTCTTTCAGTATTTTAAGTGCTATCTTATCATCTAAATCTTCTGTAGTTAAAACGACACCGTCTACTTTTTTAGTAAGTTCTGTTAAGTTATGGAATGATTCGTTTCCTATTAGTACTGATATTAGCTTATGTTTACCGTTTTTAATCGCGTCAACCAAAGGTTCTGTATTAAATTCGTCCTCACCGTCAGTTATGACTATTATTATGAACTCTTTCTTATTACGTAGGTCTTCAAGTGCTTTATTTAACGCACACGATATACACGTCCCGCCATCTGCGTCAACCGAACCGATTTTCGCTAAGTTCTCGATATTTAGTTTATCTATCAAATCGTAGACGTTGTTGTCAAAGAATCTGAACATGAACTTCAGTCTACGTTGTTTAGCTAAAAGTCCTAAAGCGAACGCTATAGCTCTAGCGTTCATTATCTTCTCTCCGCCCATACTACCAGATTTGTCAAGTAAAACGTAATATCCGTCGATGTTACTTTTCTTCGAAAACGTAATAAACGACCCATTTAACATCTTTATTTCCGTTATTTCGTCGTCGATGAAGTTCTTAGGTATTTTAACCGCGTCTAGTATTGATGACGTAATTCTATATGAATTATAAGTACCGTGAGGTGAATCGTTGAGTTTGTTAAACAACTCGGTACCTTTCTTCACGATATTAAGTAATACGTCCAAATCTACGTTAAGGTTAGTAAGGGTATTAATGAAACGTAATATGCCAGGCTCTCTACCGTAAGTATTACTACCCTCCTTATTTTCTTCTCCGTCATTCACATTAATCTTGTCTTTCCCGCCGTTCATTTCCTTAGATATCATCTGACGCATCATGGGGTTTTTCAACGCGTTATTAACGACTTTACACTTTGAAGCAGCTTGTGATATCTCCTTCTCAATCACGTAAGATATTTGTCTTAGTTTCTCTTTATTATTCGTCTGTTCAAGTTCGTCTAACAACTTAGCTATGTGGTTGTAAATTATTATGGTGTCGACAGAACTCGTAAGTAAATCGTCAACAGTTGAAGAACGTAGATCTTCTATCTCCATATAGTTGTTTACCAATGCCGTTCTTACGGCCTCTAACTTTTCGTCGTCGTTTTTGAACCTTAAGAAATAACGTGGTAGGTATAGTGATGCGAATATATCGCCGCTTACGATTTTATGCCTATCCGTCGGTTTTTTAATTAGAGCGTCTGTCATGATAACGAATTCTTTGAACAATTCGTCGTTTTTATGTGGGTTCTTTACGTTAAAATTAAGTAAGTTACTGTATAGTTCCAATTTCTTACCATTCATTTTGTTACACCTTTAATAATTCGTTTACTATTTCGTCTGGTATATCGATACTATCACATAAGTTTTTCACGTCATTACTCTTAGGCGAATACTTTTCACATAGTTCTTGTGCCTTTATTAGTTCTCGTTTTAGATTTGTTAACACAATGTATTTGTCTGTTGTACCTTCTTTGGCATTAGTTATCAATACGTTAATAACGTTAATGTGAGAGCGTATTTTATTAATTACGGAAGCTATCTCGTTTAGTCCATGTTTTAACGCGATAGTTTCGATTTCTTTTATCGAATCAGTATACTTCATCGGGTCGTTAAGCGTGAATCTCATCGCGGTTACTAGATCGTCTGGTTCTATGTTGTCCTTTCCTTCAAGTAATGCGTTCGCTGCAGCTACGTATACAGTCTTCTTTACACGTCTGTCCGAGATTAAGTAGTTTAGTCCTCTTAGTTCTATTATCGTATCTAAGAATTTGTCGAGTAAAGCGTCGTTAATGTTAATAGCGATTTTCCTAACTTCGTTTTGTAAGTTTACAATATCGTCATATGTCAGTATGGGTTCTGGCATCTTTGAATCACTCTTTACTATCTTCTTCAAATCGGGTTTGTGAACGTAATTTGCCTCTACTACACGTATAGTTAATCTGTCGTTAAATGCTATTAATTCGTCGTCATTATCAAACTCGTTAGATGCGAAATACGTAGCTAATAAGTTGAGTTTAATCTCGAAAACTCTCTTGTTTAAGATTATATCTAAAAGCATATTTAGTATGTCGGGTGAAGATTTATACGGTTCGTCAAACATAACGATGTTTGCGTCAACAACACCACCGTGATATACTAGACGTCCTTTTTTATACTCGTTGATGTCGAGTATTCCTAATACGTGGTCTGGTTCCGTATATTTATTGAGTAAGATGTAATAGTAATTAACGTTTAACATCTTAGCTAACGTGTCTATAGTATACGTCTTTGCGATTCCTACTCGTCCTAAAATAAACGTAGGTTCTGACGACAGAAGACCGAGTAATACTGCACGTTTCATATCGTTATGACCGAAAATGTAATTATCTAACGTTGTCTTGACTATGGAAATATATTTGGATTTATTTTCTGCCATTTTTTTCCACCTGGGGGTGAAACCCCATGAGAAAAAGGGTGAAAGGGGGTTAAAAAAGCTTTCGCTCGAACGACGCAATGATCTGTTTACTCTTTAGGTCGTATTCTGTGCGGTACGGTCGAAATATCTGATTATAAGCATGGATAATAGCAGCAACGTCTTTAGTCAACGAAGTGTCATGATTTTCATAATATTCACGAATTATAGCTCCCGCATCGTAAAAATCGTATCCAGCGAAAAGCTTCCGCGAGCTAAATCGTAACGCGATTTCTCTTACCTCATCATATGTTACGTATTTAGTATTACGTTTAGTACTTAAAATACCGTGTATTAACGTCTGCAAATTCGTATTAATTGCAGCATTATCAATGTTAACTACCTCTACTACTATACGATTAATGTCTGGAAAATTATTTGCTATAAGGACGTATTTAAGTCCAGATGCAGGTGCTATACGATAAAGTCTGTTATCGAAACCTAGTTTAGATAAATAAGCGTATAGTAAGAGATATTTATCAGCGAGGAAAGGGTAAAAATAACTTGCTGAATCGTTCCCAGGGAAATAAACGTTTTCTACGTATACGTATGCATCGCTATGTAAAATTTTGTCAGATTCGATAAGCTTTTCGTATGAGTCAAAGTCATATATTTGCTTGTAGTTCAATATGATATAAATCATACCTGCCTCGTCTGTCTCTTCAAGTTGTAGATGTGCAAAGAACTCAGCGATTTC
>Ga0208151_100822_pt1 | contig 11236 bp, 4 predicted proteins | sample ECH_Bhost_MetaG_FD_187130 | JGI IMG/M metagenome (GOLD analysis project Ga0208151, IMG submission 187130) | Hot spring microbial mat communities from Yellowstone National Park, Wyoming, USA - ECH_B host_MetaG (SPAdes) (version 2) | ecosystem: Environmental > Aquatic > Thermal springs > Hot... | reverse complement strand
CTCAAACTGTATCAAAAGTGTGGGGAGGATGTGTTCACAAGGATTGTGGTTGACCTCACACACGGCGTGAACTTTCTTCCAACGCTTTGTCTAAAAGTTGCAAAACTAATAAGCGAAATAATGCTTATAATATCTAAAAATATTGTCGATTATTTTATCGATTAAAACATAGATGTCGGTTCGTTTTTTATTCTTCCTAAAATAATTTTTTCATCATATTTTGTTCTTAATATAAAAATTATAATTGAATCATAGTTTTTGTCTATTATATCTTCTAGCTCACGTTTTAGCAATAACAAATTTGCTTCTGTAATCTCTCCTTCGAAAACTGAATTCTGAATCCATGTCAAATATTCACGGCTCTTTTTAAGAACTTTTGAAACCCTTTCGACGGCAACATCATAAATTAGAATTACGTACAAAGCATCTCACTCATCATAAAAATTACCACCACATAACGAACGGCATGTATTCTTCGTCTTGAATTAAATGTTTCTCTAGTTTGTAGAGTTCCATTCTAATAAGTGATTGATAAGTTATTTCACGATTAAGGGTTTTATGCTTTATGGTACTAGTAAGATGTCTTTCCATCTCTGCTAAAAACTTTTTCTTTCCTGATTCACTAAGAAATAAACCGTTAAGATGTTTAATAAAATCATTTGTGTCTAACATTTCTTTGTTAATTAATGTGAAAAGCACTCTATCAACAATTAGAGGCTTAAACAATTCTGATATATCAAGATTTAAGGAAAACTTTCTTCCATTAGTAGAATGAAGATAACCGATTCTAGGGTCTAAACGCGTTTTGTAGATTTCACTGAGGATAATCGCGTACAACAGGCTATTTCCAAAACTTATGAGTGAATTAAGTTTTGTTAAAGGAGGCTTTCTGGAACGTCCGGTATAATGGTATGCATCATCTTTTATTATTTTATTAAAAGAATAATAATAAACTTCTTTTGCATTACCCTCAATGCCCATCAACTGTTCAACATTTTCCGCTAAATTCGCCTTAACAAGAAAAGAGTTTAAAGATTCTATTTCATAGGTTAATTCAACTTGTCTGTTCTTATAATAATTTAAGACTACCATCATATTTTTTAATGCACCTTCAACAAACTTTTTTGCAAGTGACAATCTTTTTTGACTATGTAAGTAAAACTCGGCTTGTTTAAGTGTGATTATGCCAGCATTATAATGTCGTTTAGGAATAAAGCTCCCTACATAAAAGCCAAAGCGGTTGTAAAAGTGTAGCGAGATGTCGTTTTTTGCTAAAAACTCAAGTGTTCTTTTGTTTAAATTTAATTCGCCAAATGCAAATAATGAATTTACATCTTTTACCGGAATAAAGAAATTTTTACCATCTATTCTGTTAAATAGCAATGTATTACTTTTCCTTTTAAGAGTCCCGTCATTAATAATAAAAATCTTCTTTCTCATTTTGACCAACAAAAATATCGATATGCACACCGTCGGCAGAATGGTATAAAAGCGGCTTTAGGTGGAATGTCCGCTTGAACGATTTCCTTAATCTTTTTTATTTGTTCTAGCAACCCTTTTTCCGATAATTCGTCTAACTCTACAATATAATTTTTCTTTTCTTTAGGTACCAAAATGCTTCCTTTTAGATTCACTCCCATCTTTTTTAAGCGATAGAGATAATAGAGTAGTTGCATTCTGGTAGCATTAAGGTATCTAGACGAGGTCTTAACCTCACAAATCACACCTCCGCCATCTTTTAATAAATCGATTTTAGCACCATCTATATCTATTTCTTTTTCAGCACTTCTGTAAGTTATTTTATGAATTGCTCTACCTATTTCTAGCGAAGTATCATCACTGTCAGGTGTTATATTTCTGCTTATGAGCCACACTTCTCTTGTACAAATTACAGAAAACCAAAGCATAGTACCTGTTATGATGTTTCCATCATAAAGCAAAAATTCATTATCTACTTCAGGACTCTTTTCGCTCATATAACTTATAAATTATTATGATGTTTAATTTATACATTTTTCTGAGCACTATTTAATGATTCGTGGGCATTTATAATTTACCATATACATGTTTTGTAATAATTCTCGAAATATTTACCTATAAGAATGATCTCTTGTTTCAAATCCTTATAGGTACTTCCTAACGTGGGCGTGGATGGAAAAGTAGATATTCACCTGCGGGGTTTCAAATCCTTATAGGTACTTCCTAACACTGTAACCCGTGCCACCATCCACCACAGTGTAGGAGTTTCAAATCCTTATAGGTACTTCCTAACCATGGTATGATGCCAACGGCTACCTTGTGTATAACGAGTTTCAAATCCTTATAGGTACTTCCTAACTCGAAGAAACGGAAGAGCAGGTAAATTCTGGAACGTAGTTTCAAATCCTTATAGGTACTTCCTAACGTTAACTATGAGTAATCTCATAAGATACTATTGCCAGTTTCAAATCCTTATAGGTACTTCCTAACGTGGTGGCCTTCTGCTCCACTACGTGGAGAAGGTAAAGGTTTCAAATCCTTATAGGTACTTCCTAACTTTTTCGTCGATATCCAATATCGCCGGGGGGATATAGTTTCAAATCCTTATAGGTACTTCCTAACTTTAGGTTTTCCGCCTTTCGATGAAGAGTGGAAAAGGTTTCAAATCCTTATAGGTACTTCCTAACCCAACCCACCAATCGCACCCCAAACAGGACCCAGAGTTTCAAATCCTTATAGGTACTTCCTAACTTGTCAGTATCTGTTTGTTTTCGCTTCATGAAAAAGGTTTCAAATCCTTATAGGTACTTCCTAACACTTGAGCCTAACCCGGCTTCGGTTGATTTGGATAAGTTTCAAATCCTTATAGGTACTTCCTAACAAATACTAGCCATAAACCCCAAGATGAATCTAACTAGTTTCAAATCCTTATAGGTACTTCCTAACTCGTTGACGTGGATTTTTTGTTTTAGCTTTATCCTGGTTTCAAATCCTTATAGGTACTTCCTAACGCGTTCATAACACTTCAACGATCGCTGAATCTTCAAAGTTTCAAATCCTTATAGGTACTTCCTAACCAGAGCAGTGCGCCACCTCCTCACATATCGCCGACTGTTTCAAATCCTTATAGGTACTTCCTAACTTACAGAAGTTTGAAGGTACCCGAGGAGACATGGGTGTTTCAAATCCTTATAGGTACTTCCTAACACTCAGAACCTTGCTAAACGCACTCTTCACATCATGTTTCAAATCCTTATAGGTACTTCCTAACTTTCTTGGCACATTGATTGATGAACCCATGTTAACAGTTTCAAATCCTTATAGGTACTTCCTAACTTTAGAGAAGTATCAGACGCATAGCTATAGTAGCTAGTTTCAAATCCTTATAGGTACTTCCTAACGCAACCTCTCCCCAATCGATTTTCTCCACGTCACCAGTTTCAAATCCTTATAGGTACTTCCTAACTGAGTTGGAGGTTCTCATCGTAGCTGAGGTTGGGGTGTTTCAAATCCTTATAGGTACTTCCTAACCCTAAAAAGGGCCCTACTACATCGTTATAGCTTAGCGTTTCAAATCCTTATAGGTACTTCCTAACAAACATACTTTCTGCCAAACAGAGCTTCAACGATTACGTTTCAAATCCTTATAGGTACTTCCTAACATACATCCCAAATAGGTTTTGTTTCAAGCTCAGGTGGTTTCAAATCCTTATAGGTACTTCCTAACGTATTATTGAACCCACAGGTTACACGAGTGATAGAGGTTTCAAATCCTTATAGGTACTTCCTAACCAGTTAGAATATACACTACTACTAGTCAGAGCACAAGTTTCAAATCCTTATAGGTACTTCCTAACAGTGAGTGCTGTGGCATCAACTTCGCATACCAGATGTTTCAAATCCTTATAGGTACTTCCTAACTGTGGTTATCTTGCTATTACACGTGCACCAGCTGATTGTTTCAAATCCTTATAGGTACTTCCTAACTTGTTAAAAAATTACGCGAAAAAATCACAATTCGCGGTTTCAAATCCTTATAGGTACTTCCTAACGAAGCATGGTGGAAGTCTGATTTTCTTTATAGACAAGTTTCAAATCCTTATAGGTACTTCCTAACCGTTTCGCCAGCCAAGGCTAGGTGATAAGCTAAGTCACTTTCAAATCCTTATAGGTACTTCCTAACCTTTTTGCCGTCATAGATATCGTATATAATATATGAGTTTCAAATCCTTATAGGTACTTCCTAACCACTTTATCGGTGGTCGAGGCTAGCGAGGATAGTGTGTTTCAAATCCTTATAGGTACTTCCTAACCGTTTTCAACCCCACGAACAAAGTGCTCGGTATCTGGTTTCAAATCCTTATAGGTACTTCCTAACTCTCTTACACCTCTTAGCTCATCAATTGTAACATCAGTTTCAAATCCTTATAGGTACTTCCTAACTAGGATACACAAGCTTATAGAATGCCCATATTGTGGGTTTCAAATCCTTATAGGTACTTCCTAACGCAATAGCTATTTTTGCTAAGCTATTTCTAGGGATAGTTTCAAATCCTTATAGGTACTTCCTAACACACTCAACGACTCACTAAAGCCATACACTTTAACGTTTCAAATCCTTATAGGTACTTCCTAACCTGGGGCGAAGTAGATTTCCGCATCATGGCGCTGGAGTTTCAAATCCTTATAGGTACTTCCTAACAAGTCCAAAAGTATTTGCACTAATGGAAGAATACGAGTTTCAAATCCTTATAGGTACTTCCTAACACGCACATACACACGCAACAATCACAGCTACCAAAAGTTTCAAATCCTTATAGGTACTTCCTAACACTAATTTCGCATATTCGGGCTTCAAACGCATGAAAGTTTCAAATCCTTATAGGTACTTCCTAACATTATCAGTCTCAACGTATTCTCCAGTGCTACACGCGTTTCAAATCCTTATAGGTACTTCCTAACATGGGTTCACGTGTAGGCATTATTGGTTTTGTTATTGGTTTCAAATCCTTATAGGTACTTCCTAACTTGACACAGAGCGAAGACCCGAAAAAGACAAGAACAGGTTTCAAATCCTTATAGGTACTTCCTAACGGATTTATGAGCTGAACGCGATGGAATACTTAAGACAGTTTCAAATCCTTATAGGTACTTCCTAACCTATGTTTCAATGCATAACGTCTGGTTTATGTCGAAGTTTCAAATCCTTATAGGTACTTCCTAACGCTATCAGAAGAAAAGGAAGTCTTACAGAGTGGACGTTTCAAATCCTTATAGGTACTTCCTAACATTATTTCAGACATATGTATCACTTTAATTTTCCATCGTTTCAAATCCTTATAGGTACTTCCTAACTTTCTGGTTCTATTCTTTTCTGTGGCGGGTTATCTTGTTTCAAATCCTTATAGGTACTTCCTAACAACCGCTTGTTCAAAATATTGTTTTTCTTTCTCGTCGTTTCAAATCCTTATAGGTACTTCCTAACTAGCGTATGGGTACGCAGAATTAATATCGTACTCAGGTTTCAAATCCTTATAGGTACTTCCTAACCCACGATTAACTACCCTCAAGCTCAAACAACACACGAGTTTCAAATCCTTATAGGTACTTCCTAACATGGTTGGTACGTGACGCCGAACAAGCGTATAACGAGTTTCAAATCCTTATAGGTACTTCCTAACTGTCTCTCGTGGTTTTCTTCTACGTCTTCACCTTCGGTTTCAAATCCTTATAGGTACTTCCTAACGGTTTGGTCGATATCCACCAACGACGGGGGGGTATAGTTTCAAATCCTTATAGGTACTTCCTAACCGTCCGCTTTTTTCGTACTGTAATACTCATCGTAGAGTTTCAAATCCTTATAGGTACTTCCTAACCCTCTTCATTTAGTAGTGGTCTATCGGGGTCAGTAGTTTCAAATCCTTATAGGTACTTCCTAACGAAGAAGAAAGAAGAGAACAAGCTTGAGATACAGGTGTTTCAAATCCTTATAGGTACTTCCTAACACTTTCGGCATGCGGGGAACGCCATGCCATCTTCGAGTTTCAAATCCTTATAGGTACTTCCTAACCCATCGTCATGTTCCCTATTGTTTTCTGATTACGGTGTTTCAAATCCTTATAGGTACTTCCTAACTTAAAACAAGTCGTAGTGTTTGGGAATGGTGTCTACTAGTTTCAAATCCTTATAGGTACTTCCTAACTTTCTCCAGTGGTACAGAGCTATCGTTCAAAAGAGTGTTTCAAATCCTTATAGGTACTTCCTAACGTTTAACTTCAACTGCTTGTTCAGACATGGTTTTTAGTTTCAAATCCTTATAGGTACTTCCTAACACTCTTCGACCGCATAGTCGAGCTCTTCAGTGTTGAGTTTCAAATCCTTATAGGTACTTCCTAACAAGTCATAGAAGACTTATACAGAGAACGTCTAAGACTGTTTCAAATCCTTATAGGTACTTCCTAACGATGTTTACGCACACTATATAAATAGCCCGGAAAAAGTTTCAAATCCTTATAGGTACTTCCTAACAATAGCGCGCGAACTGTGCAAAGCCTGCAAAGCGTTGTTTCAAATCCTTATAGGTACTTCCTAACTTAGAACCGTTGGCGTTGATAGACTTGCTAACCCGAGTTTCAAATCCTTATAGGTACTTCCTAACAGCCATTAGCTTAGTCATAGCTTGACTGTCATTGAAGTTTCAAATCCTTATAGGTACTTCCTAACAGCATTATCTTCGCGTAGTATTCTTGTGATTTAATAGTTTCAAATCCTTATAGGTACTTCCTAACTTGCACCACTCCATTCACTTGTGGACTCAAAGAATGGTTTCAAATCCTTATAGGTACTTCCTAACGGGTTCATGTCTACCCCAAACACTACCTTTTGAAAATAGTTTCAAATCCTTATAGGTACTTCCTAACCAACGACCTACAAAAGCCTACATACACCACGAACACTGTTTCAAATCCTTATAGGTACTTCCTAACCCGACAAGTATGTTGTCGAGTTGACGAGTAGCACCAAGTTTCAAATCCTTATAGGTACTTCCTAACCTAAGAGGGTTAGGCAGATTTATTTGGCGAAAACCTGTTTCAAATCCTTATAGGTACTTCCTAACCTTTTGTTGTCGACATAGATACTCCAAACACAGATATGTTTCAAATCCTTATAGGTACTTCCTAACAGGTTTTAGAAGTGAAGAATGACCGTGATTCACCTTGTTTCAAATCCTTATAGGTACTTCCTAACGCTATATTCGGGTTAATGTTCTGTGCATTGATATTCGCGTTTCAAATCCTTATAGGTACTTCCTAACCCGTTGCCTGGTTACTTGTATAGCGCACGCAAAAAACGTTTCAAATCCTTATAGGTACTTCCTAACATGATGGGTGGGTCCGGGTACGCTTCGAGAAGTGTGTGTTTCAAATCCTTATAGGTACTTCCTAACTCATGTTTATCGATTAATATAATGTGTTGTTATATTGTTTCAAATCCTTATAGGTACTTCCTAACCCCGTTAAGTGCTCAAAATGTGGTAGAGAAGCGGAGTTTCAAATCCTTATAGGTACTTCCTAACTTACTTTCGGCGTCCAAGCGCAGGACGGGGAGACATGTTTCAAATCCTTATAGGTACTTCCTAACCAAAGGTTTATAAGGGTGCCTTATATAGTTGGTTTAGTTTCAAATCCTTATAGGTACTTCCTAACGGGTACAATAGCGTGCTCAATACCAAACATATCAACCTGTTTCAAATCCTTATAGGTACTTCCTAACTGGTGATTGTATAATAGCAACATAGCCGTGAACACTGTTTCAAATCCTTATAGGTACTTCCTAACCGTGCTCTGTATAGTGCTGCTAACCGCTGACAGCGCATGTTTCAAATCCTTATAGGTACTTCCTAACAGGCTACGCTATATATGTGTTTGGCGGGCAGAAATTGTTTCAAATCCTTATAGGTACTTCCTAACTGCGTATGTTGTCTATATCGGGTATGAGTTTGCTCAGTTTCAAATCCTTATAGGTACTTCCTAACGAGTAAAAGCGTTTTCGGGCAGGTGTACGACGCTCTGTTTCAAATCCTTATAGGTACTTCCTAACACTTCGACTTTACCGCAGTATGGGCACCTCATCAAAGTTTCAAATCCTTATAGGTACTTCCTAACAGTGCGTCCTCATCGATGAGGAAGAGGCCTCCCCTGGTTTCAAATCCTTATAGGTACTTCCTAACGTGGAAGGTGTACGCCGCGTCGAACACGGCTGAGGCGTTTCAAATCCTTATAGGTACTTCCTAACAACATACAGGAATACACGGGGTAACAGTAGACCAGCGTTTCAAATCCTTATAGGTACTTCCTAACCGAGAAAGAGAGAAAAGAGAATCTGAAACTGTTTATGTTTCAAATCCTTATAGGTACTTCCTAACGAAAAAGAAACTGGTAGCTGAGCGTATAAAGAATTTGTTTCAAATCCTTATAGGTACTTCCTAACCTCAGCAAAATGTAGCAGTCTAGCGAATAGCTGTGTGTTTCAAATCCTTATAGGTACTTCCTAACCCGTTCGTGGAACTCTAAACTACTCCGCGTATATTAAGGTTTATGTTTCGTCGACCGTTGATGTACTTATTATACTAAGTAAATCGACGAATTAGATAATATAATGGGTTAGTAAGTGCATAATATATTATTGACGCAATCTTAATGAATGTTATCTGAATAATCCATAATAAAAATCACCTTCAATTAGTGTACCGCTATATGAATAGCTTAAAAAAGTCTAAGAATAACGCAAAGATTGTTTCTTTGAATGTTGTTGCAGAACACTCTTGCTAATTCTTTAGGTAACCAAAGAAGTGTTCTACCGACTTTCGTAGCCTTAAAGTTTGGCGAATGTTGTTCCGAAAACAAACACCAACAACAGCTTAGCGGTAATAAGGAATCACAGTCGTGAGGATTACTGGTTAACCAAGCACTTAGCCTTTGAAGAAACCTGAGTGTGTTTGTAGTTCTTGTGACACCGAGCAGATTACCACTTTGTCTCAACGTCCATCGCAAGCAAAACATATATGGGATTACTGCTACACTTTATTTATTATTGTTTTGTCAGGATCGATAACAGAATGTTTGTATTACTTCGTGTCAAAGTTGAGCTTTTTTAATTCCCCACTATCGACTTTGAGTCTTGGAGAGTAGCCTAAAGAAGTTAAGGTTTTTCTAAGACTTCAGTCAAAAAGCGTTAAGGCGAAACGCTACTACCTTAGTTCAAACCTCTTTTTTAAGTTAAGTTTTTGGGTAAATTCATGGTGGAAGCTACGTTTTATCACAATTCAGTTTCATGACACCCATTATAAATAACTCTAATCTGGACCCTATCTACAAGATGCACATCATGATTCAGTATTATAGTAGCAAATTTCTCTTAAAAGCGAAAGAGATAATCAAACTTGTAAAAAGATCTTCGTAATTTAGCATCTATACACTTTAGTGTTAATATGGCATAAAAAACTCATTTGGATAAAATTTGTTAACTAATCTATTAATTCAAACATTCCAAATCCCATTGAGTTCTTTGAGCCTAAACCACAATCATAACCTGTTTCTATAAGTTCTGGATTACCAGTAATCGTAAATGTTCCTTTCCATCCTTTTATTATAAAGTTTTTAAAATACCTAGTAACTAACATAGGTTTATAAAGAGGAGTAATCGTTATACTGCCCACTTTTTCATTTTTTCCCAACAATCTATGTTTTTTTAGTAAATTTTCATGAATTAGATCAGAAAATTCTTTTTCGAATGGAGAGTAATAATATGTTTTCTTTTTTCCAGTTAAGCTATATAAAGTTGAATAGACTGTTAGCGGTGATAGCATAATTATTTTATTTACGGGCTTAAAATTTGGCCGTTTTAAAAATTTTAATGAACTTAATTTTAATTCATTATTAAATATTCTAATAGTTGTTTTCTTAATAATTTGATTTGCAAAATCGTGCATGAGTTGATTAATTGGCGTACTAAAGTATAGTTTAATTGAATCTTCGAATCTAATGTAATTACATTCTCTTTTAAAACTGCCAATTAAATCCGAAAAAACAAAGAGTTTAAAAGTCCTTTTCTGATATTTAAATCCATAATTGTGTAAAAAGACAGAAAGTTCACGAGAAAAAGTTTGATAAAGAGCCGCTTGAAGGTATTCATTATAGTTTACTGGAATTTTTCCATCTAATGCACTTAGTTCTATTTCAATTCTCATACTATCATGTAATATTAGTGTACTCCCATTAATTTTAATCTTTTTAATCTTAAATAAACAATGACGTGTATGGATAACTCGTCGATGAGCGTTAACTAACTTTATAAGTGTCTTTTCTGAACTCTACATTTCTGCAATAGGCTTTATTATTGCGTTTAAACCAATCTTCTCTCTTGATCTTCTCTCTATTTTTAAATTTGGTCTATTTCCTTAAGATCTCGTGAGTAATATACAAGTCCTTGATTTTTATCTAAAACTTTTAGTTGTTGAATATCTAAAATTTATCAGTAATCCCTAAATATAAAATATGTAATGATTATAAGACACTGTTGATATCAAGTATTCGGAGTTAACTTGTATAAGTTGACTTTAAAAATAGCAAATACTTGATAAAGAAAGTTAAAATAACAGTTAAAAATCAGGATGTTCTAACAAATCTTTTGTAGTTCCGATAGTAAGATAAATCTTATATAACCTTCATACCAGAACTCTAGGGGTTTAGTTAAAATAAACTAAATTTTTAGAACTTGAAACGTAGAGATAGATGGTGTCCGGATAAGGCTTAAACGTGGTGGACTCCACGGTTTTAAATTGGTGACAACCCGTGGAGACCACCACGGCGTGGATATATTCACATTCTTTAGGAATTTAAATGTTTTCGAGAGGTATAAGAAGAGGTTCGACTCAAAGTCATGGCGGTGCTATTCAACGCGTTTGGATTAAGCCTCAGCGATGGAAGACCTCGGGGTTCTTCAGGATACTCTCCCACCGAGCCACTCTCGAAGTCGAGTGTACTCGTCGGAGGATTGGACGAGGAGGGTTCTCGGAGGAGAAGCTAAACTTTGAGCCGAAGCTCAGCGAGCACCCGGTGACCGCGGTTGACTAGAGCGTGGTGAAGTATGGGGGTTGGCAGACCACTCTATGTTTGGGCCGCCGTGGACGCTGAGACGAGGCAGCCGATCTGGTTCGGGTATCACTTACGAGGGCCACTGGTAACGCCCTCAGATT
>Ga0208151_100821_pt1 | contig 11240 bp, 22 predicted proteins | sample ECH_Bhost_MetaG_FD_187130 | JGI IMG/M metagenome (GOLD analysis project Ga0208151, IMG submission 187130) | Hot spring microbial mat communities from Yellowstone National Park, Wyoming, USA - ECH_B host_MetaG (SPAdes) (version 2) | ecosystem: Environmental > Aquatic > Thermal springs > Hot... | reverse complement strand
CCTATTTGTTTCTCCAACTTGCTGAAATCCGGCTTTTTTGTATAAAGCGTTAGAATGATCTGGAAATCCTAAAGTCCAAAGAACTTCAAAACCGTCATTTTTCAATTTTTGTGCTAAATCGACTAGGAAATTAACTGCATAATCTCCAGGCGCTGTTTTTGTAATTCTGCGAATAAAATAACTTCTGTCAGTCGGTATTTTATATTGCTGAGCTATAAAGCGGAAAGGCGTATTATCGTGCAACCATGCAACTGCAACTATAAAATTTTGTTCGCCGTCATTAGCTAAATACATAAAATATCGTGAATTTTTCCCCGCACCACCTCCACTTGGCATTCCTTGGCTGTGATAAAAGTCAATAAGCATTCTTAATAATTTCAATAACTCTTTATCTTTTGCTTCTTCAATTCTAAATTTTAAGTCCATCAACATTTATGACAAGGTATGACATATATATACTTTTTATTACGTATAACACACGTGCAAGGCGACCATGCAATATACATTATATAATATATACGTGTTGCGTCTTTATTTTCATTTTTTCCGATATAATAACTATGACAAAACGGGTAGGACAAAGATCAATTGCTCAAATGAAATATCATTTATATCAAAAAGTGTTAAATAGAAATACTTTTCCGGCTTTTTCGCAAATGTTTAACGCTGGTGTTGAATCAGTTTTACCAACTCCACTCGAAAATATTTCAGTTCCTCCAGGGTTTAATACGAATTACGGGATTGCTTATGCTTCAATCATCTTAGCTTTACTTTCTGCATTAAATAATTTAGCAATTTCAATATTTAATCCAGATATAAATTCATTCGACTTTTTAAGTTTAGGGCAAAGTCCAATTTACGGTCAAACTTCCGGAATTGGATATATTAACGATTTTGCACAACTTTACGATTATTATGTAGATCTTTGTAAAGTTCTTTATCAACCTGCGATATTTGATGAAACTTATTTTGACTTATCAGTTTATCAATCTTCAAATACGATTATAAATAGAAATAACGCATGTAAAAAACTTGAACAATATTTTAATAGTTTAGCAAATTCAAATATTAGTATTGATCTTCCAACTTTAGGAGTTGGAAATACCCAAATTCCAAATGTTGATAACTATTCATTATCAAATATCCAAAATACTGGAGTTGATGATTTATTAAACGCTTTAAATCTCAATTTTAATCAACTTCCAGATTTATCTAAATTCTTAATTTCATTTGTTCCTAACTTGAACGATATAATAAATAGTGGTTTTGCGTTAGATGTTGGATGGTTAGATAGATGTGTTTTGGCTCCAGAATCTCAAAACACTACAGAATATAAAGTTCAATTGGAAAATAACATGATTTTACAAAACTTTGCTAACGTGTTTGGAACGATTTTAGATTATACACCTTTAGATTTTACTGTGTTAATTCCAGAATTTAATCCGCAAAATGTCACGTTAGAAAACTTAATAGCTATTCTTACTGCGGATAAAACTGTAATTTCCATATTTGGATCGCTATTTAAGCTACATTTATACGATCCATCTCCTGGAGGATTAAATATAACTTATAGCTCAGAAATTGAGAATTACGCCGTTTCATATGAACAATCTTTACAAGTTCAAAAAGTTGTAAATAAGAGATATTCTAACGTTTGGTATGCGAAAATGATAGCATCAGCAATTATGGAAATTGCACGTTACCCATATCAACAAAACTATAGTTACAATTCTGGAAAGAGAACATTATCATACTCTGACTTTTTGAATTATTGGAAAACGAAATGGTCATTTTACGGAATTTTGAGTGCAGATTTACAATTTGCCCAACAATACGGTGAACAAATACAGGGACAGGCAAAGGTTGAAAATTCACTTAAGTTAGCACAAAAGTCAGCAAAAGCAAAGCTGTATAAGCCGATTTTCTACTACAAAAACTTTAAAAATGTGGCGAGTAGATAAAGAGATGATAAATATGAAGAGCGGAAAAGACGGGGAATATTACTTCATAGAGATTGAGAGTCGTGATGAATTAGAGAAGTTAAAGGAATTAATACTTAAGAAAGCTAGGAAAATATTAAGTAGTTAGACAATTAAAATTACAAATGTGAGAAAAATGGAAGATGAAAAAGAGAAAATTAAGATTTAGTCCTCAAAGAGTTTAGCTAAATTATCTACAATATCTAACATTACACTATCTTCCTTTACTATCTTTTTAATTAAAATTGCACGATATTCAGGATCACTTAAATACGCTTCTTGAAGTAATTTATCGTTTTCTTTTCTTGCTTTTTGCTTTCGGCTTCCCATTCTTTTCACCAACATAATATTCGCTTTCGAAATATATAAATCTTTCGCTCATGTTTGATGCACTAAACCGCAAAGTGATATACATAATATAACGTATATGTCACGTTACACGTGAGAGCTTTTTAACAATTTTTTGAAAAAATTAGTACATGCCCGCACAAGATCCATTTGCAAATATATTCGGGCCTGTTAGAATTGCGATTGATAAAATTCACGAATTAGAATTACAAGGCCAAATTTACGGATTATCACGTTATTTATCAAATTCAATTATAGTTTTAAAAACTATACAATTTCCCATGATTGTAGATTTATATATTCCCGGTTTTACTTTCTATTTTCAATTTCTTATTGCAAAAGATCCGAAAACTAATCAAATAGGTATTCAGGACTTTCGTGTAGTATACCCTCAGCCCTACGCAAAACAGGTCGAATCAACTGTTCAAAAATTCAAAAATGAGGAAAACTCAGATTTAGATAATTTAAAAGAAGAACTGGAGGAATTAAAAAATGAGTGAATATACACTAATTTTAACTGTAATTTCTACATTTGTAACTACATTATTCGCAATCGTCCAACTTTACATAAAAATTAAAAATGCGTTAAGAGACGCAGTTAAAGAAATAGTTAATTCAGAACTACAAAATTTAAAAATAGAAATTGAAGAGCTAAAAATGAATCAGAAAGAGTTAGCTAAACAAATTGAAGAATTAAAAAAGAAATTGGGATAATTAGCTTTTATTTTCGTGAACTGCAACATTTAAGTATTTATTAATTTGAGTTAATAAATCTTGCATGAGCTTTAGGATTGCAATCTTTTCATCATCATTGAGTTCTTCATTTTTAATCAATTCAGCGGATAGCTCATATTCATACCTTAGTAAAACGTTTAGTAATATTAAATCTGTGGCCTTCACCATTTCGTTATCTCCTCCGTTACGATATCAACTTTAACTATTTTTTGCAATCCGGCATATTTGGAAACCCTGAACGTCTTAGTTTTCAAATCTGGATCTTGAACAATTAGTAAATACTTGAAGTCCATATATTTCTCTAATACTTTTTTCTTCTCGGCTTCATAATCATCTTTATACGTTATAGTTGCCACATTCTCAACCTTAAATGTGTACACATTTTTCTTTAATTGCAGAATTTGAGTTATTAAAGGAAGCGGTAAATTTCCAACTACTGCAGTATAAGTGCTTAACTGTTCTTTAAGTTGATTAAAATCTGTAGGTAGAACTGGCACAATATTAAAAGATTTGCATACTAGTTCTATATCTTGCACTTGCTTAAATAATAAATTATGCCTTGAAACTACCAAGCAATTCACTTCCACCCTTTTCACCATATTTACATGTGTAGTATGACAAATATAAATCAATCGAAAAATCTTACATATAAATTTTCAATGTTGTATTTTTTAGCTAACTCCTTTAAATTCCGACTTCGCTCATCCCTGTCTTTTAAATCTGTAGCTATTATTATTGCATTTATCATATCTTCAATATCAAATTTATGAATCTTCCATTTTTGTCCATGTGTCTTATCATAATATTCCTCAACTTCTGAAGATTTAATTAGTAAATTCCATTGCCATGAAGTAAATTCATCAAATGGAGCCATGAGTTGATGAATAACTGGAGTTCCCATAGCCATAGCCTCTAAAACTGGAAGTCCAAATCCTTCCGTTCCACTTGGAACAATTACATAATCCATAGTTGCGTAAAATGCAAATATATATTCTCTCGGATTATACCCAAATTCAGCGACAAAATGCACATTTCCTGGAACTTCATAATTTTTAAAGTCTTTATGCGAAATTACAAAAAAGTGGACTTTTTTAGCTAAATCTGGAATTTTAGTATTTATTTCTTGGAAAACTTTAAGCATTAACTCCATGTTTTTCCTTTTTGTCAAACCTGAAACAATTCCAAATTTAACCGTGTTTGGAAAATCTTTAGAGATTTTTGCATTTAACTGGGGGGTCAAATGTTCCGCTTTCTCAACAATTTCAAAATTTATACCGTGAAAAACTGGCAAATCGACATTTAGTCCAACTTCTTGCAAATTTTGAGCTGAGAATTTTGAATTTGGAATAAATACTATATCTTTTAATAAGTATTGATTTATAATATTGGTGTTAGGTATACCATCACAAGTTGTATAAAAATATTTTTTGCCTTTAAATTGATAGAAAGCGTAAAGATATGGGTTTAGGGAAGGCGGATGAAAAGGTATAAAAACTATTAATTTATCAGATTGCGGAATCAAATTCGGATTTGTTGTTATGGTAACGTTTTCTCCATTTTTCCTAAGAACTTGAGCTATATCTTCTGCCACATTTCGGATAGAAGAATAATTCATGGTCAAAATTGTAGTTTTCACGTGAGTTTTTTATACGTCATGACACTAAAAAACACTATGGGTCTCGTGCTATACGAATGCCCAGTTTGTGGGATAATAAATAAAAAAAGAAAAGGAATGGCACACCATCTGCGAAGACATCATCCAGGTGTAAAAATGAGCGATTGTAAGAGAATAAATGCTAAAAATCACGAATATCTTGAAACAAAAGTTGAAGAGTAAGAAAATAAAAAAAATAAAATAGCTTATAAGATATTTCCCAGTTTTTTAGCTTACATATCCAGTGGGCGAGCCAGTTATTATATTTGTCACTGCATCTAAAACAGTTGGATTTGCATTAAATGCAGAGATATAATATGCCTTAAGTCCGTTAATCATATTAACTAGAGCAGGCCCGCCACCAAGCCTGTTGAGTGCCCTAGCAACCTTAAGACCGAAACCTTGGTAAACTGCTCGATTAGGACCAGTTATTCCATATTCGCTCAATACTGCAGATACTTGCTCATTCACAGATGTAAATTTAGGAACGTTAGTTTGGAAGTTTTGTTGAGCAGCAGGGCTAACGTTAGTCAGTATCGTAGACGCTACCGTAGGATTGCTAAATGACGTGAACTTAGCGTTCCATTTTGCATACCTTTGGGAATAGGATCTTGGAGTTCTCCCCTTTGCCATTTTTGGTCAAGTACTATTATTATCTTCAAATATATAACAACCCACGGCTCATAATACATATAATGTATATTACCTGTCGCAATTGTGAATTAAATATCGGTAATAACTATGAAAATTTATAACTACTAATTAGACTATACGATAACTGAAAATAAAACATTTAATTGTCAGCCATGAATATGAAAATCATGGAAGATATAATCATAATTGAATGTCGAAAGTTTACTGATCAAGTGCTGAACTGGCTGAACGCATTTTATCCAACTAATATTTATTATTATCACGTGATGGATAATGACACTTCGCTAACTTTAAAAATTCGTTTAGTTATGGCACATAATTTATATATAAAAAGAGCAAATGGAATTATAAGTTATATTAAAAGAACTTTTAGATATTCGCCATATATTAAGGTAAATTATAGATATAACAGACCTTTTTTTGATTTAACAATATTATGCGGTAAACGATATTCAACAATAGCCATTGAAAAATATAATAAAAGTTAAAAAAATATTATCTTTCTTTATGACTTATAACTATTTAACTCCTCTTTTTTGTAAATATTCCCCTAATGCCTCTTCAATTGCCTCAGTTAAAGTTATATTATTATTTGCACAATATACTTTCAATTTTCTCTTTAACTCCTTATCTATGTGTACCCCAAATACAATTCTTTCCTTTTGCACTTGCTTTTCCATTTTCCCTCTGTGCAAACATAAGGATTATGACAAATTTATATATTTTGATTCGCTACAAAAAGCTTATTATTAACTGCAATACATAAAATAAAATTGAAATGACACTAGGAACGGAAGCATTAGAAGGATTTTTAGTGTTAATGGGCGTTCTAATAGCCAGCTATGTAGTTGGAGAAGTAGTATATCTCTACAATCAAAAACAATCAAATCAATCGTTCCAAATTGCAGTCGATCAGATGACAAAATCTACAATTTCGGCAATAGAAAGTATTAAAGACACTACAACTCTTGGAGTTAATGCGTTATTGAATATGGATACTCTGTCGGATGTAAACGCATTAGCACAGAAAAAGCAAAGTGCCGAACATAGTTCGTCACAACAAACGCAAACTAAATAATCTATTTTTTAGACTTAGTCATATAAGATATAACTTTTTTTATATCTCTTTTTGTTTTAGGAACTAATTGTATATTTATATCTGAATGTGACGGCATATGTTTATGAATTTTTGAATAATTAAGTTGCTTATTTGTAAAGTATAAGATATGATAATGAAGACCATGAGTCCTATTAGTATATTCTTTAACACTGAAAATATGTGAATTTCTATCATGTCCATAAGCATAATTTTTGAATTTTTGAAAAATTGGAATTGTTGAATTGTAGCGATAATTTGTGGCAATAGTGATAAAATATGTATAAGTATAAAGAAAGTGATAAATGAAAACTTTTTGATAGTCCATGTCATCAATTGAAAACCTGACATTTAAATGTATATGTCACATTTATAAATTCGTCATGAGCATGAACAATAATGAAAGGACAAAAGAACAAATACATCGAATTAAGGATACCATCAAAATACAAAACTCTTTTTTATGAGAAAAGGGACTTAATAAAACAAGAGATCGACAGAATTCTAAATCAACAAAAACAGTTTAGCGAAATAGAAAGTAGCGAAATTTATGACGAAAGGGTATTTTTCACGATTGATGAACTATATTATAAAAAGCTTGAAGAACTGTCAAGGAAATATAATATTAAAATTGCGAAGATAATAAGATCTATATTCTTCCAACTAAGTTAAATATTTTTTTATAACGCTTTTTTTATCGTCACTGCGACAAACTAGCAAGTTAACAAATATATAAATATGTCATATTACAAAGTTAAAACTAGTGAAGGAACATGGCAAGCCTTAAGGAAATATTAGATACATTAGGAAAACAGGCAAAAGAACAGAATAGAATAGCATCCAGAATTTTAAAAATTAAAGGCATAAAGCGAATTGTAGTACAGTTAAATGCAATACCTCAAGACGGAAAAGTAAGATATTCGTTAACCATACACAGTCAAAATAATTTCAGAAAACAGATCGGAATAACTGCTAATGATGCTGAAGATTTAAAGCTAATCAGCGAATTTTTAACAAAATATGCAGATTTGCTTAATGAATATGTACGATTCACACGAAGAAATAATAACACTGTTCAAGAAGAAGAACTAGAAATGGAAGAAAATGAAGAAAGTGAAAAAGAGGAAAGAAAAGAGAGAAAAAGAGAAAAGAAGAACGTAGAAGAAGAGTTTTAAAACGTCATACCCCTTTTTTTTCTTTATGAGCAGCCCATCCCCGCTTTTGGATAAAGTCAAACCTCACTCTTTTTTTTACAATCCACGTGATAACGAACGCATTTTAAATATTATAATTGGCGAAAAACAAATTGACGAGAAAAAGAAAACGGAGATTTTAAAAGCTTATAAGCGTGGAATTGATCAGCAATATTTTAACGCCAATTTGCCATTTTTCAATGAAATAAAATTTATCTCAAAAATCACCAACTTTAAAGTTAAAAATGATGAAATAGTAGCAAGATTTCAAAACGGTTTCACTGCAAGCTTTGACCCTCATCAAATTGCAGATAATCCAGATGATTTCTATAATTTAATAAGTAGTTATATGTTTGTAAAAATTAAAAAAGGAGTTGAAAATTGGTATATTGACGACATTTATTCCATTGAACCGCCAAATAATTATGAAATTGCAAAAGAATTACTCGAACTTGCAAATTCTGAAAAACAAACTTGTGATCTTTTATTACAAGCTTTTGGTTATGACCCACAAAAAATGGAAGCTAAAGATGTATTTCTAACTCTCCCTAGACTATTTCCATTATTTAAATCCCCAATTACGAAACGTCAAATTAATTATATAGAAATTTCCAATAGAGGAACTGGAAAAACTACGACTTTTATGATTCTTCAGGAAGTATTTAATTTCAGATATTATACTGAATCTCCGACTTATGCAAATTTAGTTTATGATGCCAGAAATAATATGTATGGTGCAGTATTTCTCTCAAATGGGTTAATATTTGATGAAATTCAAACTTGGAAGAATGGATTTTCTGCCAGGGAATTAAATACTATAAATTCAACATTATCAACAGGAATTGAAAATTGTATTTGGACTAGGGGGGCAGGAACAGAATCAAAATCTGCAACTATTCAAAAATGTATTCCAATAATTTACGCTGGAAATCCGCATAGTATGACAATTAATAAACTTAAAACTCCAGATATAGAAGATTATCTAGCAAATTATGAAATATTTACTCCGGCAATTCTAGATAGAATTCATATTATCCAGTTAGCAATTAAGAAAACTTATGATAAAATTATAAATTCACGGGTATTATATCCGTCAATTTTGCGGGCTTTGGTTGAACTAATACAACAGAAAATAAATAGCATTAATAATTATGTAACTTGCAATAATTTAGAATCGAGAAGACAAGAACAATCAACTGATATTCAAATAATTCTCCAAGCGTTAGATATAGATTTAAAAAGTGGTGAAAAAACTAATGAAGAAATATGCCAAAGGCTGATAGACTTAATGCGATTTTCTAACTTGGAGGCATGATAATTGTGAATTATGAAGAATTTGTAAAACAGAGTTTTAAGGTAAAATATACAGAAGATACAATATTTCCAAGCGAAATCGGAATTTGTTTTAGAAAAAGCTATTTTACCAGAAAATTCGAATTTGAAAAAGGAATTAATGAAATTAGTCTGGATCTTGGAGAGCAACATCATAAACATATAGAAGAATATTTTATTGAAAAATTGAACTGTAAAAATGAAATTGAAGTTAAGGGAGAAATTGAAGGCATGAAAATTAGTGGCAGAATTGACTTAATTTGTGGAAATGACTTAATTGAATTAAAAACAATTTCGATCAACTATTTCCAGATAAAAGAATATCATCTCTACCAAATTGCTACATATTACTACTTACTCCAGCAACAGAATTACAAAATTGATAATGTGTATATTATATATTTGAACAGAACAAATAGAGAAGTTAAACAATTTCAAATCGGCCAAAAATTGATAGAAGAATACGCAAAAAAAGCAATTGAATGGATAAAGAAATATAAAGAATACTTGAACGAAAAAGATTATAAAAACGTGCCAGGAGTAAATAATTTCTTATGCAAAAATTGTGAATTTAAAGGAAAGTGCTATGGCTCTTTGTTTTAAAAAAATAAAAGGGTTTTTATTTGTCATAGAGCATAATGATAAATGACAAAACATGTCCTCCACATATCAAGAAAAAAAGCAACAAATTAAAAACAGAATTTTGAGCATGACAGAACAGGATATATTAGCGTTTTTAAATAAGGCCTTCGTTTTTAAGGAAAAAGTAAAATTGGTATTCTATACAAAAACAGAGAATGCAATTTCAGGAATGTTGGAAATCGGTAAAAAAACCATAAAATTTGAAATCTGGTTTTCTATTCCGTATAATTCTGTAGCTATAACTGTCGCAAAAATAACAAAAGTGTTGAAGGAGGAATAAAAAATGATGAATTATCAAAAATTAACAATATACTTAAAAAATGCAATCAAGGAATTAAGAAAAGCTGAAGATTTGTTAGGTGAATTCTTAGAAAATGTTAGCACAGAAAACGAAGTTTTCGATGAATATAATTTTGAACGACAAAAAATAAGAGAAATAGAGAAAGTGATAGACGAAATAGAAGATATAATTTATGAGCTTAGATAATATAAATAGAAGTTAAAAAAATTATTTAACTAGATAAACTTTTTTCTTCTGCCTTCCTGTATCGGGGTTAATTTCAACCCCGATCACAATGTATCCTTTTTGTTGCAAACGATATAAACGTCTCATGAAAATGCCTTCATACTTGGAGGCCCACGCAAATTTATTTAATAAATCCTGTTGCCAGGCCTCTCCGCCTACCAGTTCCAAGTAGGCGAGAATTTTTAATTCTTTCTTGCCCAACCGGGGCCTTTTAGCCAAACTTTTTTTCTGGTTGTTCATACCATACATTATGTAAAAACTTATATTTAAACTTTTGTTTATACGTGACCTTGGCCTGTAATAAAAGTGCGAAAAATATATGCACATGTAATATTATCACAAACTCGAGAAAAATTATAGATAAAAATAAGAGATAAAGAATTAGGAATATAAAAATTAGAAAAATAAAAAAATTAACTTAATGAAAAGAGAATAAAACAAAAAAATAATTAAATTAAGATAGGTCTAATGACCTCCAGCCTTCTGGATAACTAAAAACATATAATTTTTGATATTCTTGTAACTTCCCTTGATAATCGTTAGCCCATTCAAAAAGTATGATGACTGTCCTAGATTTTGGAATTATAGCGTACACAGTTTCATTTGTTGTTGGATAGTCATAGTAATTATTTATTTCGATCGCTTCAATTTTCCCGTAAAGCATCTGAAACCTTCCATAGTCCCTAAAACTATTTCCTGGCCTTTTCCATTCATTAAGAGTTAATATGAACATGGATTCGTGTATACCGCTATTTATCGCTTTTTTGACCAATTCCTTTATTTCGTCCTGTGTCATTTCTTCCTGACTTAGTTGGGTTAAATTTATTTCTCCTTCGCTCACTTCTCTCCCCTCTACCATATCTATGCATCTCCTAACTTATAAACTTTTCTGCACCTTTGCATCTTTGCACTTTTATTTTTCCAACATTATTATTTTCCCGCTTCCAACATTTTATCCTTTAACTTGCAAAAATATTTTAAATCATTTCTCCTCTTTTTGTCTTTGCAACTAATGTTTCCGAATGAACATGCTGTATACAACACTGTATACTCCGGAGAAATATCTCTGGCGGGTTTGCCG
>Ga0208151_100819_pt1 | contig 11248 bp, 17 predicted proteins | sample ECH_Bhost_MetaG_FD_187130 | JGI IMG/M metagenome (GOLD analysis project Ga0208151, IMG submission 187130) | Hot spring microbial mat communities from Yellowstone National Park, Wyoming, USA - ECH_B host_MetaG (SPAdes) (version 2) | ecosystem: Environmental > Aquatic > Thermal springs > Hot... | reverse complement strand
TTGATGAAGAGAACGATGGGGTCTAGAGTCTAGAGCCTGGAGTTGACGGCGGGGTAGGGTCTAGAGTCTGAGGGTCTAGAGAGTAGGGTCTAGAGTCGGGAGTCTGGAGAGGGGGAGGGTGAAGAGTAATGGGGTCTAGACCCTGAGGGTCTGGAGTATAGAGTCTAGAGTTTAAAGTCTAGACTGTTCAGTCTGGAGTACAGGAGAGTCTAGAACCTAGGGTGAAGAGGGGGGTATATTTTCAAAGTAGGGAGGCTTTGGGACATGGTTAAAAAAACCTGTGGAACATAAGGACTAAATAGGGGTAGGCGTATTGTGCTTCTACAGTCTTTAGATGGGATAGGTATCTCTGTATATCACCTTTCCTATATTCCAGCGTAGCGTTGTTTACGCACCTCGTGAATTCGATGTCAATATCATCTTGTCTTACTGCTATTTCGTAAGAGTTAATATACATCGGGGTTCCTTCTATCCATATTCTATAATCCGATATATCAAATTTAATTCCGCCTTCATCCAAAAATTTAATCATTTTTTCCATTTCTTGTTTTTGAAAATCCGGCATCGGTGTTCGGTCAAGGTTGTGGAATATAATTTTAAGATACGTATTCGTGTAATACTTGAGTGTATAACCTTGTCTATCTAATGGGACTCTGTACTCCTTATCAGGAGTCTTTATTACAAAGGCAACATAATTGAAGAGTTGTTCTATTCTAATTATTTTGTCTTTATGTTGAAATTCTGCCATTGGGATTGGGTAATATATCGGAAAATATCTTTTCGGTGTAACATTTATCCTTATTGCATCTTCTTCGATAGTATAGTCTATCCCTGCGTTATTTAATGCATCGATTAGGGATTTCCTTTCCTGATCTACTGTTATTTTTTCTATCTGCGACATTTAAATCCCTCTAGTTCTTTTTATGTTGGGATTACTATTTAAACTCATAGTCTCTTCCTACATAGAAGGATATATGTTCTTCGTATCCTGAGAGTTATGGTTTAGTGTCCTTGCTTTGTTTTTTCGTATTTTTCATAATTTTCATCTAATTTTTTTCTCCATTTATTAATAAATGTGTATAATCCATAGTCTCCTATTGTACTGATGGCGAAAAGAGAATTACCTAGTAGAACTGCAAACACAAATGCGGGTGGTAGGGAGTTATGCCATATGATGATGAGCAGATATATAAAAACTATGAGAGCCGTTTTTATCATAATCAGTATTTTCAAATCTTTTAGTTCTTCCTGACTCATTTTGGGCTCACCGTGGGGTCTAGGTTGGGCAAGGTTCTAATTTGGGATTTTTTAATGTATTGATTATGGTTTTTATTTTTTGGTCTACGGATATTTCTTCGGTCTGAGACATTTCTATCCCTCCGATTTTTATTGAGTTGGAACTACTATTAAAAAATTTCTTTACCAAGTAATGAAAAATCTAAAGTCTTCGGTGGTCTAGACTCGAGCTAACGCTTAAATAATAGTTGTCGATAATAATCTTATGAAGGTCTTAATTACCGGTGCGGGTCAGGACTCAAGTCTTACCGCCTACCTACATTTGGTAAGGGGTGACCAAGTATACGTCTTAACACGGCGTAGGGCTGACGGGTTAACTGGACAAATGCGGAAGGTGATTGAAATCGCTAATAAATCGCCCGAATTTATTTATGCAGACCTTACCGAATATGAGAAGGTGTTTAACGTAGTCCAAGAACTGAAGCCCGATATGATATACCACTACGGTGCCATGAGCTTTGTACCTTATTCATATGAAAACCCTATTTACACGAACGAGGTTAACTACCTTTCTGCTTATGCCATCCTGGAGGCTGTTAGGAAACATTCACCTGAAACTAAGGTGTTTTTACCTTCTTCAAGCGAGGTATTCGGTCATCCTTTGGAATATCCTCAGACCCTTAGCACACCATTAGCACCTGTTTCACCTTATGCTATAAGTAAAGTTGCGTTAATGTATACTGCTACTTATTACCGTAAGGTATGGGGTCTTAAGGTTTATGATTTTATAACGTTTAACCATGAGAGTGAGCTACGTGGAGAAGAATTTGTTACCATGAAGATAGTGAAGAACTTAGTAGAGAAGGGGTATGTGAGACTGGGCAATATAAAGGCAGAAAAAGATTGGGGTTATGCGGGAGAGTATGTGAAGATATTTAACAAAGTTATGGAAGGAGAGGAGCCGAAGAGATATATTTTATGCACGGGTGTTATAGCGAGTGTGGAGGACTTTCTCAACTACGTAATGCAGAAAGTAGGTGGAACTTATGAGATAGATCCTAGTTTATTCAGACCTCTTGATGCTGAAGAGATGGTGTGTGATGTTAGCGAGGTACCTATAAAACCTAGGTATACCTGGCGTGATGTTGCTGATATAATGATAAAATATGTGAAGGACGGTATACCCACATTTCCTGAGGTATTAGGGAAGGTTTAAGTATGGTGGATATGTGTTTGGAAATATGGATAGATATGGGGTGTTTACATCGTAAGAAAAAAGGTTGGGGTAAAGATCCTAATACGTGGGACGGAAGAATTCATCCATATTTAAAGAAAAATAGATGTCTTTTTCGTTATTGACGTTTTACGTTTTTCCCCGTTATAAACGAGACGAGCATCAAGACGGCTTCTGTCACCATATCTTGAAGTTGCTGGAACTGGGGCGTTGATGTTATGCTGGGGTTTATGATGTATATTAAGAAAACCGATACGACCATAATTGCGAGTATTATTAATGTGATAAGGTCTGTCACGAATATAGTGTCGTCACTCATTTCTTATCTTCCTTCGCCATTTCTTTTAGCTCTTCAATTAACTTTTTCATATATATATCTATTATTTTTTCCGTATCTTGGACTACTTTTATGTCACCTGATGCTATGTATTGCACCGTTATATTTCTTAATAAGAAATAGAGTAAGTACGTAAACTCGTCGTCCATAGGTATACCTCGGTGTCTGTAGGATAATGTATGCATGTGGATGTCGTGCCAGAACGATAGGAACCCCAGGCTGTCAATGCATCTCCTAGGGTCTTTATTCAATTGTTGACACATATCATATGATATCGGGGTCAGGGAATACTCATATGGGAATTCCGAAAACCTCGAGATTATGTCGAGGCTGAACATTGATGCGTTGTCGTTCAGTCCAAATGTCTCGAATAAGTTCCTGGTTTTGCCGTAAAACCTTAACGTTAGCGTCGCCATTGTTGCAAAGTATTTGATGGGGTCGTCGCTCTCATAGTTTGATGCTTCAAGTATCGCCTCTTCTGCACGCTTTTCACAGTCCTGCTGTTCAAAGAAATATGTTTTACAAATTTCGGATGCGAGGTGTTTTACATTCGTGAGGTCTACCTTTTCCATCCGACTGTCCCCAATATCTATATGGGTTTATAGTATTTATAAAGGTTTTGGTTCTTTACTGTCTCTATAAATGGTATTGGTGATGTAGGGTAACTTTTTTATATTCCTCTAACGGAATTGGGTTTGATGGTAAAGCTATATTTTCCTGTAATATTTCGTAAGCAAATGAAATGTAGCCAATATCCTAATTTTATAGGGCTAGGGGAATACGACGGTGATGCCGGGGTTGATGGTGAGATATCTGGGTGTAAGTTTCATGGTACCTTAGCTGGATATAGTACAACGTCTAGGTGGTATTTCGATACAATACATTTTCATGTGATATGTGATAAGGTAGATGATGCGATTCAAGCAACTAGGGCAATAGAGAAGGCTCTTAGAGATAAAGAATTACAGTTCGAAATCCCCTACTATGAACTGACGGTTAAGATTCCATTTATGTTGCCTATTCATGTCATGGTTAGTAATGAACCGTGTAAATATGAAATATTGTCCGAGAACGTATCTATACAATGTGAGAAGTTAGAGCAAATTGAAGCCATAAAAAAATAGCTTAAATTTTTTCTATACTGCTCATTATTTTATGGAGTACGTTTAAGATTGATTGTTTAATGCCTATCTGTGTCAAGTCGTTGACCGTGTTGATAAGACTGTTGGGTAGCTGGAATATTACCCTCCATGTCGGGTTCCACGGCTGAGTGTTGGGCGGGTTTATTGCGGTGAATAAGTAGCTCTGTATGACGTAGGGGTCTGGTGGCATGTTTGCGTTAATCCCGCTCTCCTGTTCGTAATAGAATTTTTCACTGTGGTCATATATAATTACAAACAGGTTGTTTCCTTGTGGTTGTACGGGTATTAGTTGACCTGTTAGGCTTTGTACGTTATTGAAACCGTATTCGGGGACTTGTAATGTCGAATTGGCTTTGAGGTAGAACACGAAGCCTATGTAGTAGTTATTCCCGTATTGTATTATTGCGAGACTGTATAGTGGTATGTTGTCGAGTGACGTTATGAACTGTGATAGCCTGTTCGCATAATATACTTCTGCGAAGGCGTCGCCGAAGATGTACTGGGGTACTTCACCCTGCGGGAAGGTTGCACCTCTTAATAAAATGACATACTGGTCTTGGTTTGTGGTGTTCTCCATTATCCAGATAACCTCACCGCAGGGGCATAACTGATATTTCAGGACTAGTCCGTTATTGTTTGATAGTTGTTGTGCATTAGATACTTCCGGTTTTACAAGTAGGTACTTCCTTAACTTGATTGGGTTTACGTATAATTTTAGGTGTTTCATGTTGATAAATAATTATGAGAAAAAGTTTATATATTTTCGTTATAAGCGAGTGGGTTGTACCCCAACTGCTTCATGTGCTGGAGTGTATGCATTATGCTTTCCTCGACTGTCAATACGCTATTGCATTTTACACATGCGTAGAGGTTCGGTCTCCCCCGTGTTATCGCTTTGAATATTGCGTAATTGTAATGTTTACCGTACAACATTTCCGCTACTGATAAGAACAGGACGTAAAACTTACAGAACTCTTCACACGAATTTATCTTTACACCGTATACTTTTTCCACTTCGGTAATGAACATCCTGACAAAGAGCGATTTCCTGAAATATGACTGTTTGCATTTATATCTGCAATCGGCTAACTTCATGGTCTGTCACCCCAAGTCTATCTCCTTTATCCTTATTGTAATTGAATTTAGTACGTTGATGTCGGGTTCTACGGGTCTCCTATCTGCCATTGCCTCTAACGTTATCTTCACCCTTTGCTTTATTTTTTCCACTAGTTGTGCTACCCTGTCGTTTTTGAACTCCATTTTTTTTACGAGGTTGGACAGGTTGTTTAACCTAATGTAGTTATACACGGTGTTGGACACTCTGAATAGTGTTAACATGTCTAAGTCCTTGTCCTGGTTTATATAACATTGGAATATGCGGGCATAATATTCGTACTTTCTCATATTGAGTTGTTTGGCTTGTGCTGAGGCATATTTCGATAGTGATAGGTCGGGGTAGATATACCTCTTCGCTTCCGTCAATGTTACGTCCACCTGTTTAAGGTCTTTTGTGCATTCAACGTCTTTGACTTTATTGATGAACTCCTTTACGTCGTATATACCGTTTATTTTATTGGCTATTTCGAACAATACGTTGTCTTCGCGTGAGTATAGCGAGTATTTGAGGATGTCTAATGCTCTGTCGATGGCTTTCATGTACTGTAATTTTTGGAATTCTAACGGTATATATGTCGAGAGGAACATCATTTTCTCGTCCATCGGTGAATCGGCGTCGGGGTGTCCCCCGATGGGGATGGTGATCGTGAGGATGTATATTATCTCGGAGTTGGTTATCTTGGGGTATCCTACCGCTTTTAATGATTCATACGGGAAAACGAAGACGTCCCTCATGTGCTCATCACCTGCAATTTCCTGAGTACATGTTCAAACGGTCTGATGTCGTAGAGCTGTTGCAGTAACTTTAGGATGTAATCGTAAGACGGCTTGATCACTGTAACAAAAGGGTCGTCTGCATACTTTCCGTAAATTCTCCATACGAAATACCCTTGTTCAACTCCTATTTGGTACCACCTTTCGTCGCCTCCATATTTCATCGTCATTTCTTCGGTTTTGGCTTGAGCGGTATACATGCTGTCTATGTGGTCGTTGCATATGATGTGGTTGCCGTACTTGGTCTTTGTAACTATGCAGAAACCCCTATCGTATACGTCTTTTAATGACGTTATGGGGTAGTCGATGTCCGTACCGTAAAGGTATTCCGTCCTTTTATGTATGGGGCAGTAGAACTTGTTAAGTATGCCTATCGACGGGATGGTCTTGCCCTGGTACCCTTTTAATGCCTCTTCTGAGTACCCGTGATAGATAATGAAATTAAAAACGCGAAAATGGATGGGGATGGGTATGGAAGAAAGGGACAATTTGTGTCACCTCATTCATAATATTTCGAGTAAATTTCGCTTAACTTTTTAAAAAAATAAGCGTCTATTTGCTCCTTTACGTCTTCAGTCAACGTCCCGATCGACTGTTCTATGCTCCTATAAACAATCTCCTTAAACGCGTCCGCTATTTCGCGGACGCTTTCGAAAGAAATAGGTTGCCTCCCCTGTGAGAGGTTGTTAAGGATTATTTCCTGGATGAGGGAAAAAATGTTGTCTATTAATTCGGACAGCTTTCCCTCTTCGGGCAGGTTTTTCTCGATCCATAAAATAATATGTGCAACATCCGTCCCCTGGTTCACCATCACTATCACTCATAGGAGGAAGTCGTACCTCCTCTTCTCGGGGTTGTAGGACACGACTATCTCGTCGCCTACCTTGATACTCTTGTACTTCTTCATGAGGTTATAAAACGTCGATTTGGGGTCAAATGACTGTCTCACTAATAGTTTAACGTTCCTTCCTTCCCTGGTTGTACAATGTATAAGGTAAAATATGTCGTCGCTCCTCCTCTGTATGAATTCCATAGCCCTTTGTGATAAGTTTGCGGGGTCTCTGATGAGTGGCATTAAGTCCGTTAGTTTACCTTTGAGGATTTTATTTACGATGCAGACCTCTCCTTCCTGTGCGTCCTTAACAATTCTCTCTAAGTTTAGCTCTTTAAGCTCTTCCATTGCGGACATGTTACTCGCCGTTGTTTGCATTGTATATCACCATCTTTTTCAATTGCTTTACAGCTTCCTTATACTGTTTGTTGGTCTCTTCTACCAGTCCGCCGAACTCCTTCTTTACTTCTTGTAGGAGTTGTATTAATTCGTCTATTTGTTTTGATGATGCTAGTGTTAGTCCCCATGCTCCTCTTCCTGCTATCCTTACTACAGACAACGCTACGAACGGCGTCCTTCCCGGGTTTGCCATCAGTGATACTGTGTACCTGAACTCTTCTCCTTCCTTCTGCTTCAGAATTACTTGTTGTGTTACGTTCTCTTTTGTAGCTTTTTCCCTTATTTCTTGTACGAGTTTACCCCATTCCTTTTCGGATTGGGCTTTCTCTTGGGCTTTTTCGGGGTTGACCATCCTTTTGCACCCCACTATACCCTATATCCAATCCAATATATAAAGTTTTCTATGATGATTATCATCGAGGGATTGCTTTCATGGTAGTAAATTTTTTAAAAAACAGTGTACCTTATATCCGTATGGATAAAATAATTTTGGTAAAAGGTGAAACCGGCTCGGGAAAGACCGAGCTGGTTATAAATAAGGCGGGGGAGTACGTTGCGAACTACCACAGGGTCTTCCACGTCGTACCCCTTAATTCGCTGAAGTTCAACGTTTACAGTAGGTATAGGGCGAAGTACGGCGATAAAGTGTCGTCGAGCTACAGACATGACGCTAAGATTTACGTGTTAACTTATCACGAGTATGCCCAAGCCTTAACTACGGGGCTTAACACCTATTATGACGTCGTCGTCTTTGACGAGTTCCACGTGATTACTGAGGACATTTTTAGACCGGTCGTTTACGCTTCACTTATTAACACGAAGCAGTTCTACCACCTATATTTCATCAGTGCAACGCCTGTAAACCTTCCCTTTATCAAGTTCGACGAGGTCATAGAGTTATCGGGCAGGAAGAGTCAGTACCGTGTGTTCAAGATCAAGAAGGACGGCTATACGGACGTTGTGCTGAACGAATATCGACAGGGTAATAGGGGTTTTGTTTACGTCGGGGGCGTCGAGAGTACCAAAAAAGTGGCTACCGAGATTGCTGACAAATTACCTAATATATATAATGAAGAATTTAACACTGACGACAGGCTCCTCGGGAACCTGTTGAAGAAGGGCATAGCGTTTATCAATAGCTCTATGTCTCATGACGACAGGAAGTTTGTCAATGACCTGCTTAACGACGGTACGGTAAAATTATTGACCGTCACCAGTGCCATAGTTTACGGTGTGGACTTCGACTTCGATTACGGCGTGTTCATTACGCCCGTATATCTCAACAAGCTCAGGGCTAAACAGTTCTTCGGCAGGGTCGGACGTAGGAAGGAGGGCAGGGTTTACGTCACTTTCTACCCCGACATGTTGCCCGGCGACATGGACGTGAAAATTAGGGACGAGGACAGGGACTTCGCGGAACTGATAGCACTCAACGTGGACTACATCTGTCGTAAGTACGGGATATGCGACGGCGGTACGGTGAAGACCATTGCATATAACCTCGTGTCCCCTTCCCTTGCTAAGAAGGTCATCGATAGCGATATCCGCAACTTCGAGGACGTCAAATATATGGAATGTGTCACGGTTTCCCTTTATAAACAGTCTTTGGTCGTTGATAAGGTCTGTGCCGAGGAGTTCGGGCTTTTTGCCGATGCCGATATTATGTCTGCTCTCGATAACTGGATAAACCTGAAGGGTACCATGAACCCGAGGCTTGTCGACGAGCTGAGCTACCTGGCTCACATTGTGGGCGTGCTGAAGAACCCGAGGTTTGAGGACTTCAGTATAGCGGTAAAGTTCGGTGTGCCTTACGACAGCCTGAAGGAGTTGGTACCGCTGATGGACTTGCCGTACATCGGGAGGTATCGTGCGTATCAGCTGTACAAGGAGGGTGTGACGCTCGAGAACTTGTGTGAGAAGAGGGAGAAAGTAGTGAAAATATTAGGTGGCTGGGGTAAAAAAGTACTGAAGGTGGTATGCGGTGGAGATTGAGGAGTTGAAGGAGCTGGTCGATAGAGAGTTAAGGAAGGAGTATAAGGTGGAGGTCGATGTGACGAGAGCCGTTACCTGTATGGAGATACAGATGGTGGAAAGTTATGCACTGACCGTGGGGAGGCAGAGGCATGAGACAGTCCAGAAGATGTTTATGCCCGGGATGTACCCTGAAGTACCGGTAGCGTTAGTTTATGATGATGTCCTGATAAAGGGTAGGGTGGACTTATTGGACTTGAAGAACCTAATGGTGTGGGAGATAAAGCCGATGGGTATGAAGCCCGAATATTACCGTCAGCTGAGTCTTTATGTGGCTATGTTGAGGAAGCTTACCGGTCTGTATTTCTGGGGCGGTTTCATATTTTATAGTAAGGAGAAGGCTTACCAGGAGTACAGCACCGCCCTCGATATGACGGTCATCGACCAGGTTGTAGAGAACGTTAAGGCGGGGAAAAAGAGGATAGCGGGTGCTTATTGCGAGCTCTGCAAGCTCGATAAGAAATGCGACAAGCCCTACAGGTGGAACAACAGACTTGACGTACGTGTTATCGACGAGATCAAGCTTATATAACCCGTTTGTTGAAAGAAAACATGGTGGTGGGGCTGTGTTAAAAGTCACGAGGTTGCAAAATTCGAGCAGGATATACCTCCCCGTGAAGGTTTTTTCCGAGTTCACGGGTGTCGAGAGGGGCGAGTATTATAGTAAAGCCCGCCTGAGGTTGACGTGCTATGAGGACGGGCTTGCTGTAGAGATAAGTGAGGACGGTGAGGGTGCACCCGTTACCGTTCATGCAAAGAAATTGAAAGCCGGCGGGTACATAAGGTATGTGACTATCCCGGTAGTCCTTTATAAGATGTTAGGGAATAGGTTATACGTCCCGGTCGAAGTGCATAAGGGCTACATGTTACTCAAAGTTTTATAATTCCTTTTTTTATATATGTTAGACATGGAGGCACAAAAACCCGATTTCAAGTTCTACAAATGCAGAGAAGACGATATGTGGTACGAGAAGCTTCTTCTGAAAAAGTTAGCGAAAATGGGTGAGATAGAGTGGCGATAACGTTCGAAAAGTTACCGGAGCCCATAATCATAGAAGACCCTATAAAGGCGACTTTCACCGAATACCGCGTCTATCATGATATAGTGTTACATATCGTTGATAGTACGGTGAGTTCTATCCGTGACAGTGGTATTACTCCCGGGGCTTTCGTTTTAAGGGAAATGTTACAGAACGCTATAGACAGTGAGATATCTAAGACCGGTGATTTTTTGGGGGCTTACAAACGTGTAAAGTTTGAGACGGTAGGAAAATGGAACCTAGTGGAAAGTGAAGGTACAGCTGATGAGGACATATTCTTGTTCGGTTACTCTACTAAGGAGCAGGAGAAGGGGGAGCCCTGTCGCCTTATAGGTAGGTTCGGTGTCGGTCTGAAGGAGAGTATCTTCGTATTACTGTATGATGATATACATATATATATGGTATTTAACGGTCATATCTACGGTTTCGGGTATTACTATAACGGGAAGCTCTACTACCACCTCGAACCGGATTTCATTAAGGCTAACGCTAAAGACATACACCCCGTTATCTTCAGGGGTGAATATAACGTCAAGGATAAAGTCCTCGTTTATGTGCCTGCGAGCGTAGAGAGTGTAATGCCCCTGTTGTACCCGTATGAGAAACCGTACCACGTGAGCGATGGGGAGAAGGGTCATGCTTACCATAACGGTTTATATAGCGGGGAATGGGTCGTCCCGCTCGACGTTAACGTGTGTAACGTCAGCACCAACCAATACCGCACAGTTGCTTATATCACTGCTGAATTTGTACACGCAATGGAGATGATAGTAGACGATGAGATGCCTGAGGCGTTTAAGGACATATTGCTCAGGTATGTCGTCAAAGAGGGGAGGCTCTTGAGGATTAAAATCCCTACTACGTTTGAGTTATTTTTCAACCTTGCCGGAGAGAAGCTAAGTAAGGTGCTACAAAAGGCGTTAAATATGGCTGTAGAAGAGGTAGCGAAAATGATGGGTGAAAAATTCATAATAGTCGAGAGGTATACTAAATTCCCTTCGAATGAAATAATGGCGATAGCCCTACCCGATATAATCGACAGTTATATTAATGGTGTTAGGTCATATCTCGCTAAAAAGGGATATAAGGTGTATTCGTATGCCGAGG
>Ga0208151_100816_pt1 | contig 11253 bp, 9 predicted proteins | sample ECH_Bhost_MetaG_FD_187130 | JGI IMG/M metagenome (GOLD analysis project Ga0208151, IMG submission 187130) | Hot spring microbial mat communities from Yellowstone National Park, Wyoming, USA - ECH_B host_MetaG (SPAdes) (version 2) | ecosystem: Environmental > Aquatic > Thermal springs > Hot... | reverse complement strand
AACATCTGATAGGATATTATATGAAACTGCTAAGGTATATAATGTTGATTGTTTATTAATTGAAAAGAAAGGTGTTTCAACAGAAAATCCACCTTTTTTAGATTTATTTACTGATGATACAATATCCGTTCATATTATTGAAAATACAAAAGTAAAAAGAAAAAGAGGAAAACCTGGCGATTGGTATTTGGAAGAAGTAGATAAAATATATGGAAATAAAGATATAGAGGATTTAATTGATAAGATAATATATATTGCCAGAAATAGGAGGGATTCCTTTATAGAACAAGAGAGAAAAAATAGTTTAATTGTTCAATTGGGAATTTTTAGAATTGTAATTGTAAAACCACCACTATCTGATGCGTATGAAATAACAATCGTTAAGCCATCAAAAATATTAAGAATAGAAGATTACAATTTGAATGAAAAAATAATCGAAAGACTAAAAGAAAAATCAGAAGGAATTATAATTGTTGGAAAACCAGGTTCTGGAAAAACAACATTTGCCCAGGCTTTAGCAGAATATTATTTAAGTATGAAAAAGATCGTTAAAACAGTAGAATCCCCAAGAGATTTAATATTATCTCCAGATATTGTTCAATATTCAAAAAATTATTCTACAGATGAGGAAATACATAATATATTATTATTATCAAGACCAGATTATGTAATATTTGATGAGATGAGGGATACTAGAGACTTTAAATTATATATAGATTTAAGACTGGCAGGGATTGGAATGATTGGTGTTGCGCATGCCGAAAGGTCAATAGATATTGTTCACAGGCTATTATCAAGGACAGAACTTGGTTTGATTCCTCAAATAATTGATACAATAATATATATAAATAAAGGACAAATAGAAAAATTATATTATTTAAATCTAACTGTTAAGATTCCATATGGTTTAAAGGAAGAAGATTTAGCAAGACCAGTTGTTGAAGTAAGGGATTTTCTAACAAATGATTTAGAATATGAAATATATACCTTTGGAGAAGAGATAATGGTTGTCCCAATTAAGAAATATAGACTAAAATCTGGAATTCAAAGATTTTTAGAAGATTTATTAAATATAGAATATAAAAGAAAATATAATAATATTTATTTAGAAGTTATGGATGATAGGATAATATTATATATTCCAAAAGAACTTAGAAGAAAATTTATTAGGAATGAAAAAAGGTATCTGATGAGTATAAGGGATAAATACAATTTAAGAATTGAAATAAAAAATGCTGAAAAATTAAATGAGAGCATAAATTTTGATTATGAAATATCAAAAGATTATCTTACAATAATGTTTAATAATTTATTTAAGAAAAGAGAGGTAGAATTATACATAAACGGGAAATTAATTGGAAAATTTAAGATAAATAAAAAGGGAAAAATTGTTTTGGATCTAAATTCTGAAATGGGACAAGAAATATTAGAAGCCATAAATAATAAAAGTAAAATAGAATTTAAATTATTATGAAAAGAATTGCTGTAATTGATAGGGATAGATGTAAGGCTCCTGAAAAATGTGATTATATATGTATGAAAGTATGTCCTGTTCAAAAAAATAATTTAAAAATATTTAATATTTTACAAGATAAAAAACCATCTATTGATGAGTCTTTGTGTATTGGATGTGGAATATGTGTAAAGAAATGTCCATTCAATGCAATAATAATTATAAATTTAACAAAAGAACCTGATGAAAGACCAGTATTTCAATATGGTCCAAACACATTTAGATTGTATAGATTACCAATAATTAAGGAAGGAAAAGGTATTGGAATAATTGGAAGAAATGGAATGGGAAAAACTACAGCAATAAATATAATAGCCGGTTTATTAAAGCCAAATTTTGGTGATTTTAGTAAAAAATATGATGATAAAGAAATTATAAGGGAGTTTAGAGGTTCAGAACTTCAATCATATTTTGAAAAATTATACAGTAATAAAGTAATAATTTCATATAAGCCTCAAAACATTACTCAAATAAAAAATATGTTAAAGGACAAAACAGTTAGAGAATTATTATCAAAGGTTATAAATAATTTAGATGAAATATCAAAAAAATTTGAAATAGAAAATATATTGGATAGAAAAATTAATGATCTATCTGGAGGAGAATTTCAAAAAGTATTATATGTATATTCAGTATATAAAGAACACAATTTATTGTTAATTGATGAAGTTACAAATTATTTAGATATATATGAAAGATTGAGAATATTAAATAATTTAAATGAGATAAAGGAAAAAGATACAATATTGATAATAGATCATGATTTATTATTTTTAGATTCAATTTCTGATATGATACAAATTGTTTATGGAGTACAAAAGGCATATGGTGCTTTTTCATATCCTGTTGGAGTAAAAGAAGGTGTAAATGAATATTTGGATGGATTTATAAAGAGAGAAAATTTAAAGATAAGGGATAAACCTATAAGGTTGGATGTAAAAAGTTATACTGATGTAAAATTTGGAAAAAAGATTATTGAATGGGAAAATGTTATAATAAAATTGGATAATTTTATACTTGAAGCAAATCCTGGATATATAAGGGAAAATGAAATAATTGGAGTATTAGGAAGAAATGGGATTGGAAAAAGCACTTTTGTAAAAACCTTGGCTGGAGAGATAAAATATGAGGGAAATATATCAAAAAATTTAATAATATCATATAAACCACAATTTTATGATTTTTCTAATTATAATATAACTGTAGATCAATTTTTGAAGGGTTTTAATGAAAAATATAAAGAAGATTATAAAGAATATTTATCAATGTTAAATATTTCTGATATATTAGATAGAGAGGTTAATACATTATCCGGAGGGGAATTACAAGCAGTATATACTTTTGGTACATTGATAAAGGATGCAGATTTATATTTAATAGATGAACCATTCGCAAATCTTGATATAGAACAAAGATTGGTTTTATCAAAATTCATAAGAGATATAACAAAAATTAGGGGAAAAGCTTGTCTAGTTGTAGATCACGATTTAATATTTTTAAATTGGGTTTCTGATAGAATTTTAGTATTTATAGGAGAACCTGGCAAATATGGAAAAGCCTTGGGTATATATGAAAATAAGGAAGGATTAAATATATTTTTAAAACAATTAGATATAACAATGAGAACTGATAAAGAAACAAAAATACCAAGAATTAATAAACAAAATAGTAGATTAGACCTTATACAAAAACAAAAAGGAATATACTACGAATAACCTATTCAGACTTAACGAATACATATACTGTTCCCTTACAATATGGACATGTTCCCTTCATTGCCGTTCTTCCATTCTTCAATGTAATCTTTTGTGGATTTTGTGCTGGTACTTTTTTCTTACATCTGACGCAGTATGCCATATATTGTTCTGCCATTAATAATTTTTACTGAAAAAATTTATATATTTATTGGGTAAATATATAAATTTTAAAAGAAGAAATTTTATAAAAAATAAAAGAAAAAAGAATTTATTTATTCTCTAAATATTTATCATCTATATTAACAATTAAATATTTATTATCCCTTTTAATATCTATATTAATATTAATTTCTCTAAAATTTTTTATTATGCTATTTTCATTATAGTCCTTAAATATCCATGAATATATGTTTAAAAATTCACCAATTTTCTCTAATTTATCGATTTCTTCATTAATTTCTTCCAAATATTTTTTCTGTTCCTCAATTATTCTTTTTATTTTCTCCTTTTCTTCATTTAATTTCCTTATCCTTTTATTTTCTCTACTATTTAAATAAATATTTATAAAATATTTATTAATATCTTCAATAATATTTCCATTTTCATCTATTAATATCTTCAAGTTTATTATATCATTATAAATGTTATATATTTTTTCTATTTCTTCTTTAGTTAATTCTTTTGGGCTTTTGTTTTTTTCAATATTTGCTTTTTTTATTATATATTCAGAATACTTTCCTCCCAAAGATAGATCTACCGCTAAGAATCTTACAACATCCTTTTTATTTGTATTATTTATCTTTTCAAAAAATTCATTTATGTTATTTATAATATTTACAGAACCGGGTGGTTTCATATATTTTTCATTTCTAAATATCTTTCTTACTCCAAAGTTTTTATAGCGGTTTGCATATAGAATTATATCGTTATAATCTGTTACAATTAATAATCCATTTGGAAAAAGCTCTACATATAATATTTTTTCATTATTTTTTATTATTACAATTTTATCATTATTATCAATTTCAATATTTATTTTTGTTTCATTAAAATCTTTCCTCAATTTTAGTATAAAATTATTTATTTCTTCTCTTTCTTTAACATTGTATAGAAAAATAATTTTTCCTGGGATTATATATAAAAATCTATTTTCTAAACCAGGTTTATATAATTCAAAAACAATCCCATCTTCAATATTATATATATTTTTTACTATTGAATTATTTATTTTTTCAGCATTATCCTTATACCATCTCTTTAATTCAAAATAATTTATCATTATATTAAATTTTCTTACCTATTAATATATATTTAGTATACAATCTTTTATTAGATTTTATCAAAAAAGTCTTTATATTATGGTATTCAAGTAATTCTCTCATTTTTATTATCTCATCTTCTATATCTTTTCTTTCTAAAAAGCTTGCATAAGTTATTGATATTAAATATCCATTATTTTTCAATGTTCTATATATATTTTTTACAAATTTATGCTTATCTATAATGAATTTTAATGTTTCATATATAATTATTAAATCAATGTTCTTATAGAAGATTTTTGGAATTTCATCCTTTTTTGCAATATATACAAAAAAATTTTTCATATCTTTTGTTCTTTTCTGTAATTTTCTCACAATTTTTTGAGATATATCTAGAGCATAAACTTTTACATTATGTTTTTTTGCTATATTTATAGATATATTACCAAGAAAAGGGCCAAAATCCAATATTTTATATCCATCTTTTATATAATATTCAACTATCTTTATATCTTCTTTATATCTTGCTTTTCTAATTAAATATGGGATAAAATATAATTTAGAAAAGTAGAATCTTATAAATTTTGTATTTTTCTTCCACGTTATATTTAATGTTAATATTAATATAATAATAGATATTGAAAAAGCTAGTATAATTGAATATATATTACTTAGAAAATCGTATAATAATAGATAAGATAAAGCCGTCATTGAAAAAACAGCAATAAATATCTTTATCAATCTCCATTTATGTAAGTTTTTTCCTTCTACTTTAATCTTTATATAAGATATTATATATAGTATGTATATAATAATTGTAAAGGATGTGAAAAAAGATAATAAATAATTAAAATTATTTAAAAACAAAAATATTAAAATAATAGATGATGATAGAAATATATTAAAAATTGGAGAATCTCTATTATTTTTTATTCTAAAGAAATATGGTAATAGCTTGTTTTCAGATATATTTTCTAATATTTTATTTGCAGTATAAAACCATATATATGTAGAATATATACTAATTGGTAAAAGTATTAAAATAAGTATATTGCTAATATTTTCTATTTTAATATTTAACAGACTTATATATAATAATATAGAAATTATTGATAGAAATATTGTTCCATAAAAAGTAGCGTTTCCAGTTTTTCTATTGTTTGAATAATTAGAATAGTATGTAAATAGATCTAGACCAGAAAATATTGTTATATTATATGTTATTGTAAATAAAAAAGGATCTATAGAAATATATTGAATATTCATTTTTATTGGAAATATAAAAAGCAAAATTAAAATAATTAAAGATATAATAGAAATATATGAAATGATTTCCTGTATTTTACTTTCAATATCTATGTTAAATAGATCAAGTACTATAAAATTAAATATTACTATATATGGTATTAAAAATAAAAATGGATTTATAATTTTGAAATAATCGTTTATCAATAGTAATTCTGAAGAAATAAAATATATTATTGATAGGTAATAAAAGAATCCAAAGATTGGTAATAAATATTTAGATAATTTAGATATATAGTAAAAAACACCCATTGGATTTGGATCTCTTGTAATCGAATCTCTAAATAAATATGACAATAAAATAAAAGCTATAATGATCGGAATTGAAGATATTAGAAAATATTGAATACTTATATATTGAGTATTCATTAATAATATAAGAAAAGGTATTTCAGGAACTATAACAGATGATAAGAATAATATTATATAGTAAGAGAGCTTTTTCATTTATATAATGACTACATTGATAAATATAGGAATAAACAAGTTGGAAATATAAAATTTATAATATATATTCAGTATCATATATAAGTGGTAAAAATAATATATGTGAATGACTGTGGGTATATCTTATAGTTTAGTTCAGGTTGCTAGAGAATCAAATCTGGAAAATGATATAATCTATAAAAAATATAGGTTTTTAGATAATAGGGAAGGTAATATAAATTTGGATGATAAATTAGACTTAGATAAATTAATAGAACTATCAACATTACAATATAATGTAAAAAATGTTAGACTATCTTATTTACCATCATATGTAGAAAATTCAGATGAAAAAATAGATAAAAATAAATTAAAAAATATTTTATATTTATTAGAACAATATAGAAATCAAGGTATTGATATATTATTAGTATTATTGCATTTTACATATTCAAGAAATTGGGTAAGTATTTTTGATAAGGATTTTCCAAAGTATTTTATAAATCATATAGAAAATGTAAAAGAAATATTTAGCTATGTGAAACATATATGTCCTATAAATGAGCCAATGAATACATATTTTATAAATGTTCAAATAAATCCAAAGGGAATTTTTTATCTAAATAGATTTTTAAAAAATGTAGAAGAAATACAAGAATATATTTATGATGAATTCAAAAGAGAGAAAAATATACATTTTAATGTTTACTCTATTTATTCAGAAAATATAGGAATAATACTCAATAATTTGCTAAAACCTTTTGAATATCAAATTAAAAAATTGAGAAATTATTACGACATATTAGATATAAATTATTACGGAACTTTTGGATTTAATTTGTATGGAAAAAATTATCTTGGAAGTAAATTACTAAGGATAATAAATTCATATAATCCAAAAGATATTCAGAATGTAATATTTCATTATAAAAAATTATCCGGAATTAATGATATTTGGATAACAGAAACCGGTCTATATGCTAAAAATTATAAGGAAGAAAAAACAAGATATAAATATATTGGAGAGACAATAAAATATATAAAAAAGATTTCTTTAGATATTCCAGTATTTATTTGGACATCTGGAGATAATGTAAATGAATGGGGAAAAGAACATGGAGGAGGATTTGGTATTTGTTATGATAGAAATAATATTAAAAAGAAAATATGCGAAAATTATATAGAATTATTTAAGAAATATAATTAATGCTAATAATTGCAGAAAAACCATCTGTAGCTAGAAAGATTTCATCATTTTTATCAAATAATAGATATAAAACAATAAAATTTTCAAAATACATATATTATTATTATTTCAATCTAGAAGGAAAAAATGTATACATTGTTCCGTCAATTGGTCATTTATTTACATTATCAGATTTAGATAAAAAATATAACTACCCCACATTCAATTATAGATGGATTCCATCATATTTTGAGGATAGAATTATTGCAAAGAAATATTATATTGAAATGTTCAGTAAATTTAAAAATGAGGATAATATAATAATTGCAACAGATTATGATATAGAAGGGGAATTAATAGGTTATAATATTTTAAGATATGCATTAAATAAAGAAAATGCAAATAGAATGATATTTTCTGCAATAACATATAAAGATATTTTAAGAGCTTTTAATAATAGGAAAGAAAGTTTAAATTTTGGATATATATATGCTGGAGAAACAAGACATATAATTGATTGGTTATATGGTATAAATCTATCTAGAGCATTAACAAAGTCTTTATTTTATTATACTAGAAAATTTGTTTTAAGCATTGGAAGAGTCCAGGGTCCGACATTAATGTTGGTATTTAATAGAGAAAGAGAAATTGAAAACTTTAAACCAGAAGAATATTATAAAGTTGAAGCTTTGATTATAAAGGATGATAAAAAATTGACATTCTCATATATAAAAGATAAAATAAAGGATAAAGATGAAGCAAATAAAATAAAAAATAATTTAGGAAAATACTTAATTGTTAGTAATGTAGATAAAAAAGAGGAAAAAATAAATCCACCACATCCATATAATTTAACAGATATACAGATGGATGCATATAAATATTATAAAATTAGTCCAAAGAGAACTTTGGATATTTTACAATCTTTATATGAAAAGGGTTATGTATCTTATCCAAGAACATCCTCTCAAAGATTACCAGAAACAATTAATTTTAAAGAAATATTATCAAATTTATCATTAATAAATTCTTATAAGAAATATATTATTCTTTTGTTGGAAAAACAAATTTTAAAACCAAACAATGGATATAAAGATGATGTACATCCAGCAATACACCCTACAGGAAATATTCCCGAATATTTAGAATATAAGGAAAAATTAATTTATGATTTGGTAGTTAGGAGATTTATTGCTACATTTTATGATCCAGCAATAGTATATAAAATAAATGTTATTACAAAAGAAAATTTTGTTTATGATTATTATGATATAAAATATAAAGGATGGTTGGATATTTATTGGGAAAAATATAAGGATAATTTTGTTTCTTTAAAGTTTAATGTGGGAGATAAGTTGTTTATAGATAAGGTTTATATATCAAAGAAAAAAACAAAACCACCAGCAAGATATAATAGAGCTTCTTTAGTTAAAAAAATGGAAGAATTGAATCTAGGAACAAAAAGCACAAGGGCAGATATTGTTGAAATACTATTTAAGAGAAAATATGTAGAAGGTAGATCGATAAAAATCACTGAATTAGGTAAAAAAATTGTTGAAATATTTGAGAAATATTATCCAGATATTTTAGATATAAACTTTACAAGAAAAATGGAAGAAAATTTAGAAAAATTAGAACGCAAACCAGATATAAATTTAAAGGAAAAAATAATTGAAGAAAATATTGAAATAATAAAAGATTTGTCTAAAGTTATAAAGGAAAATGAGAAAAAGATTGGTGAAGATTTATATAATTTTATTAAAGATTATTTAAATATAAAAAAATATAAGAGCAGTTAGCAAAAGGTTTATAAATGATAAAGAAAATTAAAATTAAATGCCACCAAAGGAAAGGAATATACTTTTTGTTTATATATTAATTTTTTTAACATTAGGAATATACTTCCTATATTGGATGTATAAGACAAAAAATGAATTGAATGAATTGGGAGCAAATATACCATCGTTTATACTATACTTCATACCAATAGTAAATATATATTGGTTATATAGATATACAAAAGGATGGGTTTATGTTACTAAGAAAGAAGATGTGATAGTATACTTTATATTATTCTACTTCCTAAATATATTTATGCCATATTTAGTTCAAAAGAGTTTAAATGAAATAGCAAGAAATTATAGTAGACAACAAATGATGGGACAGAGTATGCCACTAAAATAATATAAGAGATATATAAATTATCCAAGAGGTCAAGAAGGATACTTTAAAATGTAATTTTTTAGTTTATTAATTATTTATTTTCAACGTTTAAAAAAGAAAATTTTTTGTATAAATATAAAATTCATAAGTAGTGGTATACATCAATATAGTATGAAAGTAAAAGTTACTAGAAATTATCAAATAACTATACCAGCAAAGATTAGGAAAAAGTTAAATATAAATGAGGGTCAATATTTAATAGTAGAAGAAGATGAAAAAAATAATGCTATAATAATTAGACCAATAGAATGGGTAAAATTAAGATTAGGTAAAAAATTAACTCAAGAAGATATAAATAGAGCTATAGAAAAACATGATAAAGATATTATTGAAGAAGAATATCCAGAAATAAAAAGATGGAAAAAGAAAGAATAGTTGTTGATACAAATGTCTTAGTTAGGGCTACATTTGAAGATTATGAAGACCATCAGAAAAATATCAATATATTAACGAGTTATGATATTATATTGCCAGAAGTAGTTATTTATGAATTTCTAGGGATTTTAATAGAATATGTGAATAATATTGATACTATTTATAGAGTATTGAATAACTTAGAATTATTTGAGATAGAAATCATAAAAATTAAAGATGTTAAGGAAGCTTTAAAGATTATAAAGGAAAATAATAAAAAATTAAACAAAAGTAATTTAAATGATTTTATTTTATTATCAATTGTTAAAAGATTGAATTGTCCATTTATTACTTATGATGAAGATTTGAAAAAAATAGCTAAAAAATATAATGTAAAAGTTTTAGAACTGTGATTTATAATCTGGTATAATTCATGAAACAAAATCTATAAATATTGTTTTATATATATAACAAAATCTTGAATATTTGGTATAGTAACTATACCATTTTTATAAAATTTTGGTATAATAATAATGACATGTATGATGAAAAATTTATAATTGAATATTTTGAAAGAATAAAGGAAAGAAAAATAAATTATCTTGAAAGAGAATTAAATATAAAAAATATAGAAAATAAAGCTATATCTATTGTTGGTCCTAGAAGATCTGGAAAAACATATCTATTGTTAAATAAATATTTATCAAATAAAGATAATTCAATATATATTAATTTTGAAAGCATAGAATTTTCAGATATTAAGCCGGAAGAAATTTTAAATATAATATCTTTATATGAATCTAAATATAATGTAAAAATAAATACAATATTTTTAGATGAAATACAAAATTTAGAAAATTGGAATAGATTGGTAAGAACACTAATTGATAGAGGATATAACATATATTTAACAGGTTCTTCTTCAAGATTATTACCAAAAGAATTATTAACTGAGTTAAGAGGTAGAACAATATATTATATTTTATTACCATTTTCTTTTAGGGAATTTTTAAAAACAAAGATAAAAGTTTCTAAAATATTGAGTATAAGTGAAATAGAAAAGATTAAAGAATATTTAAGGGAATATATAAAATTTGGAGGATATCCAGAGGTAATTTTTATAGAAGATAAGGAAAGAATAATTAAAGAATATTATGAAACAATTTTTTATAAAGATTTTATAGAAAGAGGAAAAATTAGAAGCTTTAATGTTGCAAGAATTATTTTTGAATATTTAATGCAAAACTTTTCTAATGAAATAAGTATAAATAGAATAAAAAGATTCATAGA
>Ga0208151_100805_pt1 | contig 11343 bp, 11 predicted proteins | sample ECH_Bhost_MetaG_FD_187130 | JGI IMG/M metagenome (GOLD analysis project Ga0208151, IMG submission 187130) | Hot spring microbial mat communities from Yellowstone National Park, Wyoming, USA - ECH_B host_MetaG (SPAdes) (version 2) | ecosystem: Environmental > Aquatic > Thermal springs > Hot... | reverse complement strand
AACCATATGTTATGCTTACCATTAGCGGATATACAAAGCCTATACCAACGCCAAGCGCTATTAGTGAGCCACCAAAATTGCGCGAGAAGCCAAAAATCCTAGCAATAAGCCCTATAGATACAAATATAGCAAAGATTATTGGTGCAGCCGATATTATAATAAACTGCAAGTCATTTATTATGAAGAGCCAGCCGATTGCTTGGTTCATATAACCGAAATAAGAGCCTAGAACACTACTAGCGGTGAATGGGACTTTTGCCGAAATTCCCAGATTTTGGATGCCGGGTAAATTTATTTTAATGCCAAGCGATGGTCCAATATTCAAAGCAGCGTATAACAAAAACCAGTAATTATTTGCGTCTGCAAGAGCTCCATGATTCGTGAACAAGTAAAGATCATATAATGCAGTCTCATATAAGTTTCCATTGTATGGAATAGGAACACCATGAGGTATGCCATTCACTAGGATCAGGTTTAGATTTTGTAGGAGGCTTTCTGCATTAAATGAGCATAGCCAAGTTGCAAATATGCCAAATGCCATTATTAGAACGATGCTGAATAGTGTTTGGTAAATCATTATGCCTATATTCCTTCTTATATCCTCTCTTCCCATGAGTGGGGCAAATAAATAGATTAAAGCAAGTATAACTATAATTAATGTTGCAGCTATCAAAGTTATTGGAAACCATGCTGTGTATGGTGCAGTGAGGAAGCTGTTTATACTGTTTAAGCACTCTTGCATTAACAGATAATCAATGCTAAACAATCATATCACCTTCTTAAGAACGCCACCATGCGTAAGCGATGGTGCACCCAGCAAGTCTCCAAACGCTTCTATGAGATCAAAACATATAACTAAAGAGATCAATATACCTATAGTATTTATACCACCCATAGTGATAATTCCTGTATATCCAATTATTAAAGACGAAAATATTGTTGAGATCGTTAGACCAGGGTTAATCGATGTTGTTAGACTGCTTGTAAAAAAGTTTGTTTGTAGCGTGATTGCATGATTTGTTATAATGCTTTGTGCAAGAGCCTGCATGCTTGATGAAGCAGTGATGCTTGAAATTGCGTATATTAGTGCAGGATAAAATACATAAAATGAGATAAATAAGCCTAGAAGAGCCCCCCCGATTGGCCTAGTCCATGGGAAGGCGCGGAAAAGTATTCCAAGGTAGAGAAAAAGAGGAAATATATAATATATTATCGCTAGCAGGTATACATTAATAAGCTCTATTCCAGTTATAGCAACAATAGGCAAGCTAAACGAACTCGCCATTTTAGAAACCAAGCCAAGCCATGCGAATGGCCTAAAGGAAGCCCCAAATCCATTCGGCATGTATTCAATTTTAAATGAAGAAACAATGTTGAATTCAAAAATTGTTAGAGCAAGTGGGATTAGGTTCCCTATCTCACCAATTGCATCACTATAGTAATATTCGCAGGCACTTTGGTATAGGCTGGATGTGCTTGTAATGCTTGGCTGGTTTGTGCCCACTGCAGACGCGCTAAATTGTGCAATGCCTATAACAACACCATCTACTCCTGCAATTCCACCAGCTACAAATAATATTAAGATAAAGTTAAGCACATTTTCGAGTATCTCATTTTTAGAAAACGAAATGAGGCGGTTTATCTTGAAGGCTATCCCTATCGCATACAAGAAGGCAACAATCATAAGCACTGCGAGTATTATAAGCATAGAATAGCCTATAAGTCCTTTGTATGTTGAAGCATTACTCAAAGAGCCAAATGTGCTTGGTAGCTCTCCATTATATAAAGAGTAGCAAGGATCAGGTAATATCTGTGTTTGTGCATAAGAAGTCCTAGCAAGAATAATTGTAGCGAGTATAATCAACACTATTATTCTTTTATTCATACAAGTCTACCTAATCCAAGCAGATTTGTATCACCGCCCATAAGCTGTGATATCCCTTTGATTGCGGAGAACAGTATCAATATATTTATTATTGGTAGTATATAGCCTGTAACTCCTATAATTCCATATAGATCTGCAAAATTGAATATAAGTGTAAGCGCATTTTGAGGTTGGCATGAAACAACAGTGAATGGTATATTAGGTAAGCTTCCTGTCACTGCACCTCCTATTCCGTATGCAAGCAGATTGTATAACCCCACGCCAGGAAGCATATAATAAACTGATATGCTTAGCTCGCTCAAGTAAATATTTCCTAAGTAAGGATAACAGCCATAATAATTTACTATATTCGTTGCGTTTGGAAATACAAAGAAGTTTATTGTGTTTGAATTGTAAACAACATAATGTCCTGTAAGTGTATTACCATTCATTGTAAATACTGGTATTGTATTTGGACTTGCCCCTATGGGCCCAAGTGTTGCATTGTTTAAGGCAGCATATTCCATAAGGAATATTATAGGAAATATTATAAGTCCTGCTATTACTATTCCTATGAGCATACCCCCTACTCTTCTAGTAAACATGCTTGCTTTTAAGATTATTCCAGCAGCGAGCAGGTAGGGCCATGCATAGATAAAAGTTATTATAGATAGCAATTCTATCAAATAAATTTCGAAGATCATATAGGCCTCTGTTTCTATAGGTTTTGATATCTCCTTAAGTATAGTATATCCTTTATAAGGTGTAAAAGAGACACTTACACTTAGTGCCCTAGGATTGATAGGAACAATACACCATGCTTCAAATAATGGTGGTATTGGTGTAGCAGATTCGCAGTAGGTGGTAACTGGGGTAAGTGTTGAAAGAAATCCGATATAATTCTCATATTGGTAAAGTGCGTCTAGATTCTGCGCCATCTGGCTTGTTAGGTTTGCAACAATAATATAGCTTGCCATTAAGTCATAATCAGCAAATAATGCTGTGCCTATACCGCTGCCACCACCATTCTGTATATTTGAATATATACTATTTGTAGCGGCGCATATTGTGTTGGTAGGGCTATTACTATTAATGCTATTCACAACACTGAATTGATCATTTGATAGTTGCTGGCATATCTGTATTATATTACCTCCTATTGTATTTGCAGTAAGAGCAGTTACGCTTGCGCTTCCAAAAAATTCAACTATAGCTATTACAATAACCGCAATTATAACAGTTCCAATCAGTTGGCCAAGCTCATTTATCGCAGTTTCTTTGATACGTGAGTTGTTGAGCAGGCTACCAGCAAAATAGATAAAGCTTACTATAAATATGCCTATAAGTATTGCAAGTGTAAGTATGGAAATCCAGTTTTCAAGCACGCTAAAGTGTGTTATAGTTAAGCCGCTAGCTGAGGCTAAAGGAATCAGTATTAGCACCATAGCCAACAACGCTAGCCTCAACTCCATATGCTTTCACTTCTCAAGCCAAAGCCTGCATTCAGGGCCTTGGTTAAGCTTATTGCAAATGCAACCGTTATAGATATATTTAGTGCCATTAAGAATATGCCTTGGAATAAAAAGTCAGATACTTGCTGGGCTATAACCCCAACAGATGCAGGGGCAATAATTATATCTTGAAAAGGTATACCACTGAGAACGCTCGAATAAAAGTTAAATGGCAACACAAATTGAAATCCAAAAAGGTTGTAGTTTGGATTTGTTGCAAAGAGAGAGCTTGCTGGAATTGAGCTTGCTGTATACGCTAGAGGATAATTGCCTGCGTATGGGTTGCATGTCGGTTGTGCGCCTATGCAATATGTCCAATTAACAATATAAGAATCCATAACAAACGTAAGCGGGTAAATAAAATAAAAGGCTATCGCCAACGCAAGGAAAGAGTTTGCTGATTCCCTAAGTCTTGGTCCTAAAAAGGAAAGAGTTCTCATTGCTATCGCAACGGGCAAAACGACTGTTAGCATTGTGGCTTTAACTATGAAAAGCATTAGAAAATTCAAGAAGAGCATGCCAAAAGTTAATATTACGAATAAATTATAACCAACTATAATATCTGCATATGTATTGTATACACTACCAAATGATGGTGAGAGGCTGGCATTTAACTTTAATACACTACTCTCTACTAGTGGAATTAAAATGGGTGAACCTACAATGTTAGATATTTCTGAACCTATCATAAATTCTATTGATGTTGAGTATATATGTGTTGCTAGATTTATACCATCTACAAATAGGAGCTTGCCAATATAGATCTGTGCAGCTTCGAAAGGGTCCATACCGGCTATAGAGTTTGTAAAGTCGCATGACAGACTTGCAATTCCAACAAGTATTATAATAATAAAAATGCTTAGTATCATCTGCATGATCTCGAATTTTGAAGTAGTCTTGAGTTTTTCTCTAGGTGAGGGTGGAAGAAGGTTAGAAAGCGCATATATCAAAGCAGCAATAGTGAAAAATAGCAGTACAACAAGCATATTTATTCCTATCCAGTTATTTGCATTTACCCCGCTACCAGCAAACGCGCATGTATTAAAGTCAAGCAAGAAAGAAATCATATTATCCAATCCTTAGTCTACCACCCAACGCGAGCCTTATTGTACCGCCAAGCGACTTTGCTATAGAATCAACCAAAGGATACCATATCATTAAGTCTATTAGAAGGAATAAAAATTCGGCAAAAAGAAACATAAAGTATGGGGCGTATATATTTAATGCTGGATATATACTTATGGTTAATGGGAGGGCAGAAAAAAAGTTATATTCAGGAGATATATTATTCAATATTGCATTTAGCGCAGCCATTAGTACTTCTAGTATTCCGTTAAGTAATCCGTTTCCAGTTGTTAGGGGTTTTATAGAATAGCTTAGCATGTGGTATAATATAGTAGTAAGTGGCTCATTTATCAGCATTATCAAAAGTGGAAATACTATAGAGAGCCCTACTCCAAAGGCAAATAATGTGCCACCAACGGGTCTTAGGAATGGGAAAGCTCTAAATATTATTCCTAACGGCACAAAGACCATAATACCTATATATACTATAAGTGGCATTAGGATGTACATTAATGCAACAAGCGAACTTACTGGAAAATAGAGAAAGTTTATAATATCATTCACAATAGATTCAAATTGCCCAATCGGTGTTGGAGAAACAGATTCAAGCATTGGGTTGTTATAAACCTGAAACGTTGAGCCAAATGTAAATGCGCCAACTCCGGTTATAGGTATAGGAAGCCAATATCCAACATTAATCGTTTTCCAAGTAGATATTCCAGTTGCAATACCTAAAGGGCTTTCTGGAAAACCGCCCTCTGAGCTTCCAAAATTGTTTATATCTGAATAAATACTGCAGAGTGCTTGACCAGAAGAACTGCCTAAAGTATTTAATATCTGGTTAAGTCCAGCCATGGTGTAACTACCAGTGGCTTGTTGGCCTATTAAGAGAATTGATATATTTCCAGCAAATACAAGAGCGCTTATGGCACCCGCGATAAGTATAGCAGATTTCGCCATCTCCCAATACTCATTTTTAAGCCACTCACCAAGCTTTGTTCCAGGGACAGCCCTATTTATTATAACTCCTATAGCTATAACAAGGAAGGAAAGCATAAACGCAAGTGCAAGCACAGAAAAGAGTGGGCTTGTACTAAGAGTCAACGAACTAGAAGGAAGCGAGCAAGATTCTGCAAATGATATTCTAGAGTAAAGCACAAGCAGCAATAAAGATATAATTAATACCCTACTGGCGCCCATGATATCAATTATATTGAAAAATAATAAATTAAATACCTAATGCTTATCTCATTTAGTGCTTAAGTATTGGGAATCTTTTCATATAAGCTTCTGCCTGGAAGATCACAAAGTAAGGCAGTATAAAAAGAGAGCTGAATATGAGCATAGCATACCTTGAATAAAACGTACCAAAAAGAAGTATAAACAGCTCATCAAAAAAGCTCAGTACAACTATTGCTAAAAAGAGCCAAATAAGAAAGTACTGCGGCTCCCTAAAAAGAAGCTTTGTGCTATCTTTTATTGCTCTTATCATTCTTTTGTTGTCAATTACTATTGCGCTAGGGGCATAGAAAATAAACAAAAACAATACAAAACCAACAATAGAGGTTATTAAACCTGCATAGCCTGTTGGGTAGCTAATTATATCTACAAGTATAACAATAGCAGAATAAAGTATAAATATAATAAACACTTTTCCTGTATGCTTTTCTATGCTATTTATCATATCTCTTGTTACCTTACCATATGTCCTTTTAGTCTTGACTATATATGCTATTGCAACAAATGCAAAGCTTAGAAATAGAAGGGAGAAGAATGTCGCTACAACTATAACAGCGATTCCAAACATATTAATATTTACAAAAGCGCTTGCAGTTCTTAAGAATGTTGAACCCATTGTAATATATGTTGGCAATGGTACAAGTAGTGGTATCGCAAATGCAATTATAAAAGGTATGGAGAAGAGTAGGACAAGCTTTAGATTCTCTACGTAAGTTTCAAATGCATCGTATATTATATTTGGCATGCATGCACCTTACTATATATCTTTATTATAAAATTTAAATACTATCTTATTTTACACTTTATTCCCTGGCTCTAAAACCTTTATCGGCGGCGGGTAATATACATAGCTCCCATTGAATATTGCAGGATCAGCATAGAATGTACCAATTCCTTGTGGAAGTGCAATTTTGTATTCGATACTTGCTATACCCCTTTTGTTTAAATGTATGAAGTTTGTGTCTATCATTTCTGCGTCAGGTGTTTTATTCGGACCTTGAATTATACTTCCATCTATTCCATATAGTAATATGCTACCATTGTAAATCGACAATACAGTTGTTAATGTTGGTATGTTTGCCTTATATGATAATGTAAGGTTATACAAAAGCGTATTATTTGTTATTGCATAGCTTTGGTTTAGTGTCTTGATATAAAAGCTGCTTTCATATGCATTGTGTGCAAAGAATACATATGTAGCGGTTGCGATTAATATAATAATAAGCGTATATAGTATAGGCTTTTTGTAACTACTTATTCTATCCCTGCCAGCTTTATACTCTAAGCCTAGGCTTATTAGAAACGCGCCTATGAAGAATAAATAGTATGTGGCTATGCCGTGTGCCAAGAATAAGAACGGAATAACGCTTATTATAAATACGAGCCTTTTATCGTTTAGGTAAAGCATAAGAAGCATAGAAAAAATGATGAATGCAATAGGCACAAGCGAATAAGCATGAAGCCCTGTTGGATAAAAAGCTGTTATAAGGTAGCCTGCCAAACCGTAGCTGTCAGGTATAATATAGGAGGTTGCTGGTAATATTACATTATGCAAAAATTTGTATGGGCTGAGCAATATAAAAGGCCCATTTATTATAAGGAAGAGAAGTAAAGTAAGTGAGAGTTCCTTAACGCCTTTTTTAAATCCAAAGTTGGAAAAAGTATATAAGATCAGCAAAAGAACAGGAAGCCAGAGCATCTCCTGAATAGAAGCTGCAAGCCCAAGAAAGAGCCATCCATATCTAGTTCCAGATTTTGAATAGGCTATAAGGCTGAGCAAAAGCATTAATGCTTGTATAGCTGAGCTGAGCACAAATAAGCTTACCAATATTCCTGTAAGAATGAGAAAACTCGGCTTAGTGGTTTCTTCTTTCTTAGCGAGGTAGCCTATTGTGAGAAACAATAGGTAAAGGAAGATGAATACCTGGAGCTTTAGCATAAGCCCTATTTTGATAGGTAAAATAATGAAAGGTATATCTGCAATAGGGAAAAGCGCCGGATAATCAAGCACGCCTATAAACTTATTTTCTGTTGTCATTGTTATTCCGAAATTCGACAAATTTTCAAAGAGTAAGCTAGAATAATTGCTTTCGTAAGGGTTATGTAGATTTAAAATCTCCTTTGCGGATAGAAGCTGAATGAACATCTCGTCGTCCATGTGCCAAGAGATTATGACTACAAAATTATAGTAGAAAAGAAGGGCAGCAGCTACTAGAAAGAATAATACTGATATTAATCTAGCATGCCTGAATGGCTTCATCTTAAATAGATACATTCCAAAGAAGACAAGAAAGATTATAGGTATATAAAAGAAGAACCATATTAGGAATTGTTGTAGTGTAGCAAAAGCTTTTTTAAGTATAATCGAATATGGTAGGCTTAATGCCTGAATTATAATTAATGAAACCATAATTATTATTAAGTTCTTGGGCCTGCTTTTGCTAAAGAGTAAAAAAGTGTAAAGGACAAAGAGTGTGAAGTTTAATAATGTAAGAAAATTTACAATAGGTACAAAGAGGTAAAGTGGTGGTAGAATAATGATGTTGAATAATATTATAAGTGAAGCAAAAATAAGCAAAATCCTATCGTTTTTGCCAATAATGCCAAGCATAAATTAAAGAAAGAGAAAAAATATTTAAATCAGCAGCTTACAGTTGAGATACCATTTCCGAAGCCAGCAACCATATTTATAATAGGCTGTGCTATTATCACTAGTATTACACCAACTATTCCTCCTAGAATCATACCAAGAGCCCATCCCTGCAAACTGCCTTTAAGCTGGCCCGTTGCTGGTAGGAAGTGTGCGATAGCATAGAGTACGCCACCTATTAAGAACAGGACCACAGCAAAAAGTGCAATTATGCTTCTAACTGTACCGACTAATGCGCAGAAAGCTGAGCTTATCGCGGTAATACCTGAAGTAGTTTGTGCAAAGTTTGCACCAATTAGTGTTGCTGCAAAGAGGAGGTAGTACATTACCTTCCAAATATTTGTATTCATGCCAAGCACCTATAATTCTCAATATTTATGAGAAAGAAGAATTTAAATATCTTTCTTAGTATGTGCAAATAAAAAGCACATAATCAAATTTTTATTGAAGCTAAAATACCATCTATTATTCCGTTTACTCCTATGCCTCCTGTGGCCCTTACAGCAATTCTATGGCTAAGCACAGGCTTTGCCAAAAACCTTATATCATCTATTGTTACCTCTTTTCTTCCCTCTGCAAGCGCCTTCGCCTTGCCACAAGCCATAAAGGCGATATCCGCTCTTGGGCTTGCACCCATCACAACATGTATGTCCTTTCTTGTAGCATCTACTATTGCTGTTATATATTTGACAACATCATCAGGTAGCAATATATTTTTTGCCTGCTCCTGCATATCTAATATATCATTTATTGTGAGGATTTTGTTCACGGCTAGCTTTTCTTCCCTTTCCTTTATCCTAAGCATCTCACCCTCTTCCTCCATGCTAGGGTAATCCACTTCTATCCTCATAATAAACCTATCTGCCATCACCTTTGGCAATGGCTCAGTTCCTTCTATCCTAAGCGGGTTTTGGGTTGCAAATGCTGTGAACGGCTTTGGCAAAGGTATATCAGTGCCACCCAAGCTGACCTGCCTTTCCTCAAGTGCTTCAAGAAAGGCACTCATCGTCTTTGGTGGGGCCCTATTGAGCTCATCAATAAGGAGTATGTTTGTGAAGATGGGCCCTTTTTTAACCTTAATGCTGTTGTCCGAATCAATATAGGTATAGCCTATTATATCCTTAGGCTCAAGGTCTGGCGTGCCCTGTATTCTCTTGAAATCTGCATCTATAATAGAAGCTAGTGTCTTTGTCATCGTAGTTTTTGCAACTCCAGGAACACCCTCTAGTAGTGCATGCCCATTTGCTATAATTGAAAGAAAAAGAAGCTCTAGCGTTTCCTTCTTTCCTGCAATATGCTTGCTCATCTCATCAATTACCTTTAAATAAGCTGTATGGGCGTCCAAACCAGCACCTCTATACAAATAAGCAAATAAATCATAAATATCTTTGCATACCGGTCGTTGAATAATTAAGGTCGCATACCAAAGTATCTCCTGTGAACAAAGTAATAAGGCTCTTGAGCGCAAGCCTTTATACAAAAGGTTTATAAAGATAAATTCAAAATATTTAGCGTGGAGGTAATGCGATGATAGGAAAAGAGCAGAGTGAGCCAGAGCCTGTCTCAGTTGTAGAGGCACTTGAGATACTTGAAGAAAGGAAGAAAGAGGGTGAGCTCGGCTACGAACAACAGCTTGCTTATGAACATGCAAAGAAGTTTGCAAAGCTTAGCAAGGAAAAGGCAGAGAAGCTTGAGAAAGAGCTAATCGAGCTTGGTCTTGGAAAAAGGCTCGCAAAGAAAATTATTGATATAATGCCTATGAATGATTTGCAGCTTAAGCAGGTGCTCATATTCGAGAAAAGGAGCTTCGATGATGGGGTTATAGCAAGCATTATTGAAAAGATCAACAACTATAGGAAGTAGTGTTCTTATGCCAGTAGGTGGAATTATATGGATGAAAAAAAGGAGGAACTTGAGGAATATGCAGTGGTCATTGATTTCTTGCCTACTGGAAAGTCTTTTTCTGCAAACCCAGAGCCCATAGTTCAGTTGCTTGGTGAGAACAAATTTACTTTGCTCGAGGCTGTTCCAAAGCCTGGTGTTATACTTCATGTTGGTGAGCGTGTCTATATAGGCAAGGGCGAGCGCGATAAGATAGCCCTTATAAAGGCTAGGCTCACATATGATGAGCTTACAGAAGGTGCTAAGAACGAGCTTCCAAACGCTATAGCTAATATAATAAAATCTAATGAGAAGAGGTTTGTAGAAATATTCAATACAGCAGGTCCTCTAAACATTAGGGAGCATAAGCTTGAGCTCTTCCCTGGCATAGGCAAGAGGCATCTTAACGCCATTCTCTCAGCGAGGGAGGAAAAACCTTTTGAGAGCTTTGAGGACCTTACAAACAGGGTAAAGCTTCTCCAGGATCCGATAAAGCTAATAGTTGAGCGTGTGCTTATAGAACTAAAAGGAGAAAGCAGGTTCTATCTTTTGACAAGGCCTTATCCACAAAAAAGAAGTTAGGCTTTTTCTAGATGCATCTGCGGCACAATAAGCTTCCTTTTTGTTGAGCGTGAAACAGGTATTTCTACAACATAAGCCAAGCCGCGCTTTTCAACAACTGTACCAACCTTGCCTCTGTACCTTGGGTGTGGTATATTTCTGAAGTTTCCCTTTGGCACTATCACTACCTTATCGCCTATGTTAAATTTTTTAATGAGCTTAGTTACACCAAGCTTAGAAGGTTTATGATGTCTAGCCAAGTGTCTCGTTCTTCCTACAAACATACCATGGGATCTCTCAGTCATTAAATCACACAATTTGTAACTTGATATTTAGCGGAAAAGTATTTATTCTTTTTATCTTTCTTTTTCTGCTTTCTTCAAACTAATAGTGCTTTGAAACTTTAAAAACCTTCGTTTCTTGGGGCATTATTCTATAACTAATGACAAATCCTATGCTCCTCTATTTCAAAAGTATAAAATCCCTAGGAACATATATTTGTTTTGGCGACCAACGTGCAAACTAAAGCAGAATTGGAATTTATATAATTTACGTTCGGTTAACCGCGGCTG
>Ga0208151_100803_pt1 | contig 11355 bp, 10 predicted proteins | sample ECH_Bhost_MetaG_FD_187130 | JGI IMG/M metagenome (GOLD analysis project Ga0208151, IMG submission 187130) | Hot spring microbial mat communities from Yellowstone National Park, Wyoming, USA - ECH_B host_MetaG (SPAdes) (version 2) | ecosystem: Environmental > Aquatic > Thermal springs > Hot... | reverse complement strand
ATCGTCGCTCTCATATTTTGTAGAGCCCCCTATCTGCGACAAAACAAGAACCCTTAACTCTTCCCCACCGGTTGAGCCAATGAACATAGACTCAATTTCAAAAATAGCTTTTAAATATTTAAATATTTCACAATTCCACTATTATGCGTGTATACTTTCTTTACCAATTCTAGCTTTTTGTCTATAAAAGTAAAAAATTTCATTTAGTCAAATAACATAGCACTCGCTAAAGGCTAAAAATACTAGTAATGATAAATAAGCATGCAAGCAAAGGCACCCGGGGTTATCAAGCTATTGGGCGAGCATGCTGTTGTTTATGGCAAGCTTTCGCTAGCGAGTGCGATAAGCCTTTATGCACATGCAAAAGCAGAGAAAAAAGGTAGCGAGTTTGCTATTGAGCTTAAGGATTTTTCAAAGAGCTATGAGCTAAGCGAAGATGAGCTAAAAAGAATATATGAAAAATATGCAAATAAGAAAAGCTTCGAAGAATTTGCAGCAAATGAAGATGCAATGCTATTGCCATACGCAACGATAGCAAGCATTTTAGCAAGGAAGCAGAGCTTAGAAGGCATAGAGATAAGCATAAGCTCAGAAATACCTGTGCAAAAAGGCTATGCAAGCAGTGCAGCATGCTCAACAGCATTTGCATTGGCTTTGGCAAGCGCAATCGGCTTAGAAATGAGTGATAATGAAATGGTAGAGCTTGCAAGGAATGGGGATAAGGTAATACACAAGAACGAGGGCGCAGGAAGAATAGATGTTAATGCTTCTTACTATGGCGGCATAGTTAGCTATTCAAGCAAAGAAGGGGCAAAGAGAGAAGAGATAAACGCTAGCTTAAACCTATTTGTTGTTGATACAGGGCCAAAGAAGAGCACAGCAGAGACCGTTGGCCACGTAGCAAAGCTCTACAATGGAAGAAGAGAAGAAACAGAGCAAATGCTAAATGAAATAGATGCAATAGCAAGGCAAGGCATTGCATTGCTAAAGGCAAACAGGCTAAAGGAGTTTGGCGAGCTAATGTATAGAAATCATGAATTGCTGAAGAGGCTAGGTGTATCGAGCGAAGGATTAGACAAAGCGGTGGAGAAGGCAAAGGAGCAGGGCATGCTGGGGGCAAAGCTGAGTGGTGGTGGAGGCGGAGGCATCGCAATAGTATTGGCAGATGAAGGCAAAGAAGGCTTAGACTTTTTCAAAGAGATGGGCTTTGATGTAAGGAAGGTAAGCATAGACCATAATGGTGCAAAAGGATTAAGCGTGTAAGGGATTATCCTTACTTGATAAGGGGATTTGTCTTCTGGAGAAAGAATTAAACCCTGTAGTAGGGATCAAAATTATATTAGAAAAAAGTTTAAAAAATTCAACACGCTACTAACTGAAAGGCTAATTTTGGAAACAGAAACAGAAATGTTTATAACTCTCACCCAAGATATTTATTCAGCAGTGCATTTATATGACGGAAAATAACAACAAAATTAATAAGAACACAATAGCAAAAGAACAACACAAAGGACAAATTTTAGTTTTTATAGGGTTTGTGCTTACCTTTGCATTCATAATTCTAACCTTTTTTCATAAAATCTTAATTGCAAGTATACCCCTTCTATCGTTTGTTATATTATTGATATATGCTTATGCCACCCTTAAGAATCTAAAATTTAGTCTTAGATATTTAATTATACTGATTGTATTCTTTCTCGCAATGTTTACTTCTGCGTTCTCAATTTTTTTAACCCCTGCTAGTATTGCGGATGTCAACGAAGCGTTAGTTGTAGCAACAACTATATGCATCTCAATTGATATTGAATTTTATAAGCATATGAAAGAACACATACTAAAAATACTGAAAAATCAGAAGACAAAGCAGGGTCTGTTTACGGAAATAGATATAGCTTTCATCCCTATGATGGCGAGTAGTCTTGCGCTTGTGTTTGCTTTAGTAGCTTTAATGGCCCCACTATTACCTCTTAGTATTCTTCTCACTGATATATCAATTTTTTTAATACTCATTGCATTAATTATGCCGATAGAATTATTAGCCGAAGATTTACTCACCGTTATTTTGAATCGTTGAAAGGGATTGAGTTTAAATTCGAAAAGAAGGTTTTTAAAATTCAACACGCTATTTAAGGTTGAAAAATATGGAACCCATAAATAAAAAAAGGAGAATTTACGGGGAACATTTAACTCCAATCAAAATATTTAAAGAATTTATTCTTCCAGAGATAGAAGATAAAATTTATGACTATATTTGGGTTGATTTTTTTGCTGGTAGTGGTAATCTTATACTTCCTATTTTGGAATTAATTCCGGAAAAGGAGAGAATTAACTTTTTTGAAAACCACATATTTTTATTTGATATACAAAAAAAATTTGTTGAACAAGCTATTTTTAATTCGATGAAATATGGCATTCCAAAAGAAATTGCGGAAAAAAATATTATTCAAAGAGATACAATTAAAGACTACCCCAGATTTTTATTCGATTTAGGACTGCCTATTTATCATATAACAAACCCCCCATATTTATATATAGGTTATATTGTAAAAAATAAAGAAACACAAAAATATTTAGAATATTTTAAAGGAATATATAACGGCTATCAGGACCTATATCAACTTGCTTTAATAAATGATTTGAATAATGGAATTAAGAAAATGATATATATTATACCCTCTAATTTTTTATTTGGGTATTCTGTATCAAATAAAATAAGAGATGATTTTTTAAAATATTATCTAATCAAAAAAGTCTATATTTTTGAAAGAAATATATTTGAATATACAGGAACTAATGTTGTTATTTGTTTTTTTGAAAAGAAAGACTTTCCAAAAAAAGAACCTATAACTTTTGAAGGAATAAAAATTAATAATGAAACAAAAAAAAGAATATATACTCTTACTCCGAAAAATCACTATAGAGCGGGAAATGAATTTGAAGAATTTGTAAACAATAACAAATCATTAAAGCCATTGAAAATAGACTATTATCTAACAATTGAGGATGTTAAAAAAAATAATGGAAATAATGAAATTGAAGTTATAGATGTAAATGCTTATGATGGTAGAAAATATAAAAATATAAAAATCTATGTAAACGGCGATTTATTCAAAAAAATTAAATCAAACATCCTTTTCGTTAGAACTCTTGATACTGGGAACATGTATGGTCGGGTAGGCCTTTACAAAATAAGAGATGCTTTTGGGGTTGATGGTATACTGGTTAGTAAAGCGAAATTTAGGACTCATCCAATTCAAATTTTCATAAAACCCCCACTTACATATGATGAACAAACTTTATTAATGAATTATTTTAATATGGTATTGGAATATTTTAGAGAGAAAACAGACAGTGAATTTATGACTACTTATAAATATTCTAATAGTGCCTATACAAGAAAATATTTAGGATTATCTCAAGTAAAAAAACTAATACAAACTTTCCCTTGGTTGGAATTAAATAGTGACGAACGAATAAAATTTATAAATGTAGTGAAAAATAAGAATGCAGAGAAAGTAATATCATTTATTGAAAAGAAAAAAGAAAAAAGAGGATTGAAATTGTGGTGTTAAGAAAAAATATGTATTATTGGAATGTGTCTTTAACCCATCCAGAGCCGCTTTTAGATGATTATTACATATTTGATGATATAATTGTAAATGATCAAAATCTAATTGACAAGATTAAACAATTAAGACTTTTAATAATAACTTATTGTGAAATGGCGAAAATAGATGAGGATATGACCTCAAAAATTTTAGATAAAATATATAATATAATCATTTCTATAGAGAATATCCAATATACAGAATTTGTTGCTTTTTGGAAAAATTTAGATCTATCTTATTCCGTTTTTAAAGATTTTAAAAATTCTCCAGAATCAATAAACATTTTAAAAGGTATACTTAAAAGATATTGTGAAAAAAGAATTGACTTATATAATTCTCTTGGATATAGTAATATAACTGTTCAGGCTTTATACGATGCTGGGGCCTCTCGAAAAAAGGGGATGGCAGGAATTAATAAATTAGAAGATTTGGTAAAAAGCAGATTTAAAGATGTAGTTCATGCTAAAGATTGGAATTCATTAAAAAACACAAAGATAGCATATTTCTTACCAGATTCAAAAGACGAAAATCTTTTCAAAGAATTTTGCAAAAGATATAATATTCAATTTGAATTTGGTAAAAATCACCAAGGTAAAGAGCCAGATATGGTATTAAAAGTAAATCAGGATTTTTTTATAATAGAGGCAAAACATATAAATGAGTCTGGTGGTGCTCAAGATAAACAAATTGTAGAAGTGATAGATATTATAAACAACTCGGAAAGTTCAAATAAAATTCATTATCTATCTTTCCTGGATGGCTTATATTTTAATGAATTTAGTCAGGGAAATATTACAAACAATAAAATAAACAACCAAAAAAGAAATATTGAAGAGGCTTTGAAAAACCATGAAAATAACTTTTTTGTTAATACTTATGGATTTAGAACTCTTCTTAATGATTTATAAATAGGGTGTTGAAATTTATATCTATATCATGTAGACACCCTTTTAAGCGCTTCTAATTATATCACCACCACACTCAATTCATAGATACTTTATCAGGTATGCAATGAAGCATGCATATGCATGCACCATTACTTTGCCTATACCGATGAATCTGTTCTTTGCAAAGCCAAACATCTCTAAGCCTTGAGGATAGTCTTTCTGCTGCCCATCTCTTGCTGTTGTCATGTCTGATTATTGATTTCATTTTTGATTATATCAAAATCTTCTTCTGTAATTCTGATTATAGAAACTTGCAAATATTGATTCCAGGTTTTGCCTTTGTCTGCAATAAATGTTAGTTTATCGATTAAATTAGGGTTAACATGATTGGCTTTGTTTTCTTTTTCTTCGGTGGAGTAGCTTATTTTTATAGGGGTTTTGCCTCTTGAATTATATTGAATTTTATTCTATATGGAAATAAAAATTTCTTACCGTTTTTTGTCCACCCAATATCTTCTTCACTGTAAAAATATTCTCCAGAAAACTGTACAATAGCAACAAATTTGCCTCCGTGCGTATATACTATAGCCTGATCGCCGTCTTTTACAAAATCCCTAAGGGTAATATAATATCGTGCATCCATGCCCCACACAGAATTCTGTTTACATATCCTCCAGTTCTCTTCGGAAGTGCTTATACACCAAAATCTCACTTTAATCACCAAAACCTATATCTAAACTATACATAGTACCTTTTTCTTTCTTTCCCACCTATTAGCTACTGGTGGTAATATGCGAAAGAAGAATGCTACGCTTGTTGTGAAGCTGCACAAGTGCCACATTTTTGAAAAAGCCCCTTCCTCTATAAGCGATGTTACCAAAGAAACGTTACATGAAGAAGAGCTTGCTGAGAGAGCACAGGGAAACGAAAAATTCAAGCTTAAGAAGCTCAATGTTGATGGCTTCGATGCTGAGCTATACTTTGATGTAAAAGACATGGAAAACATCACCCTTAAGGATGTTGTTAACCTTGTAGATCAGGTGCAAGCAGATGACAAAAGGATTGAGGTTTCGTTCAGGTTCCAGAAATAGAAACTCGTATAGTTAACGTTTCTTTTTACACTAAACCTGTGAATTTCACTTTTTGACAGGAATACTGCAAGTTCTATATCTGTAAGTTGTATTAACTGCTTTATTGCCAATGCAACAAGGTGTTTGGCATACCTCTTCGTATGCCTGTGTCTAATTAAAACTTCCCTTGCATACGCTATTTAAAAATTTAACAAGCTATTTAGACATATCTATCTGATTATATAATATGCCAAACGTAATGTAGGTGTTTTAAGAGAAGAAATAAAATGAGGTGAAAATAAATGAAAAATGAAGAAAAGTGTTCCAAATTCTGCTGGAGCAGATCATTTTTACTAAAGGGTGTATAATTGACTAGATATTACGTATATAGAGTTGATTATGGAGAAGGAAAGACCCTACAATCAGGGTGGATCAAGCTAAGTACCAAAAAAATGAAAGATAAGATAAATATTGGGGATAAATTTCTAGTTTATATAAAAAATAAGGGCATATTAGCAACTGGCTTTTCGGTAAGAGAAGTTGACGATAATAAACCATATAACGCGAAGATTAGTTTACTCCCTAGCTTTTGGAGTGATTTTAAACCGAATGATAAATCATTGGAAAAACGTGGAAAATTCTTAGAAATATCTGAGGAAAACTATAACACATTTAAGAAATCTATGGAACATTCAAAAGTAAATGATTACTCTGATCTAAAAAATCAGGCACAAAGAAAGGGAGAGAAATTTGAAGAGGAAATTTACAATTTCTTCAATGATCTATTTACTCCACTTTCGGATTCCTCGGAAGTCAAACGAAAAGTTTACTACGAAACTAGGGATGGGAAAAGAACTTTTGAAACTGATGTATTTATCAAGTTCAAGGATTATGATATTTTATGTGATGCTTTTATAAATAAAGGAGAAATAGGTAGGAAAATAAATAGATTTAACGATATATACAGCTCGTTAGATCAGAGTAAAAGGAACTATGTCAGATTTATACTTTTTTATAAAGAAGACGAAGAAAATTTGGCAATTGATAAGAGTAACTTGAATGATAAAACATTTATCTTTGATAAGAAGGCAAAACTTTATTATGAATATATTTTTGAAACTACAAGATTGCCTGACAAAAAACCGAAAGATGAACCTACTGCTATAGCAGCATATCATTTACTAGGAGAATTAGGAGTCAAAATAACTGATCAGTCGCTTACAGCGACTCCCTATCTTAAACTTAATGAAGGCGACAATTTAGTGTATGTATTCAAAAAAGATATTAAAGAAATAGTACCTTTATTGTATGTTGCTCGTCGGGAACGCGGTAAGAAGAAATTCTATCAGAGACTATTAAAAAGGAGTAAACTTCATGGGAGTGGCAGTATAGATGATTACTTGGGTGTTAATAGTGATAAAGGAAATAAAAGAGAGCATACTACATTTTTAAATAGTATTATAATTAGTCCTGAAGAGATTAAGGAATCAAATGACGTTATAGAAATACCCTTTAAATATGGAAGCGTCGCAATTTTAGATGGGCAACATAGAGCTTACGGAGCATATCTTAACGCATTAAAAGTTAAGAAAGATATAGAATTATATTTTACTGCAATCGTCGATAAGAATAGAGGTATGCTTCCTATAGAAGCGCAACAGGAATATTTTATTTCAATTAATATGGAACAAACAAAAGTGGATCCAGAGCAGATATGGAGGGCTTATAGTGAGTTGTCTTCATATAAGAATAAATTTAACGGGATTATATCCCAAATCGCAAAAGAGATTGAAAAAGATCATATATTAACAATTAGAAAATCCATTCAACACAAGGAGAATGAAAATGAGGAGAAAGGCGTTTCATTCTCTGGGCTTTGTGTAAATCTAGAGAGACTACTTACAACCACAAATTTATTAGATAAAAATAGACCACATCCATATACCGAGGAAGAGATAAAAAAACGCGTAGGAGCGATAGTTGCATCTATAAAGAATTTAGTAGAAGTAATAAAAGTCAATTTTGACGAAAAAGATCAAAAAAAATTTTTGAGACGTGATGGTTATCTTTCTGTAATATTCAGGCTGTATACAAAAGTATTATTGGCTAATGGAAATAGTCCGAAAAGTGAGCTGATAAAACCTTATTTTGTAGCGCTAAGTAATTTATTAAGAGATGATAATACATTACTTAATAAGATAGAAACTTCTGGAGAGGGGCCTAGAAAAAAGTCCGCTGATTTACTCGCATCTTTAATAAACTCTCGACTGCCTAAAGGTGTTAATACATTAAGTGTAGAAACAAGTAATCTAGAAAATCCTGTTGTGGATAGTATAGCAACAACGTTAAGTAAGATAACCACTATAAATCTAGGAAAAGATGAGAAAGGACAAGATAAATATATAATAAAACCCACAGGAGCATGGGCCGAATATGGTCTTAAACTAAATAAACCAGTAACAAATGAGAGCGAATTTGTAAATAATGTGATAAATGTATTATATCAATTACTCCATGAAGGTGGGAAAAATATACCTGAAAAGTTTAAAAAGAATAGCGTTCTTGAAAAAATAGACGCTCTGAGAACCTATGCAGATCATGATATTAGACATGGGGATAAAAAAGACACCGAGAAGAAGAGAATTGCGGCTGAGGATGCAGTTTATAGTTATTTAACTATTAGAAAGGTTCCTTCAGAACTTGACGGAAGCCAACTAGAAGAGCTTAAAATTAAATTGCTAAATGAGGTTAATAATTTCTTAATCAATTTATATAATGAAACTAATAATGCTGTGTTGAATAACCCCCAACCATCGACGACGTAAGTTCCTTATTGACGTATTACTAGATTACCACTATTCCAAGGTGACAACCATGGTAAAACAATCTAAAACCTACAAGAAAAAGAGATATAAGGACAATAGAAATTGGCCTGAATACAATGAGCAACTCGTTGTTCGCGGTACATTATTTCTGGACTTCAGTTTCATCGAAAGGTGAGACAAAGAAATGGAGAAAACGAATGAGGGGAAGATAAGTGCCCCTTATCAATTTCCTGCTTCATTTGTCAAAATGGCCACTCTCCAGCTACCTTTCATCTCATTAATATGATTTGTGTGTTATTTCAATCTTTTCCACATCCTTTGCCAGATAGCTTCTTCTGTAGTGAAAATCTTGTCATTCCTTTGTGAAACAGTCCTTTATGCACGTGAGATAAGCCATTTCTGATTCTATGGGAATGCAAGTGATATCTGTCTCCCACAAGGTCGATAACAAAATATAGAAAAAGATGAAAAGCTTAAAAGCGTTGTCCAATAATAAAACAGTGCCATTTGCTCCACCGTTTCAAAATGTATATTCTGTTTTTCTATTCGATAACTAGTAAAAATCTGCAAGCTAACAACTTTTAAACAAAGATATAATAAAATTAATATAATTGCACTGCTTATCTTTATCGTGGTTTGATGGATTCTGAGCAGAGCATGCTCATTATCGCAAATACTGGTACCGGCAAGACGACAACTCTTGCAAAACGCGTTATTGAACTTATTGAGAGTGGTGTTCCTGAGAAAGAGATATTGTGCATAACGTTTACCACCAAAGCCGCACAGGAAATGCGTAACAGGATAAGCGAGATTGCAAAAAGTAATGGCTTAAACATAAAGATGCACGACCTTTCTATACACACATTCCACAGCTATGCGCTTGACTACCTTGAGAGCATAGAGCATACGAAAGTACAAAAGAGATAAGCAATGCGGTGTCAAATCATTTGTTTGGGGTAAACAGATAGGCCAGTTGGAGGATTGGAAAAATCAGGGCTAGTTACATTGGTAAATACAATGTTAGAAGATATAATTAAGCAATGCAAAAGATGGTTGAATGATATACATATAAATTTCAACAACCTAGATAAAGTCAATAACTTATATTCTTAAATAAATTATTTAATTTCATGCTATATTACGTTTATATTTCCACATCAATAAGAATATTTTCCCATAAGTAAAAATAAACCATATTTCCACAACTATAGAAAGGACTAAAAGTAATTTTGCGGAATAATAATTAGCGTATGTTAACAGTATGTTTAAGGCGCCTGCAAGACTAAACGCTATACATAAAGTTGTCACCCAGAGTAAGTAAAACTTCGTTGTGCTTGATTCTACCAAGTATGATGTTACTACCAAAACCCATGCGAATAAGAGTGGAATTATTAAAAACGAAAAGCCAATTGAATTAAAAAATGTACGCCAAAATGAAACTTCAGAAATATACTGGCTTTCTTCAAGATTGTATAAACTTTTTGCTACTTGATAAGGTGTTGCGTTTTGTTGTAGTTCTATATTACCATTTATTTGCGATACGGCTTGCGAAGAGGCCCCTACAACAAAAAATAATACTGATATAAGGAGTATTATAAAAAATGTTAATGTTATCTCTAAAGATTTACGAAGATTATTTAAAGCAGTATCGTTAAACATGTGGATTATTGGGGAGTTTAATTTTAAATCATTTTCTTTTTTACACGAATTATTTCTTTGTAAATGAATATTTGAATAAACTTACAGAACAACAGAGGCATGACCTAGAACTTTAAAGTCTTTATACAAAAATACGAAATTTTATCTTACTTCACATTCATACTTTCTTTTCCAATTTAAATATGAACTATAACCATATAAGTAGCTTCTAACCATGATTTGCAGTTGCCAATTCTTATATACCACTTCAATTCTGCCGAAACAGTCATAAAAAGGAGAAGAGGTGAGAAAGCTGGAGTGGGGAAGTGCCTTCTCTACCTCTTTGTTCCTTCTAGCATGAGTTCTTTTGGATCAATGCCGTTCATCAATTCTTCGTTTATCAAGTGCAATTCAACAATCTGCTGGTTTAATGCTCTTATCCTTGCAATATTCTTAACCTTTGAGATTGTATTTGAATTTATCATTGCAAGCTGTGCATTTAGCTGATCGATCTTCTTGTTGTTCTCCTTTACCATGTCTCTTATATAACTCTTAATCACAGTCGGCGAATTAGCATATTCTAATACCTTTACTCCTGTCATAACAGCAAGGTAATTGTCTTTTAGTTTTTTGCCTAGTCCAACGATAAGATTCGTTATAGCATTAGCATAATCCATTAATTCGTCGGTTGAGAAGGCTTTTTCAACAAGAAGTGGTATTATATGCACTTCATAATCCCATGAATTGCCGAGCTTATCTCTTACGTTTAGTATGTTATCCATCAATATTGTTAGTTCGTTTATGCCTTCTACCTTGTTAATCCAACTTTGAAGCACAAGAACATTGTATGCTTCCTTCTTTCCTTCTCCAAACCTGCGCTTGTAATCATTAAGCAGCATGTTTGCAATCCTTGCCTTTGCATTCTCTGCACTCTTGTCTGCATTCGCCTTTTCTTCTTCCATCAATGCATTGTAATGCATAACCAGGTCATTTACACTGTTTGATTCATTAATAAGATCATAGACCGCCTTCTCCGCTTCACCCATGCTGCCAAGTCTTTTGTTATAGCTCAGCATGAGCATGCCTGCGAGCTCGGCATACTTCTTGTATTCATTCTTATTCTTTGATTTTTTCATAATAAGCTCGAAAAGCATGCTACTGCTTAACTGCTTATCCTTTTCTTGCATATAATCAAGCTCGTCTATAGCCATATTAATCAGCATAAACAATCTGCCATGTATTGTGGCCTGTCTTTATTAGCTTTATAGGCCTGTTCTCATCGTTCTTCGCTTGCATATTATGCTTTTTAAGCTTGTCAAAAAACATC
>Ga0208151_100793_pt1 | contig 11492 bp, 13 predicted proteins | sample ECH_Bhost_MetaG_FD_187130 | JGI IMG/M metagenome (GOLD analysis project Ga0208151, IMG submission 187130) | Hot spring microbial mat communities from Yellowstone National Park, Wyoming, USA - ECH_B host_MetaG (SPAdes) (version 2) | ecosystem: Environmental > Aquatic > Thermal springs > Hot... | reverse complement strand
ATAATTTTAAACATTCTTCAGATATATCTGAAAAAGATACATTTTTTGTATATTTATACGCCTCTAAACCCTGAATTCCAGATCCACATCCAATATCCAATACTTTTTTACCTTTAGCAAACTCTTTTATATGATCATTCAATAAAAAAGAATCTTCCTTTGGGGGATAACATTCAAGATCATAAATCTTATAATATACCATTAGATCATTATGTTTTACATATTCAAAGTCCATAATAATATTTATTTAAATTTTAATTTAAATTATTAATTTATGCCAGAGAATGAAATATGGACTGAAAAATATAGACCAAAAAAATTGGATGATATAAAAGGACAAGATGAAATAGTAAAAAGATTGAAAGCATTTGTAGAAAATAAAAATATGCCTCATTTATTATTTACAGGACCTGCTGGTGTTGGAAAAACAACTGCTGCATTAGCATTAGCAAGAGAATTATATGAAGATAAATGGGAACAAAATGTATTACAATTAAATGCTTCAGATGATAGAGGAATTGATATAATAAGAGAAAAGGTAAAGGAATTTGCAAGAACAAAACCAATTGGAGATGTTCCATTTAAAATTATATTTTTAGATGAAGCAGATGCAATGACAAGAGATGCACAACAAGCTTTGAGAAGAATAATGGAAGAATATTCTTCAATAACAAGATTCATATTGGCATGTAATTATTCATCAAAAATTATAGAACCAATACAATCTAGAACTGTTATATTTAGATTTAAACAACTAGATAAAAAGGATGTATTTAACTTATTAAGATCAATAGCTGAAAAAGAAAATTTGAATATAAATGATGATGCATTAGAAGCAATATACTATATTTCAGAAGGTGATATGAGAAAATCAATAAATATGTTACAAGCTGCGGCTTTATATTCTAAAGATATAACTCCAGAATTAATATATGAAGTTGCTTCTGTAGCAAAACCACAAGAATTACAGGGAGTATTAAAATTAGCATATGAAGGAAAATTTGTTGAAGCTAGAGAAAAATTAATTGATTTAATGTTAAAATATGGTCTTGCAGGAGAAGATATAATTAAATATTTATCGAAAGAAGTTTATTCGATGAATATATCTGAAAAAGAAAAATTAGATATAATATATTATGCTGGAGAAGTAGAATATAGATTGTTGGAGGGTTCAGATCCAATAATACAACTGGGTGCTTTGCTAGCATATATAGGGCTTAGAGGTTTACAAAGTAGAAAATAATTTTCGATAATCATTTTTGCAATTCAAGAATATAAAGCAATCATTTATATTTTGGAAAATAGTAAAATTTTACATGCCCTATAATATTGAATATGAATTTAAGATTCCAAAATATATAATAGAGGGAGTTTTAGAGGAATATAATTCTGAAAATTGGCATAAGAATGAAGATATTATGATAAAAAGATTAATAATGGATTATATATTAAATAAATATCCAGGTCTATTTGATATAGATAATAAAAAATATGAAGAGATTATAAAGAATATGAAGATCGAGGATAAGGGGAATAAATATATCTATGTTTATATATATGTAGATCAAAATTAATTTTATGGATATATCAAAGATACCAAAATTTGTAATCTGGGTTGGTATAGCGGCTTTTATATTGGTTGTGCTATATGCAATATATATATATTATGTAACATCCTATTTACCCCCATATTTGGAATATTTTACATATAGTTGTCAATATGGAAATGGAACATCTCTTATTATAATTACTGCAAAACAGAATTTGGAAAATGTAACAGTATATAATTTCTATGAAAATTCAACATGTAATTTAGGAAATATAAATTATGGATCTATGAATGCGTGTAGTGTAAATAATAATATTATTATAGTAAATGCTTATGTGAGAGTATATTATAATGTGAATGGTAATCAATATGAAGCCATTTTACCATGCCAAATAGTTGAAAATAATGGAGGTATATTAAGTGGAATTTTTTCTTTATTTAACCATTAAATAAAAATTAAATAAAAAAGATTTCATATTTTTATATGAGATCCCTATCTTCTCCATAATATCTTTTGGAATTTTCAATTAGAGATCTTATACTTGAATCAATGTCTTTAGAATATCTTTCGGGATCTTCAATTAGAGATCTTATAGATGATTTAATGTATCCAGATGCTTCTCTATACATCTCTTCTAATGAACTATAATTATGTGGATTATTTTGCAATTCTTTTAAGATGGTCGTATATTTTGTATAAAATGCTGATAAGTCTGATCTAGTTAATAAAAGTAACATACTATACTCTAAATTATCTACTTTCTGTTTATAATCTGGTCTTGTAGGATCTATTTCTTCAACATATTCTCTAAAAGCTCTCATTATACTAGCTTTAAATATATCTGATTCTTTTCCTTTCTCGAGGAGGTCATAGCTATTTATTCTTCCTAATAATATTTCTAATGCTGTTTCGGTTTGTGGCGCTTTTGTTGATATTTCATAATATAAATTTTTTGCTTCTTCTAAATATTCTTCATTATCCTCTCTATATTCTTTATCTATTTGGGCTCTTTCTAACATTTTTTCTAATTCCGATAGATGTTTATCTACCATAATTAATTATTTATTAGAAAAACTTTTAAATATATCGTTAATATCTATTATTAAATAGTAGTTATATAAATATATCCTACAATTTTAATATTCTAATTAGAAATATTAAACAAATGGTTGAACTATGGATAAAAATATACAATAAAAATCATAGTATATTAAATAGACCCTTATCCTTATTTAGTCATTAAATAAAAATTAAATAAAAAAGATTTTATTAAAAAGCTTTATTTATTTTGCTTTTTCGTTTTTATAACTACCATATAATCTAAATGCTGCTATATCTGCAGTTTCTAATGGTATATATCCTAAATGTTTCATAAATTGTTGTTTACTACCTTTGGGGTTCTCTAAATAGTGAAATATATAAGATTCAACAAACCCGGATGATAATTCATATGACCATAGATTTAGTTCTTCTGCAGACAATTTATTATATTTATTTACATCTAATAAATATTCTGATTTTAGTTCTTTTACTTCTTGATAGAGTTTATAAAAGCGATTTATTACTTCTCTATCTGCTAAAAATTTTAAAGCTTCTCTAAATTCTTTAATTTCTTCTGGTGTATGTAAAAATACAAAATATTTTTTGATACCTTCTATTAAGCCATCCCTAAAGTTGTATTCATCTCTACATTTTTGGAGAGCATTTTTATCTCTAGTTAAAAAACTTTGACATTCACCCCAATTCTGTAAGTTTTCTACTAATCTTGTGTATTCTTCTACAGCCTGTGGCGCGCTTCTTAATATTCTCATTAGCGTCTCTCCTAATTTGTATGCATAAGAATCATATACTTTAAAGGCTTCCATTAATACTTTGCCTACCTCTTCTTCTTCCTTTGCTTCTTTCAATGCTTCATCTAATGTTTTAGGTAGTTTTTTATATGAGAATTTATCTACCATAATAAAAATATTGTTAGAAAAATTTTTAAATTTATTGTTACTGGATATTATCAAATAGTAGTTATATTAATATATCATCTATAATTTTAATATTATAATTTAGAATAATGATTGAACTATAGATAAAAAATGCAATAAAAATCATAGTATATTAAATAGACCCTTATCCTTATTTAGTCATTAAATAAAAATTAAATAAAAAAGATTTTATTAAAAAGCTTTATTTATTTTGATTTTCTGTTTTACAGCCACCATATAAGTTACATATTGCTCTATCAAGCCATCCTAATGGCTCCATTCCTGCATATTTCATAAGTTGATATCTATACTCTTCAGGATTCCTAAAATAATCTACTAGAATATTCCTAATAGTTCCAGCTGCACCTGCACGTGCTTCTTCTAGTTTATATGGAGGTATAGTTTGATAACCTTTTGATATATCTTCTAATGCCAATCTATTTACTTCTTTATAGAGTTTATATAAACCATTTATCATTTCTTTGCCTTTTCTTGCTAAAGATTCTAAACCTTCTGTAAATTCTTTAATTTCCTCTGGTGTATGCTTCCACTTTGATAACCACCAGTCCGAAATACTTGACATGAAGTAATACATAAAGTAAGATTTATCTGCATATTCTTTGAGATCTTTTTGATCGATAGGTAAAAGACTTCCATATCCGCTCCATTCTTCTAAGTTTCTTATTAATGTTACTAATGATGGCAAAGCTTTTGGTATATGCTCTGATACTATTTCAAGTGTAAATCTTGTCTTAGATACGTAAAGTTCATGGTCTTTTATGGCTTTCCTTAATTCTTCATCTTCTTTCACTCTTTTTTCTGCTTTCTCAAGGGCACTTTCTAAGCTATATAGATAGTCAATATATGATCTTGTTCTTTTCATTAATTCTTCATTTTTTTCTACTTCTTCTAATGTTTTAGATAGGCTTTTATATGGAGATGTATCTACCATACTATAATTATTTTTGAAAAAATTTTTAAACTTATCGTTCCTATTTATTACCAGATATAAGTTATACCAATGTATCCACAATTTTAATATTCTAATTAGAAATATTAAATAATGGTTGAACCATGGATAAAAAAATATGCACCTAAACATATTAATGAAATAATCAATCAATCAGAGGCTATTGGAAAAATAAAATCCTTTATTGAAAAATACCCAAATTTAAGTAAAAAGGCATTATTAATATATGGACCTCCAGGTGTTGGAAAAACATCATCAATATATGCAATTGCAAATGATCTAAATTATGAAGTTGTAGAATTAAATGCTTCAGATAATAGAAATGCAAGGGTTATACATGAAAAATTGGGAGAAACAATAAAGGGAAAACCATTTTTCAAAAAAGGAAGGATAATTTTGGTTGATGAAGTTGATGGGTTAGCTGGATTTCAAGATAGGGGTGGAATAGGAGCTTTGGTAAAGATAATATTTGAATCAAGATGGCCAATAATATTGACTGCAAATGATCCATGGGATCCAAAATTTAAGAAATTAAGAGATTTATGTGATATGGTTGAATACAAAAAATTATCAAATACTGATATAACAAGACAATTAAAGAGAATTTGTGCAAATGAAAAGATAACAATTGATGATAATGCATTATCTGCACTTGTAGAAAGATCTTCTGGAGATTTAAGAAGTGCAATAAATGATCTACAAGCATTGACAACAAAGACTGTTCATATTACATTGAAAGATTTAGAAGTTTTAGGTTATAGGGAAAGAGAGATTACAATATTTAGAGCATTAGGTCAGATGTTTAAGGCAAATACAATAATGGGTGCTACATTACCATTTATAGATGTAGATATGGATCCTGAAGAAATTAAAGCATGGGTTGAAGAAAATATATCAAATGAATATGAAAATATAAAAGAAATATATGGAGCTTATAATTGGTTATCATTGGCAATTGTATTTTATGGAAGAATTTATAGAAGGCAATATTGGGATCTATTAAAATATTTTACAACATTAATGTATGCCGGGGTTGCATTGGCAAAAGAAAAGAGATATAATAAATTTACAAAATATAGAATGCCGCAATATGTAAGAAAATTATCACAAAATAAAGAAATAAGAGAAAAAATTGAAGAATTATCAAAAAATTTACAAAAAAAGGTTAATACATCAAAAAAGAGAACTAGGGAAGTATATATAAATACATTAATAGTTTTAATGAAAGAAAATGAAAAAATAGGAAGAAAATATGCAGAAATATTGGGATTTAATGAAAATGAAATATCATATATAAAGGGGGCTATAGAAAAGTTATGAAAGAATTAAATAAAAAGAATATAGAAGAAATATTTAAAAAAATAGAAGAATATTATGATATAAATATAGATAAGTCAATAATAAAGAAATATAGATTTTTTATTAATAAGGATAAAATATATATGTTCAATAAAAATTTTCCAGATTTTTTAGATGAAAAATATATAAAAAAATATGGTTTATATATAATTAAAATAGAGAAAAATAATATATATAGATTTAGTATAGAAGGTGCACAGATTTTTGGAATAAATTCTAGTAAAAATATTGAAATAAAAAAGGAAAATCTCTTTTATAAATCTAATGAAAATATAAAATTCGAAAAAAATTATGAAAATGGTTTTTATATAGCAAGAGATGGTAATGATATTTTATGTAGTGTTTATATTAAAAATAATATATTAAAAGATTTTATACCAAAAGAAAGAAAAATAAATTATACCTTTACTAAAGATAGACCAGAGAATACATATGTAAATAAATAATATACCACAATATTTAATAATGCACTTAACCATATCATAACTGTTGCATCTAAGAACATTCCAAGTTTAGATCCCCCATCTATATTTTTTAATGTTCCGGCTAAAATAAAAGCTTCAATAATAGATATTACAAATATATAATCTTGCAATATATATAGAGGTATTGAAAACGTATATATATTTATACCTATTTGAGATACTACAGTACCAAGTGCTGTAGATACACCCTGAAACATCTGATTTAATAAATATAATATTTGAGCAATTATGAATAAAATTGCTATAAAGGCTATATATGTTCCATATATAGTACCTCTTAAATTGGATATAAATTGAGATTTTCTAGACCTAAGTTCAATTATCTTTATTAATATATTATATAACATATCTCCTGCTTTCTTTGTATCTCCATTATATAATAGAACTTTTTCAAATACCTTTATTATTTTTTCTGCAATCGAACTACCCAATTCAACTATAAAATATCTCCAAGATTCAGAATAATTTTTTGTTATATTTACCCTTTTTCTTAATCTATTAATATCTTCATTTAATAAACCAAAATCATGTATAATAACATTATCCAATATTTTTGTTTGATTACTTCCAAATATTTCTGAGTACTCTATTATACTACTAAAGAATGCTGGGAAATGATTTTCTTTTATCTTTAATGCTCTCTCTAATAATATCATCCTATAACTTATATATGCTAATGGTGTAACTGCTATTGCAAAGGCTTCTAATAATTGTAATTTTAATACTGAAAATAATGCTAAAAATAATATATAAGATAAGAATGATAAAAGATAAAATAAATATCTTATTGTCATATATTCTTTTGGTTTTTCTTTTGAATGGGACCATAATCCATCATCCGGGATGTAATATTTTGATACATAATATATAAGTAAATTAATTACAATGAATATTATAAAAAAATCTGATAGTAAAAATATTATATTTGCACCTATTAAGAATGGTATAAATAATATTAAAGAAAATGCAAATCCTAAAGATGATAATAGAGATATTACAAATTCATCTAATAATCTTATATTTTCTAAACCCTTTTCATAATTTGCTTCATATATTGCCAATTGTGTTTCATATTCTTTATATAAAAATTCTGATATTTCTTCACCAATATCAATTGAAGTTGCAAATCTTTCTAAAAAACTTTTAAAATTGCTATTTGGAATATATGGTAATACATATCTTATAGCCTCTGGGATTGTATAATTATATTTATTTGTTAAAAAAAGAATCTTTGACATATAATAATTTATATCCTTAAATTCTGTTTTTTCTTCAATTACAACTTCTAATAATCTTCTAGTATTATTTGTAGAAAATGAGAGAGAATATAAATATGCTATATAATATAGTAAAGATTTATCTAATGATTTTTTTGTTTTATAATATTCTAGAAATATAACCTCCAATGAAAAAACAATTGCCGATAAATATAAAATTGGATAATATATTTTTAATACTGGTAAATATTTTCCTATTATAATTATTAATGCAATTATTATACTAAATATTATGGTAATCTTTCTAAGGCTCTTTTTTATAATATCGTTAATAAGTTCATACATATCTTAATAGTTAATGTGAGTTATTATAAAGATTTAAATATGTTTTATATATAAAATATAGCCATGGAAAATATGCTATCTGTTTATGATAAGGAAGGTAATAAAATAAAAGAAATAGAATTACCCGAACACTTTAAATATGAAATAAGAGAGGATATAGTATATAAAGTATTTAGAGCATATATGTTAAGTCACAGAGTACCATATGGTTCATATAAATATGCAGGTATGGAGGCTTCCGCATGGACATCAAAGAGGAGATATACATATAGATCTTCATATAAAAGAGGTATATCAAGGGTTCCTAGATCAGTATTTGCAAAAATTAATGGTAATTTTATATGGATAACTAGAGTAATACCAAGTGCTGTAAAGGGAAGGAAGGCTCATCCACCAAAACCAGAAAAAAATTGGTATAAAAAAATAAATAAAAAAGAAAAAAGATTAGCAATATTATCTGCAATTTCTGCATCTTCAAATTTAGATTATATAAAAAATAGATATACAAAATCTTTTATTTATTTAAATGAATCAATTAATACTTTTGGTCTACCAATTGTTATATCTAATCTAGAAGAATTAAAGAAAGCGAAAGAATATAGAGATTTATTTAATAAATTAAAGATAATAAACTTTATTGAATATGTAAAAGAAAATAAAAAACAAAGAGCTGGAAAGGGAAAAATGAGAAATAGAAGAATAAAAAAATATAGGGGAATTTTATTTTTATTATCTTCTGATTCTCAATTACCAAAGGTTTCTATTGATGGTGTAGAGTTTTCAAAAGTAGATCAATTAAATATAGAAAAATTGGCTCCTGGTGGTAAATTGGGTAGATTTATTATATGGAGTGAAAAGGCAATAGAAGATTTAAGAAATTTATACATATGAAATTATAAGATGGATATAAAAGATGTTATACTTTATGCTGAATTAACAGAAAAAGATATGTATTTACTTGATAAATATAATAAGGTCATTTTTATTGTAAATAGGTCTTCTATAAAGAAAGATATAAAAGAGGCTGTTGAAAAATTATTTAATGTTAAAGTAAAAAAATTAAATACATTAATAGATTATAAAGGAAGAAAAAAGGCATATGTTACATTAGAAAAGGAATATAAGGCCCAAGATATATTATCTAAATTAGGATTAATATAAAATGGGTGGAAATACAATATTACAACAGAGGTTAGGTAAAGGAAAGAATATATATAAGGTCCCAGATTTTTATTCAATAGGAGAATTTTATTTTAGACCTTTAGATGAAAAAGAAATGAAAGATAAGGTAAAAGGTATTGTTGTAGATATAATAAAGGATAAGGTTCATTATGCTCCGATTGCTAAGATAAAATTTGAAACTGGGGAAACAATTTTAGTTCCCGCTGTTGAAGGTCTATATGTTGGAAAAGAAATTTATGCAGGTGTAAATGCTCCCGTAGAAAATGGAAATATTTTACCACTAAAGGTTATTCCAGATGGATCAAGTGTTTGTATGGTAGAAATTTCTCCTGGTGATGGTGGAAAGATTGCAAGAACATCTGGTACATCATGTATATTAGTTCAAAAAACAGATAAATATGCAATATTAAAATTACCATCCGGAAAAACAAAGATGGTCAATTTATATTCTAGAGCAATATTTGGAATAGTTGCCGGAGGTGGAAGAACAGATAAACCATTTGTTAAAGCTGGAAATAAATATTATTTTAAAAAAGCTCATCATAGAAATTGGCCAATTAGTAAACCAACTGCAAGAAATGCTGCAGATCATCCATTGGGAGGTAAACATAAGAGAAGTAAGGGTGGAATGAAACCATTACCTAAGCATGGATATCCAATAAAGTATGGTAAATATGGCTCAAGAAGAACCGGAAGAAAGAAAGCAATATAAAATGGCACAAGAAAACATTTGGTTGGTTAGCTTAGAGGAATATATAAAAGTGGGTGTTCATATAGGTACAAAGATAAAGAATAAACAAACAAAAAAGTTTATTGCTAGAATAAGATCTGATGGATTGGCAATTATAGATGTAATAAAATTGGATGAAAGATTGAGATTATCAGCAAAATTATTATCTAAATATGAACCATATCAAATATTAGCAGTTGGAAGAAGAGAAACTGCAAGAAAACCACTCCAAATGTTAAATAAGTATACTGGAATAAATGTTTATCCAAAGAGATATCCTCCCGGACTATTAACAAATCCAGCTTTAGATATATTTAAGGATGTTGATGTTGTTATAATAACAGATCCTATACTTGATAGAAATGCTTTATTGGATGCATATAGAACTGGAAAAATAACAATTGCTTTTGTTGATACAAATAATTCTTTAAGCTATATAGATATTGCTATACCGGCAAATAATAGGGGGGCAAAATCTTTAGCCTTATTATATTATATTATTGCTAGAGAATATTTAAGAAATAGGGGACTATTATCTAAGAGAGGAGAATTACCTATATCTTATGAAGAATTTATGGAGAGGGGTTTGGAAGAGGAAGAAGAATAATTTTATATATTAAGGAATTTTATAATATTATATGGCATTGGATTTTATAAAGAATCTTTTTGGAAAAAAGGATAATGAAAATTATGATATAAACCAGCCGGGAGATTTTATGAATTATCCACCAGGAGGACCAGGAAATTTTCCTCCAGGTCCATATCCAAATGAACCATTACCACCACCTCCAATACCACCAGTTCAAAATCAAAATGCATTTCAGCAAAACCAATTCCCAGGACAATTAAATCCTCAAGCATATTTACCGAATTTTCCACAAAATTATGGCTATAATAATCAATATCCAAATCAGATAGATTATAATGCAATACAGATGCTAAATACAAAATTAGATACAATTGCAACAAAGTTAGATAATATAATTGCTCTATTAAACAATTTACTCCAATATTTTCAATATTATAGGCGTTAATGAATTTATATCAAATTTTTTATCAATATTTTATATATCCAATAATAGGATATCAATATCAATATAATATATATAATACATTTTTATATGGATTATTATTTGTTGTAGGTTTTATTCTTTTTTATTATCTCTTTGTAAAAAATAAAAAAGTAATTATTGATAGATATTTTTTATTAGATCTAATTATTTTAACTATAATATTTATTATTCCAAGAGTAAATATTGATCTTGGTTATACAATAAAAACATATCTATTATTTACACCTCTATTAGAACTATGGATCTTAATATCTTTTTTACCAGTTATATTTTTATATAAATATAGAAAATATTACTTATATATATTATTGGTAATTTTAATATTAGAAATTCCTTTTTTTATTTTTGGAAGGCTAATAAATATATTACCATTTTTAATATTCATTTTATTATTTTCTATTTTAATTTATTTATCATATAGAGAAAAATTATTCTATTTATCAATATTTGGAGAAACATATGAGACTATTTTTTCAATTATCTCAATATATTATTTTAATTTACAATCTGAACATCAGTTATTAAATATCCTTATCTTTCAATATAGTAATCCATTATTATTTTATGGATTAAAATTATTTTTAACATTATTTATTACCCTTTAT
>Ga0208151_100792_pt1 | contig 11504 bp, 18 predicted proteins | sample ECH_Bhost_MetaG_FD_187130 | JGI IMG/M metagenome (GOLD analysis project Ga0208151, IMG submission 187130) | Hot spring microbial mat communities from Yellowstone National Park, Wyoming, USA - ECH_B host_MetaG (SPAdes) (version 2) | ecosystem: Environmental > Aquatic > Thermal springs > Hot... | reverse complement strand
ATTTCAGTACTAATATAACGTCTAGAAAACCGCCACGCTTCCGATAAAGAGAACGCCGTTGAGGACGACGCGGGTCTTGATGGAGAGAACGATGGGGTCTGGAGTCTAGAGTCTGGAGTTGACGGCGGGGTAGAGTCTAGAGTCTAAGGGTCTAGAGAGAAGGGTCTAGAGTCGGGAGTCTGGAGCGGGGTAGAGTCTAGAGTCTAGAGTGGTCTAGAGTGAAGGGGGGAGGACGGGTTCTTGTGGAAGAGAAAGAAGAGTCTAGAGTTTAGGGTCAGGAGAGGGGGAGAGTCTAGAGCAATGGGGTCTAGACCCTGAGGGTCTGGAGTATAGAGTCTAGAGTTTAAAGTCTAGGCTGTTCAGTTTAGAGTGCAGGAGAGTCTAGAACCTAGGGTGAAGAGGGGGGTATATTTTCAAGGTAGGGAGGCTTTGGGACATGGAAAAAAATGGGGCTAATAAAACCTGTGGAATGTAAGGACTAAATAGGGGTAGGCGTATTGTGCCTTCACCGTCTTCAGATAGGATAGGCGTCTGTGTATATCACCTTTCCTGTATTCCAACATAGCGTTGCTTACGCACCTCGTGAATTCGATATCGATATCATCTTGTCTTACTATTATTTCGTAAGAGTCCATATACATCGGGGTTCCTTCTATCCATATTCTATAATCCGATATGTCAAATTTAATTCCACCTTCATTCAGAAAGTTGGTTACGTTTTCCATTTCTCGTTTTTGAAAATCCGGCATCGGTGTTCGGTCAAGGTTGCGGAATATAATTTTAAGATACGTATTCGTATAATACTTGAATGTATAACCTTGTCTATCTAATGGGACTCTGTACTCCTTATCAGGAGTCTTTATAACAAAGGCAACATAATTGAAGAGATGTTCTATTCTAATTGTTTTGTCTTTATGTTGAAGTTCTACCATTGGGATTGGGTAGAATATCGAAAGTTCTCTTTTCGGTGTAGCATTTATCCTTATTGCATCTTCTTCGATAGTATAGTCTATCCCTGCATTATTTAACGCTTCGATTAGGGCTTTCCTTTCTTGGTCTACGGTTATTTTTTCGGTCTGAGACATTTCTATCTCTCCGGTTCTTATTATATTGGAATTACTATTTAGAAATTTCTTGGCTAAGTGGGTAAAACTCTAGAGTCTTCGGCGGTCTAGACTCTAGCTAACGCTTAAATATTTGCACGCGGATGTACTCTTATGAAGGTCTTAATTACCGGTGCGGGTCAGGACTCAAGTCTTACTACCTATCAACATTTAGTAATGGGTGACCAAGTATACGTCTTAACACGGCGTAGGGCTGACGGGTTAACTGAACAAATGCGGAAGGTGGTTGAAATCGCTAACAAATCGCCCGAATTTATTTATGCAGACCTTACTGAGTATGAGAAGGTGTTTAATATAGTTCAGGATCTGAAGCCCGATATGATATATCATTACGGTGCCATGAGCTTTGTACCTTATTCATATGAGAACCCTATTTATACGAACGAGGTTAACTACCTTTCTGCTTATGCCATCCTGGAGGCTGTTAGGAAGCATTCACCTGAAACTAAGGTGTTTTTGCCTTCTTCAAGTGAAGTATTCGGTCATCCTTTGGAATATCCTCAAACCCTTAGCACACCATTAGCACCTGTTTCACCTTATGCTATAAGTAAAGTTGCGTTAATGTATACTGCTACTTATTATCGTAAAGTATGGGGTCTTAAGGTTTATGATTTCATAACGTTTAATCACGAGAGCGAGTTGAGGGGTGAGGAGTTTGTCACTATGAAAATTGTTAAGAATTTGGTCAGGAAGGGACATGTAAAATTGGGTAATATTAAGGCTGAAAAGGATTGGGGTTATGCGGGAGAATATGTGAAGATATTTAATAAGGTCATGGAAGAACGAGAGCCGAAGAGATATATCCTTTGTACTGGCGTTATAGCAAGTGTGGAAGATTTCCTTAATTATGTTATATCAAAAGTAGGTGGTACATATGAGATAGACCCGAGTTTATTCAGACCTCTTGACGCCGAAGAAATGACGTGTGATACCAGTGAAGTGCCTATTAAGCCAAAGTATACGTGGCGTGATGTTGCTGATATAATGATAAAATATGTGAAGGATGGTGTTCCAACTTTTACTGAAGTTTTAGGGAAGGTTTAAGTAGGGTGGCTAGTATGGTGGATATGTGTTTGGAAATAGGAATAGATATGGGGTGTTTACATCATAAGAAAAAATATTGGGATAAAGACCCTAATACATGGGACGGAAAAATTCATCCATATCTTAAGAAAAAGAAAGACCTTTTTTGTTATTGATGTTTCGCGTTTTTCCCCGTTATAAACGAGACGAGCATGAGTACTGCTTCAATTACCATGTCCTGTAATTGTTGGAACTGAGGTGTCGAGGTTATATTTGGGCTTATGATGTATATTGAGAAAACCGATATGACCGCAATTGCGAGTATTATTAATGTGATGAGGTCTGTCACGAATATGGTGTCGTTGTTCATTTCTTATCTCCCTTCATCATTTCTTTTAATTCTTCGATTAACTTTTTCACATATATATCTATTATTTTTTCCGCGTCTTGGACTACTTTTATGTCGCCTGATGCTATGTACTGCATCGTTATATTTCTTAATAAGAAATAGAGTAAGTACGTGAACTCGTCGTCCATAGGTACACCTCGGTGTCTGTAGGATAATGTGTGTATATGGATGTCGTGCCAGAACGATAGGAACCCTAGGCTGTCTATGCACCTCCTCGGGTCTTTATTCAACTGTTGGCACATATCATATGATAGCGGGGTCAGGAAATGTTTATATGAGAATTCTGAAAACCTCGAGATTATGTCGAGGCTGAACATTGACGCGTTGTCGTTCAGTTCGAATGTCCCGAGTAAGTTCCTGGTTTTGCCGTAGAATCTTAACGTTAGCGTCGCCATCGTTGCAAAGTATTTGATGGGGTCGTCACTCTCATAGTTTGATGCTTCAAGTATTGCCTCTTCTGCACGCTTTTCACAGTCCTGCTGTTCAAAGAAATATGTTTTGCAAATTTCGGACGCGAGACGTTTTACATTCGTGAGGTCTACCTTTTCCATCCGACTGTCCCCAATATCCATATGGGTTTATGGTATTTATAAAGGTTTTGGTTCTTTACTGTCTCTATAAATGGTATTGGTGATGTAGGGTAACTTTTTTATATTCCTCTAACGGAATTAGGTTTGATGGTAAAGCTATATTTTCCTGTAATATTTCGTAAGCAAATGAAATGTAGTCAATATCCTAATTTTATAGGGCTAGGAGAATACGACGGTGATGCCGGGGTTGATGGTGAGATATCTGGGTGTAAGTTTTATGGTACCTTAGCTGGATATAGTACAACGTCTAGGTGGTATTTCGATACAATATATTTTCATGTGATATGTGATAAGGTAGATGATGTGATTCAAGCAACTAGGGCAATAGAGAAGGCTCTTAGAGATAAAGAATTACAGTTCGAAATTCCCTACTATGAACTGACGGTGAAAATCCCGTTTATGTTACCTATTCACGTAACGGTTAGTAATGAACCATGTAAATATGAGATAATATCCGAGAACGTGTCTATACAGTGTGAGAAGTTAGAGCAAATCGAAGCGATAAAAAAATAATTTATCTTTTTGGTTAAGAATTCGATAACCTATTTGTTATAATTTCGATAATTTTTTTCCTTTCGACATCCCTTACTTGTTTCAATAATTCTGCGTTTTCAGTCAGTACCTCTTTAATGAATTCGGTTATATCGTTGTTAGTATTAATTTCGTCAGCAGTGGTAGATAGGAGGTCTATTATGAAATTTATGAAAAGATCCTTCATACGTCCGTATAGGACTTTTATAACAATACTTGAGTCTAATCGTTTAAAGGCTTCTTTAATTATTTTTTGTTTCAGTTTATTTCCTACGTGGGACTGATACAGTGCACCTCTGCTAATTCCTAACTCTTCAAATATCCGTCTTTTACTCTTTTTCTCCTCTTTGCTCATGAGTTCTATTAGATAATTAATAGTACTTAGGTCGATAAATTCTATATATTCACTTAAAGGCTCTTCCATTACGGCTAACTGTGTCATTTTAAAATCCCCTTATGTCTTTATTGTTTAAAGACGTATTTAACCTTTTCTGCTTATTTAAAGAAAAAAGGAGTAGTATGGTTAGATTTTTTCTATACCGTTTATTATTTTATGGAGTACGTTCAAAATTGTCTGTTTAATGTTCATTTGTGTCAAGTCGTTGACCGTGTTGACAAGGCTGTTGGGTAGCTGGAATATTACCCTCCATGTCGGGTTCCACGGCTGGGTGTTGGGCGGGTTTATTGCGGTGAATAAGTAGCTCTGTACGGCGTAGGGGTCTGGTGGCATGTTGACATTAACCCCGCTCTCCTGTTCGTAATAGAACTTCTCGCTGTAGTCATATACAATTACAAACAGGTTGTTTCCTTGCGGTTGTACTGGTATTAGTTGACCTGTTAGGCTTTGTACGTTATTGAAACCGTATTCGGGTACATATAATGTTGAATTTGCTTTGAGGTAGAACACGAAGCCTATATAGTAGTTATTCCCGTATTGTATTATTGCGAGGCTGTAGAGCGGTATGTTGTCGAGTGACGTTATGAACTGTGATAGCCCGTTCGCATAATATACTTCTGCGAAGGCGTCGCCGAAGATGTACTGGGGTACTTCACCCTGCGGGAAGGTTGCACCTCTTAATAAAATGACATACTGGTCTTGGTTTGTGGTGTTCTCCATTATCCAGATAACCTCACCGCAGGGGCATAACTGATATTTCAGGACTAGTCCGTTATTGTTTGACAGTTGTTGTGCATTAGATACTTCCGGTTTTACAAGTAGGTACTTCCTTAACTTGTTTGGGTTTACGTGTAATTTTAGGTGTTTCATGTTGATAAATAATTATGAGAAAAAGCTTATATATTTTCATTATAAGCGAGTGGTTTGTATCCTAACTGTTTCATGTGTTGTAATGTATGGGTTACGCTTTCTTCTGCCGTTAAGGTGCTGTTACATTTTAGACACATGTAGAGGTTAGGTCTCCCTCGTGTTATTGCCTTGAATATTGCGTAGTTGTAATGTTTGCCGTATAGCATTTCTGCTACTGATAGGAACAGCACATAGAACTTGCAAAAATCTTCGCATGATTTTACCTTTACTTGGTATACTTTTTCTACCTCGTTTATGAACATTCTTACGAAAAGTGACCTCCTAAAATACGTTTGTTTACATTTATATCTACAATCGGCTAACTTCACGGTCTGTCACCCCAGGTCTATCTCCTTTATCCTTATTGTAATTGAATTTAACACGTTGACGTCGGGTTCTACGGGTCTCCTATCTGCCATTGCTTCTAGTGTTATCTTCACCCTTTGCTTTATTTTTTCCATCAGTTGTGCTATCCTGTCGTTTTTGAATTGTATTTTCTTTACGAGGTTGGACAGGTTGTTTAACCTAATGTAGTTGTACACGGTGTTGGACACCCTGAAGAGTGTTAACATGTCTAAGTCTTTGTCCTGTTCTATGTAGCACTGGAATATGCGGGCATAATATTCGTACTTCCTCATATTGAGTTGTTTGGCTTGTGCTGAGGCGTATTTCGATAGTGATAGGTCGGGGTAGATATACCTCTTCGCTTCCGTCAACGTTACGTCCACCTGTTTAAGGTCTTTTGTGCATTCAACGTCTTTGACTTTATTGGTGAGTTCCTTTACGTCGTATATATCGTTTATTTTATTGGCTATTTCAAATAATACGTTGTCTTCGTTTGAGTATAGCGAGTATTTGAGGATGTCTAATGCCCTATCGATTGCTTTCATGTACTGCATTTTCTGGAATTCTAACGGCATATATGTCGAGAGGAACCTCATTTTTTCGTCCATTGGTGAGTCCGCATTAGGGTGGTCTCCGACGGGGACGGTGATCGTGAGGATGAAAATAATTTCGGCGTTTGATATTTTAGGGTATCCTACTACTTTTAACGACTCATACGGGAAAACGAAGACGTCCCTCATGTGCTCGTCACCTGCAACTTCCTGAATATGTGTTCAAACGGTCTGATGTCGTAGAGCTGTTGCAGTAACTTTAGGACGTAATCGTAAGATGGCTTGATCACTGTAACAAAAGGGTCGTCTGCATACTTTCCGTAAATCCTCCACACGAAATACCCTTGTTCAACTCCTATTTGGTACCACCTTTCGTCGCCTCCGTATTTCATCGTCATTTCTTCGGTTTTGGCTTGAGCGGTATACATACTGTCTATGTGGTCGTTACATATGATGTGGTTGCCGTACTTGGTCTTTGTAATTATGCAGAAACCCCTATCGTATACGTCTTTTAATGACGTTATGGGGTAGTCGATGTCCGTACCGTAAAGGTATTCCGTCCTTTTATGTATGGGGCAGTGAAATTTATTGAGTACACCTATTGACGGGATGGTTTTGCCTTGATAGCCCTTTAATGCTTGTTCCGTATACCCAACATATAATATGAAGTTAAAAACGCGAAAATGTATGGGGATGGGTATGGAAGAAAGGGACAATTTGTGTCACCTCATTCATAATATTTCGAGTAAATTTCGCTTAACTTTTTAAAAAAATAAGCGTCTACTTGCTCCTTTACGTCTTCAGTCAACGTCCCGGTTGACTGTTCTATGCTCCTGTAAACAATCTCCTTAAACGCGTCCGCTATTTCGCGGACGCTTTCGAAAGAAATAGGTTGCTTCCCCTGTGAGAGGTTGTTGAGGATTATTTCGGTTATAAGAGAAAAAACGTTGTCTATTAATTCGGACAGCTTTCCCTCTTCGGGCAGGTTTTTCTCGATCCACAAGATGATACGTGCAACATCCGTCACCTGGTTCACCGTCACTATTACTCATAGGAGGAAGTCATACCTCCTCTTTTCTGGGTTGTAGAATATATTGATCTCGTCGCCTACCTTGATACTCTTGTACTTCTTCATGAGGTTATAAAACGTCGATTTGGGGTCAAATGACTGTCTCACTAATAGTTTAACGTTCCTTCCTTCCCTGGTTGTACAGTGTATAAGGTAAAATATGTCGTCGCCCCTCCTCTGTATGAATTCCATTGCTCTTTGTGACATGGTTGCGGGGTCTTTTATGAGCGGTAATAAGTCCGTTAACTTCCCTTTAAGGATCTTCTCTACTACACAAACCTCTCCCTCTTGGGCGTCCTTAACTACTTTTTCAAGGTTTAACTCTTTAATCTCCTCCAATGTCGGCATGTTATTCGCCACTGTTTGTGTCATATACCATCACCTTCTTTAGTTGTTTTACGGCTTCTTTGTACTGCTTATTGGTCTCGTTTATTAGTTCTCCTAGTTCCTTCTTGGTCTCTTGGAGTATTTCTATTAACTCGTCAATTTCCTTAATTGACGCTAGTGTTAGTCCCCACGCCCCTCTCCCCGCTATCCTCGTTATTGAAAGTGCTACGAACGGTGTCCTGCCGGGGTTAGCCATCAGGCTTACGGTGTACCTGAACTCTTCGCCTTCTTTCTTTTTAAGGATTATTTGTTGGGTGACGTTTTCCTTTGTGGCTTTTTGTCTTACTTCTTCCACGAGTTTCGTCCAACCCTTATCGGGCTGGGCTTTCTCCTGGTTGACCACCTTCTCGCACCCCACTATACCCTATATCCAATCCAGTATATAAAGTTTTCTATGATGATTATCATCGAGGGATTGCTCTCATGGTAGTAAATTTTTTAAAAGACGGTGTACCTTATATCCGTATGGATAAAATAATTTTGGTAAAAGGTGAAACTGGCTCGGGAAAGACCGAGCTGGTCATAAATAAGGCGGGGGAGTATGTCGCGAACTACCACAGGGTCTTCCACGTCGTACCCCTTAATTCGCTGAAATTCAATATTTATAATAGGTATAGGGCGAAGTACGGTGATAAAGTGTCGCCGAGCTACAGACATGACGCTAAGATTTACGTGTTAACTTATCACGAGTATGCCCAAGCCTTAACTACGGGGCTTAACACCTACTACGACGTCATCGCCTTCGACGAGTTCCACGTGATCGCTGAGGACATTTTTAGACCGGTCGTTTACGCTTCACTTATTAATACGAAGCAGTTCTACCGCCTGTATTTCATCAGTGCGACGCCTGTAAACCTCCCCTTCATCAAGTTCGACGAGGTCATAGAGCTGTCGGGTAGGAAGAGTCGGTACCGTGTATTCAAGATCGAGAAGGGCGACTATATGGACGTTGTGCTGAACGAATATCGACAGGGTAACAGGGGTTTCGTCTACGTCGGGGGCGTCGAGAGTACCAAAAAAGTGGCTACCGAGGTTGCTAACATATTACCTAATATATATAATGAAGAATTTGACACCGACGACAGGCTCCTCGGGAACCTGTTGAAGAAGGGCATAGCGTTTATCAACAGCTCTATGTCTCATGATGACAGGAAGTTGGTCAACGACCTGCTTAACGACGGTACGGTGAAGTTGCTGACCGTTACCAGTGCCATAGTTTATGGCGTGGACTTCGACTTCGATTACGGTGTGTTCATTACGCCCGTATACCTCAACAAGCTCAGGGCTAAGCAGTTCTTCGGTCGAGTTGGGAGGAGGAAGGAGGGCAGGGTTTACGTCACTTTCTACCCCGATATGTTGCCCGGCGACGTGGACGTGAAAATCAGGGACGAGGACAGGGACTTCGCGGAGCTGATAGCACTTAACGTGGACTACATCTGTCGTAAGTACGGGATATGTGACGGCGGTACGGTGAAGACCATTGCATATAACCTCGTGCCCCCATCTTTGGCAAAGAAGGTCATCGATAGCGATATTCGCAACTTCGAGGACGTCAAATATATGGAATGTGTCACGGTTTCCCTTTATAAACAGTCTTTGGTCGCCGATAAGGTCTGTGCAGAGGAGTTCGGGCTTTTTGCCGATGCCGATATTATGTCTGCTCTCGATAACTGGATAAACCTGAAGGGTACCATGAGCCCGAGGCTTGTCGACGAGCTGAGCTACCTGGCTCACATCATGGGAGTATTGAAGAACCCCAGGTTTGAGGACTTTAGCGTAGCTGTGAAGTTCGGTGTGCCTTACGACAGCCTGAAAGAATTAATACCGCTCATGGATCTACCATACATTGGCAGATATAGGGCTTATCAGTTATACAACGAGGGCGTGACTATTAATAATCTATGTGAGGAAAAGAAAAAGGTTATGAGAATATTAGGGGGTTGGGGTAAAAAAGTACTGAAGGTGGTGTGCGGTGGAGATTGAGGAGTTGAAGGAGCTGGTCGATAGGGAGTTAAGGAAGGAGCATAAGGTGGAGGTCGACGTTACGAGAGCCGTTACCTGTATGGAGATGCAGGTGGTTGAGAGTTATGCGTTAACGGTGGGGAGGCAGAGGCACGAGGCAGTCCAGAAGATGTTTATGCCTGGGATGTACCCTGAAGTGCCGGTAGCGTTAGTTTATGATGACGTGTTGATAAAAGGTAGGGTGGACTTATTGGACTTGAAGAACCTAATGGTGTGGGAGATAAAGCCGATGGGTATGAAGCCCGAATATTACAGACAGCTCAGCCTTTACGTGGCTATGTTGAGGAAGCTTACCGGTCTGTATTTCTGGGGCGGTTTTATATTTTACAGCAAGGAGAAGGCTTACCAGGAGTACAGCACCGCCCTCGATATGACGGTCATCGACCAGGTGGTAGAGAACGTTAAGGCGGGGAAGAAGAGGATAGCGGGTGCTTATTGCGAGCTCTGCGGACTCGATAAGAAGTGCGATAAGCCCTACAGGTGGAACAACAGGCTTGACGTGCGTGTTATTGAGGAGATCAAGCTTATATAACCCGTTTGATGAAAGAAAACATGGTGGTGGGGCTGTGTTAAAAGTCACGAGGTTGCAAAACTCCAGTAGGATATACCTCCCCGTGAAGGTTTTTTCCGAGTTCACGGGTGTCGAAAGAGGTGAGTATTATAATAAAGCCCGCCTGAGGTTGACGTGTTATGAGGACGGGCTTGCTGTAGAGATAAGTGAGGACGGTGAGGGTGCACCCGTTACCGTTCACGCAAAGAAATTGAAAGCCGGCGGGTACATAAGGTATGTGACTATCCCCGTAGTCCTTTATAAGATGTTAGGGAATAGGTCATACGTCCCGGTCGAGGTGCATAAGGGCTACATGTTGCTCAAAGTTTTATAATTCCTTTTTTTATATATGTTAGACATGGAGGCACAAAAACCCGAGTTCAAGTTCTACAAGTGTAAAGAAGACGATATGTGGCACGAAAAGCTACTTCTGAAAAAGTTAGCGAAAATGGGTGAGATAGAGTGGCGATAACGTTCGAAAAGTTACCGGAGCCCATAATCATAGAAGACCCTATAAAGGCGACTTTTACCGAATACCGCGTCTACCGAGATATAGTGTTACATGTAGTCGACAGCACGATAAGTTCTATTTATGAAAGTGGTGTTACTCCCGAGACTTTTGTCTTAAGGGAAATATTGCAGAACGCTATAGATAGTGAAATTTCCAAAACCGGTGACTTCCTGGGGGCTTATAGACGTGTGAAGTCGCAGAAGATAGGGAATTGGAACTTAGTGGAAAGTGAAGGTACGCTTGATGAGGACATATTTTTATTTGGTTACTCTACTAAGGAGCAGGAGAAGGGGGAGCCCTGTCGACTTATAGGTAGGTTCGGTGTCGGTCTGAAGGAGAGTATCTTCGTATTACTGTATGATGATGTGCATATGTATATGGTGTTTAACGGTCATATCTACGGTTTCGGGTATTATTATAACGGGAAGCTCTACTACCACCTCGACCCGGATTCCATTAAGGCTAACGCTAAAGACATACACCCCGTCATCTTCAGGGGTGAATATAACGTCAAGGACAAAGTCCTCGTTTATATACCTGCGGACGTAGAGAGTGAGGTACCCTTGTTGTACCCGTATGAGAAACCGTACCACGTGAGCGATGGGGAGAAGGGTCGTGCTTACCATAACGGTTTATATAGCGGGGAATGGGTCGTCCCGCTCGATGTTAATGTGTGTAACGTCAGCACCAACCAATACCGCACAGTCGCTTATATCACTGCTGAATTTATACACGCAATGGAGATGATAGTAGACGACGAGATGCCTGAGGCGTTTAAGGACATATTGCTCAGGTATGTCGTCAAAGAGGGGAGGCTCTTGAGGATTAAAATCCCTACTGCGTTTGAGTTATTTTTCAACCTTGCCGGAGAGAAGCTAAGTAAGGTGCTACAAAAGGCGTTAAATATGGCTGTAGAAGAGGTAGCGAAAATGACGGGGGAGAAATTCATAATAGTCGACAGGTATACTAAATTCCCTTCGAATGAAATAATGGCGATAGCCCTACCCGATATAATCGACAGTTATATTAATGGTGTTAGGTCATATCTCGCTAAAAAGGGATATAAGGTGTATTCGTATGCCGAGG
>Ga0208151_100790_pt1 | contig 11509 bp, 11 predicted proteins | sample ECH_Bhost_MetaG_FD_187130 | JGI IMG/M metagenome (GOLD analysis project Ga0208151, IMG submission 187130) | Hot spring microbial mat communities from Yellowstone National Park, Wyoming, USA - ECH_B host_MetaG (SPAdes) (version 2) | ecosystem: Environmental > Aquatic > Thermal springs > Hot... | reverse complement strand
GCGTTATATCTGGCTTTTTGTATAATGTGTTAGAAGGCTTTGCAACCAATCCACGCTCACGCCAATCTTTGTATGTAAAGTAGCTTGCCATAAGTTTCTTCTTCTTTCTGAAGATCTCGGCAACCTCATCAAAGCCCAAGAGCTTGCCTTTATATTCGCATTCTGCGTTTCTTATGTCTATTAGGTATAGGGCTTCTTCTGGAAGTAGAAAAAGATTGCCTTCTTTCTCATAGCCAAAAAATCCGCTCCTCAAAATGTCTTTTGTAGACTGATCTGCTGCAATTATCTCTTTTTTATTTAAAAACTTAATTTTCAGCATAAAGATCGGTATAGGTCAATAAATATAAAATAGCAATAAATAATAATGTAAGTTTATAAATTATCAAAATATAAATTTTTAAGTGAGAAAATGCTCGGAGATACACCAAATATGCCGGAAAAGTTAAAATTGATGATGAAGAAGCAAGGCTACCATTTTGTTGGAAAACACTCAGCAGCAAAGCTATGCAGATACACTATAAGCAGCTTAAAAGATGGCACAACCTGCTACAAAAACCAGTTCTATGGAATAAGAAGCTGGCGTTGTCTACAAAGTGCACCTACGCTTGGGTGCGATCTTGCTTGTGTCTTCTGCTGGAGAATAATACCAGAAGAGGTTGGTGTAAAGTGGAATGAACTGAACTTTACAGAATGGGATAACCCATCAGATATTGCAGACGGGCTTATTGAGGCACAGAAGAAAATGCTTACAGGCTATAAAGGCAATGACAAGGTTGACAAAAAGAGGCTAGAAGAAGCAAATGATCCTGCACATGTTACTTTTAGTCTTACAGGAGAGCCACTCTTTTATCCCAAAATGAGTGAACTCATCGAAGAATTTCATAAAAGGAAGATGAGCACCTTCCTCGTGACGAACGGAACTTTGCCTGAAGCACTCAAGAAATTGAAGACATTACCAACTCAACTTTATGTTTCGGTGCAGGCACCAAACAAAGAGGTCTATGAAAAAGTTACAAGGCCAAAGATACCACATGCCTGGGAAAACTTTCTTGAGTTTCTTGATGTTTTCTCAAAACTTAATACAAGACGTGTATTTAGGCTTACACTTATCAAAGGCTTAAATCTTATCGATGCAAAAGGCTATGCTGAACTAATAAAAAGAGGAAATCCCGATTATGTAGAGGTTAAGGGTTTTGTTTTTGTTGGTGGGTCAAGAAACCAGTCTAGGGGCTTAAGCTACAGCCTTATGCCCAATAAAGAAGAGATAATTAACTTTGCAAAAGAGATCGCAGAAGCCTCTGGCTATGTTTTTACAGATTACCACGAACCCAGCAACGTTGCCCTCTTATCCAGAAACGAAGAAACGGCTTCGATGAGGTTGATACACTTTGAAAAATAAAAAGAAAAAAGAAGAAGGTGCACTAAATCTAAAGAGTATTGAAAGGATAGAAGCAGAAATTGACTACAAAAAAAGGATTAAAAAAATAGAATACATTCTGGTTAGCATACTCGTTGGAAGCGTTGTTGTGTTTGGATTTATTGCTGTTAGCGCAATACTTAATGAAGGAATTTTAAAATTTTTACAAACAATCGAGTCTATAAATCTTTTTTATTATTTTATTGCCCTGCTCTTGATATTCTCTGGTTATTTGCTTAGGTTTCCTAAATGGGAATATTATCTCAAAAGACTAAAAGTAAGGATACCAAGAAGAAAAAATTTTGCAATCTATCTTTCTATGTATTCAATGGATATAACTCCAGGGAGGTGGGGAAGAGCTGTTGTATCATATACTATAAATAAGCTTGCAAAAGTAAGATTTAGCAAAACTTTCCCGGCTGTTGTTGCTGATATCTTTACAGACTTCCTTGGCTTTGCAATTATATGCGTTTTCTTCGCTTTTTTTGTCCATAGATATGTTGTTATCTCGTTAGTTATAACAGGAATACTCCTTCTGCCTTTTGTTTTTCTTTACCATGAAAAACCTTTTGCATACTTAAAATCGAAGCTAAGCAGATTCAAAAGCATGAAAAGTTTTTTCGAAGTTGGTGAGCTGTATTTTAGATATAACAAGATGCTTGGAAGGCGAGCGTATTGGTACTCAATACTTTATACTGTACCTTCTATGCTTATGAATGGTTTAAGTTTGTATTTTGTAATGTTGAGCTTTGGAATAAATGTTGGTGTTGCAAATATACCAACAATCCTGTTTATCTTCTCATCCTCACTCATTTTTGGAATGATAACAGGAATACCTGCAAATCTTGCTGTGACTGATGGTGCAATGATTAGCGAGCTCCTTGCTTTCTTCGGAAGCAGGATAAGCTTTGGGCTTGCATCGGTTATAACAATATTCTTCCGAATTGCAACAGTCTGGTTTGTTGAGCTGTTTGGATTCGTTGCGCTTGTATATACATTTAGATACTGGAGATAGCATATTTTGAAATCGATTCTGCTTCTGCAAAATTAGGACTAGAAGGAATTATTAAAGATATTAGCTTGCCCTTAAACCTTTCTGACATTTTAGAAAGAGTTTGAATGTCTGCATAAACTATATCTTCGCTCTCCTTACCAACATCTGCAAGAACAAGTATTTTTTGTATTATGTTTATCTTTCTTTCTTCCTGCGCTTTGTTTAGCAAGTCTATTGCTTCGCTGAGGCTCATGGCTCTGTCTTCTTTGTAGTTATAATCAAGAAGAATCAGAGTATGCTGGTTGTTTTGGAGATTTTTGTTTATTACATCTATAAAAGAGATTGGCTTGTACTTCTCACTCCAAAAAGGTATTGTTGTGGTTGGGCCAAACCTATATATGTCTAAGCCACTCTCACCGATAGCAGCTGTAAATATAGAAGGGGCGTGTAGTATCTTAACAGCTATGCCTGTTTTCTGCGCAAGATCAATTATGGTGTTGTGAGTAGTGGCTATAAGTGGGTCGCCCATGACAAAAATTACAACTGTTGCGTTCTTCGCATATTCTATTGTAGCCTTTGCGTTTTCTTCTAAATCAGATCTGCTTAGCTTTGCTATATCTTTGCCTAGAAGCTTTTCAAGATAATTAATGTAGCTACTGCTTACTCTGTTTGTATATGGATCAAGAAAGAGCTTATCTGCCTTCTTTGCTATCTCAACAGCGCGCAAAGAAATATCGCCTTCAGATAAACCTAAACCCACTAAAAAAAGCAAATCCACACCTTCAATCTCTTATTCCTTCTGGTGTTATTTTTATTACACATTCGCCTTCTGGCATGCTTGGAGAATCAACTAACCTTATGATCCTTTTATCTTCTTTGCCTTTTCTTATATAAAGCCTTGTTGTAGCGGCGTGAGCTATTATGTTGCCGCCCACTGGCGTTGTCGGATCGCCAAAGAGTATTGCTGGGTTGTCCATGACTTGGTTTGTTACATAAACCGCAAGATTGTATTTATCAGCTATGCTCTGAAGCCTATGCAGGTGCTGGTTTAGTTTCTGCTGTCTCTCACCTAACGCACCTCTTCCAACAAACTCGGATCTGAAAAGTGCCATAAGCGAATCAACAACAATAAGCTTAATGTTCTTATCTGTAACTAGCTTGTCTGCTCGCTCTATTGTAAGTATCTGCTGTTCTGTAGAAAAAGCCCTAACAGAAAAGATGTTCTGAAGTGCTTTCTCTGGGTCAAGACCAACTGCCTTAGCCATTGTTGCTATCCTCTCTGGCCTGAAAGTACCTTCAGTATCAACAAACAGAACATTACCTTCAAGTCCACCTTTTTCAACAGGAAGCTGAACGTTGACAGAGAGCTGGAAGCCTATCTGCGTTTTTCCAGAAGCAAATTTACCATACACTTCTGTAATACCGTTTGTTTCTACACCACCGCCAAGAAGCTCATCAAAACTTTTAGAACCTGTTGTAATTCTTCCAAGTGCCTTCCTCTTTTCAAAAACCTGCTCACCTGTTTCGTATTCTATGGTTGTTGCCTGCTTTGCCGCATCTATTGCTTTCTTTGCCGCGTCAACGCTTATGCCTGTCAAATCTGAAAGGTCATGGGGCGAGGAGGTTGCAACCTTTTCTATAGTATCAATACCAGCTTCTCTTAGCTTTTCTGCTGTTGCTGAGCCTATGCCAGGAAGATCTTCTAAATCCTTTATACTTTTTTCTTTAGCCATACCCCCAACTAAATAATATTAAAAAATAAGAAATATAAACTCTTTTGAATGGCCAGAAGTAGCTTGATAAGTGGCTTATGGCTTATGTCATGGGTTTTTATTTCTTTTTAGCTAAATTCAAGATTAAAAGGAAGAGGCCAGCGCAGTTCCGCATGCGCTGGCAAGGCGACCAGTTTTTCCCTTCCCACAGTAGAGAACCCGTATTTATTATAGAACAGCACAGATTTAAAAATGTTTCCATTTAGTGGAAGTTTTCAAAAATATGGAACGTGATTGTTTGCTCTTACTAACGCTTGATGAAAAAGGAATCGTCTCTGCGCTTATCTTTGCTGTGCTTATACTCTTTTTTGGCGGGAGCGAAGGATTGTTCTTTCTCTCTCTTCTTATCTTATTTCTTGTTCTTTCTGCTATAGCAACAAACATAGGAAAAAAGAAGAAAAGCGAACAAGGCTTATACGAAAAGTCCAGAGGCTGGAAGAATGTTGTTGCAAATGGCTTAGTGCCCTTGCTTGTTGTAGTGCTGTTTTACTTCGCTCGTGGCTCTTTTGAAGAAACGCTTCTCTTTGGCTATATTGCTAGCATAGCCGCAATAACTGCTGACAAATTTGCAAGCGAGATAGGTGTTCTTGACGGCACACCCATTATGTTGCTCACACTCAAAAAGATAAAGAAAGGCACCTCTGGGGGTGTAACCGCACTCGGCTTGGCTGCAAGCTTCGTTGCTGCGTTATTAATTGCGCTTACAAGTTTTATTATAAGCTTAAATCTTGTTGCTTTTCTAATAGTTCTCTTCTCAGGTTATATGGGTAATATTATTGATTCTCTTCTAGGCTATTACGAAGAAAAAGGCTTTGGAAACAAATTTACAACCAACCTAGCATGCGCCCTCTCAGGCTTTATTGTTTCTATTATACTTCTTGCGCTAGCCGGGATTTGAACCCGGATTGCGAGCTTATTCCGAGCTTGGGAAGCTCGTATCGTAACCAGGTTGGATCACTAGCGCATTATAATATAATAAATAGGAAAAGAATTTTTATGCGTTAGGCTTACCTTATGTATGTCATGTTATCTTTTGACGGCTCTGCGCCCTTCATCGCTTCTTCTATTGTCTTCATCAACTTTTCTGTTTCTTTTTTAACAGATTCTAAATCTGAAAGATCTATGCTTATTCCAAGTATAGAAGAGAGCTTCTCCAAAACAGCTTTTGCGGCGTTTGCATCCACCTCTACCAAACCCGTTTCTCCCATCAAGCACGCCGCATCTATTTTATGCCTCTTTGCAAATTCTATTATAAGACCTGCAGAGCCCCATATGGTACCGCTCGCAACACCAAATATAATACCTTTTTCTTTCAGCTCATTTATCTGTTCATCTGTTGTTGCAACACCAAAGACCCTTGGGTTTTGAACATAATGATCGGCTATGTTATATCCACCAACAGTTATTATTTTTTTGCCACCTAACGACTTGAAGAACTTTACTATTTTTTCATTAACTTCATATTGGCCTTCTGGGGTAACCGCTTGTGTGTCGCCAAGAAGTATCACTATGTCGCTTTCTTTTTTGTTTGTGTTCTTCCAATAGTAGAATCTGTTGCTTACCATTCTACTTTTCCCATTAGGAAGCATTATCACTTGATGCGGAAACGAAGAGGAATATAAGGTAGCAAACTTCTTTGCGTTGAGCTTATTCTTAAGGTGTTCGGCGACTAAGCTCCCGACACTACCAATGCCAGGTAGCCCTACCACCAAAACAGGGTTGTTTAGCTTTACTTTTTTGTAGTATATTTTTGAGCCTTTCATTGAGATTCGCTCTCTATTTTTTTAAGTTCAACAAAACCCTGGGTTATCTCTTTCTTTAAAATCTCTTCGGCTTTCTTTATCTTTGATTCTGCAGAATGATAATCTATGTCTTCTGCAGACAGCTTATAATGCGGAGCGCCGAGATATAAGACCTCTACGCCGGTCGCCTTTACTTTGCTCAATGCGCTTTTGATAATATCTATACCTCTTTCTGTATCATAATCTTCTATCTCAGCAATGTAACTGACTTTATACTTCTTTGGCCTAATGTTCTTTTTTACTATCTCAACAAACTTGTCTTTGAACTCAGAGTCTATCGCTCCTATGTCTTCCCCACTTATTATCGCTTCTATAACATCAGAATAGTTCTGAAACTTCTGCGCAAGCGCAGCCTTTATCTCTTCTTTTTTATTTTCTTTTTTTGATTCAACAAGAGCCTGTTCGAAAAGCTTTTCAGACCTTTTCTCAAGATTGTATTGGCTTATCTTGTCTTTTTCCTCTTTTTTGCTAACTTTTTTGAGTGATAGATCGATTGCTTTTTTCTCAGGATCAACGAATACAACTTTTGCAACACGTTGCTGCCCTTCTTTTATGAATTCGTGTATATTCTTTATCCAACCAGGCGCAACCTCTTTTATAGGAAGGTATGCGTCTAAATTATATTCTACCAAATCACAGTATGCCCCGAAAGGCATTATCTTCCTTATTCTAACAATAACAAGCTCGCCGTTTTCAGGAAGCTTTTTTGGATATATCATCTGATCAACGCTTTATTTCAAGCTTCTTTTTTGTTCTGCCGCCACCAAGCACACGTTCTACAGATTTATTGCAGACAGTGCATGTAAGTATGACCTTCTGCTTTTTACCTAGTTTTTTGGTATGGGGTTTTGGCTCTACGCTACCTACATGTCCTCTTATTGCTCTTTCGTGCCTTCTCCTACCTACATTAAGCCACCTCTCTGGCCTTTTCGAATAAAGCTTTACCGTATGCATTGTGTGCTTTCTACAATATGGGCAGTAAGCCATTATTTCTTTTGGAATTTTCATAATCTCACTTTTTGCTTGCTAAATTAATTCCCCTATCTTGTTTTGAAGTATATATTCAATTTCTTTGTTGTCATCTATTTCTATTATTTGATCTTTTGAGAAAGGACCTATTTTATTGCCTTCTGGTGTTATTATTTCTGGTATGTCCAAGTTTATCTTTATTCGCTTTGCCTGCACAGATTTTGTCTCTTCGTTTATTATTGCTTTAATTCTCTTAAACAGGTTTTCCTCAGATCTCGGTATGGGTTGTGGTAATTGTTTATTGTAAGCAAGATATATTAAAACCTTTTGTATGCGCCTTTCCTTAAGCTGATTTACTAGCTTTACGAAATTTTCTATATACTGCTTGTTATCCATGCTTGAATTTTTCTTTAAGCTTTCTATTTCTTTGTCTATCTGTTCATAGAAATCGGCAGGTAACGGTAGCAATTCGCCTGTCTTCCTTTCGGCCTGAAGTTTGCTGAAAATTACTTCTGGCGTTATCTCTTCCATTTTCTCATTATTTTTATTCCTAAAAAACTATAAAAACAAGATAATAGACCCCACACTTCCACTAATCTTCTGCTGTAATTAGATTGTTAGCTTATTTTTTATAAAACTCAGTTATTATTAACAAAAAGCGACTTAAAAATAGTGGAAGTGAAGTCTCATTATTAGCGAGGGATGGATTTGAACCATCGTTCTCCGGGTTATGAGCCCGGCGGGCACTCCAGACTACCCTACCTCGCTATAAAACTAATGAGCAACAGTATTTCCTTTTTCTATAAGCTGTTGAGCTTCTTCTTTGCTTATTCTTACTAAATTCCCACCACAATCGCACTTAAATTTCATCTCGACAGCAGTGTCAAAAGGGAAAAGAATTTTGTTCTTTTCAAAGCACGTATCACAAATGAAGAAATCATTGCAATCATCAGGCAATTTGTACTTAGCCAGTTTGTTGTTTTCTAAAATTGTTTTTTTAACCTTATCTATATTATCTGTGTTGATGTACCATTTAAAAGTCAGCCAACCTTTCTTGTCTTTTAAAGTGTCATATTTTGTTATACCGTAAGTGTTAAGGGTATTAAGGATCCTTCTCACTTCGTTTATCTTTATGTCTAGCTTACTAGCGAGCTCTTCGTCACTCAAAGGTTCGTTAAGGCTGGATAATATATCTATTGCTTTTCTTCCAACATTCTTTATTATATAATCAGAAAAATCCCTATTATTTACTATCTCATCAATAAACTTCACAATTTCTGCGGTGTTTTTTGTAACTTGCTCTTTCCTGACCTTTATGCTACTATCTGTTTTCTTAACCTGCACACGCTTGGCCTTTGAGGCTAGTTTATCCTTCACAACTTTTTTCTCGGCTATTTTTGTAAGTTTTTTAAGCTTGGCTTCTTTACTTATCTTGTTCTTATTTTTTGTTTGAATCTTTGTTTTTGGAACTTGCTTATAATAACCAGCCATAAGTATCGCCATTATAAAATTATGTACTGTTTAAATATAAATATATTCCTATTTCCAGTAAAATAAAGAGAAACAAACAGAAAAAGACTCTCTATTAATTCTCTTTTTGTTCAAAGCGGGCCCGAGGGGATTTGAACCCCTGACTTACTGGTTAAGAGCCAGTCACTCTGACCAAGCTGAGTTACGGGCCCAGTTGTTATTTTATCGTTTAAGCTTATATTAATTACCTTTCGCTTTTATATCTAATTTTTAATTGATTTATTGCCTTTTTCTTATTCGTTCTTGATATATATGTGTAACTTTATGTATCAAATATTGCTTCTTTTCTGAATATCTAATCGCAACTTTTTATAAAACTTTTAATTATAGTATCAAACTTTTTTCCTATCGGCGAAAGCTCATAACCTACGTGCACAACGGGTTTGTTCACTTTTATTATCCTGTTTAAATCAGTTGGTGTAGCAGATACTACAACATCACATTTTGCGTTGTTAATAACTTGCTTCAGTTCATCTATCTGCTTTTTGCTATAGCCAAGCGCAGGAAGTATCTTCTTAATATTGTATTTTTCGTAAGCTTCTTTTATTGTGCCTACGGCGTATTTTTCTGCATCTATAACCTCTTTTGCTCCATACTTCTTAGCAGCAACCGTCGCAGCCCCAAATTTCATATTACCATGCGTTACTGTGGGTCCATCTTCTATAACGAGGACTCTCTTGCCTCTAATTTTTTCTCCATCAGCACTTATAACAGAGTTAGCAAAAACAATCGTTGCCTTACTATTTATTCCTTTAAGGTTCTTCACCAATCTTTCTATTTCGGGCTTTGTTGCTGAGTTTACTTTGTTTATTAGTAATATATCCGCCATTCTGGCAACAGTCTCACCAGGATAGTAATTTAGTTCGTTCCCAGCACGGAGAGGGTCTGCTACCGTTATCATCATATCTGGTTTTATAAAAGGCGCGTCGTTATTTCCACCATCCCATATAATAATATCTGCTTCTTTTTCTGCGCTTCTTAGTATTTTTTCATAATCTACGCCAGAATAAACAACCGTGCCTTCCCTTATGTGTGGTTCATAATCCTCTCTTTCTTCTATTGTGCATTTCTGCAAATCAAGGTCTTCTAAACGCTCAAATCTCTGTACTGCCTGCTTGGCAAGATCACCGTATGGCATAGGGTGCCTTATAACTACCGGTTTCTTCCCATACTGTTTAATTAGCCTAGCAATATAGCGTGAGGTTTGGCTTTTTCCAGAGCCGGTTCTAACAGCACAAACAGCTATTACGGGTTTTTTTGACTTAAGCATTGTCCTTTCTGGTGCAATCAACCAAAAATCAGCACCATGTGCATTAGCTATACTAGCTTTGTGCATAACCTCCTGATAAGGCAAATCACTATATGCCTGCACACAAACATCTACTTTATATTTGTCAATGAGTGAACCAAGCAGCGATTCATCATAGATTTTTATGCCTTCTTTATACTGCTCTCCAGCAAGTTCGTGTGGATATTTTCTGTTAGATATAAAAGGTATTTGGTTTGCTGTGAATGCAACAACCTCATACGCTTTATTTCCTCTAAAAAGAACATTGAAATCATGAAAATCTCTTCCTGCGGCGCCAAGTATAATTATTTTCTTTCTGTTTGTCTTCTCCATTCCACCACAAACAATATTTAAAATTAAAAATATAATAATCTAATCAAACAGCCTTTTTCTCCTCGATAAAATAATCTCAAAAGGTTTAAAAGGTTTGAATTCCAAATAAATTTAACGGCCAGTGTAGCCAGTTATCTGATCTTTATGGCAAATGCTGAAGAAGAATATAATGCATCGAAGATAGTTGTATTAGAGGGTGTGCAAGGAGTTCGAAAAAGGCCAGCAATGTATATAGGCTCTACAGGTTCAAGCGGGGTTCTACATCTACTTTTTGAGCTTATAGACAATGCTGTTGATGAAGCAATGGCTGGCTATTGCAAAAACATTACTGTGCACCTTATGCAAGATGAGACTGGCGATATAGCAGAAGTAATAGATGACGGTAGAGGAATACCTATTGATATTATTCCAAAATATAACAAAAGTGCACTAGAGGTGGTGATGACATCGCTCCACTCCGGTGCAAAGTTTTCAAACGAGGTTTACAAAACAGCAGGCGGATTGCACGGTGTTGGGCTTACTGTGGTAAACGCACTCTCTGAGTTTGTAGAAGTTAGAATAAGAAGGGGCGGCAAAGAATACATGCAAACTTTTAGTAGGGGGGTGCCCACATCAGAGCTTAAAGAAGTAGGCCCAGCGACAAATACAGGCACGGCAATAAAATTTAAGCCAGATAAGGAGATTTTCCCTTCGCCAACATTTGATTCTACAGCACTTAAAGAAAGGCTTAAATATACAAGTTTTCTTAACCCCGGACTCAAAATTCTCTTCATAGATGATAGATTCGGCGCACACGAAGAAGAAACCTACTATTCGGAGAACGGATTGCTAGACTTCTTGAAAGAGCTAAACAAAGGAATAGCTACAATAACAAGTCCAATATACTTCAAAAAAAATGTTGAACAGAATATATTGGAGTTTGCACTGCAATACAACAGCAGCTACGAGGAAAAGCTGGAATCGTTTGTGAATAGCATAAAAACAGAAGAAGGGGGAACTCACGTAATTGGCTTTAGGGCGGCACTAACAAGGGCGATAACAAATTATATAGAAAAGAACAAAATGCTGAACGGGAAAAAAGAAATCAAGATAAACGGCGATGATGTAAGAGAAGGTCTTGCTGCGATAGTGAGTATAAGAATACCAAACCCTGAATTTGAGGGCCAGACAAAAGAGAAGCTCGGGAACAGCAAGATAAAAAGCATTGTAGAAACAACATTCTATACTCTTTTTTCTCAATATCTTGAAGAGCACCCTATTGATGCGCGCGCAATAGCAGAGAAAGCAATGAACGCTGCTGTTGCTAGGGAGAGTGCAAGAAAAGCCAGAGAGCTTGTTAGAAAAAAGAACATATTTGATGGCTCTGTACTGCCGGGCAAGCTTGCTGATTGCATAAGTGCAGAT
>Ga0208151_100787_pt1 | contig 11527 bp, 9 predicted proteins | sample ECH_Bhost_MetaG_FD_187130 | JGI IMG/M metagenome (GOLD analysis project Ga0208151, IMG submission 187130) | Hot spring microbial mat communities from Yellowstone National Park, Wyoming, USA - ECH_B host_MetaG (SPAdes) (version 2) | ecosystem: Environmental > Aquatic > Thermal springs > Hot... | reverse complement strand
ACCTTGGCCCTGAATATCTTTATAGGTTCATCTTCATTTTTCTTTGGGTTTATTCCTATTTTTTTAATCGCATTTCTGAAATATGCAAGAGCTACATTTCTTACTTTTTGGTTTACATTCATATCATATGTAAATGTATTGAGAGCGGTGAGGTGATTTGCGATCTGCATGTTAAGTGGATACTCAGCATTAAGCATATAGTTGCTTATGAATTCAAGATAGGTGTCAAGCTTTATGTAGCGTGCTATAAGCAAATTATATAAGTCGCTTTCTATACCTATCCCTTCAACATCATCTATAATCTTTGATTTATAGGCTGTGCCAAGAAGGGTAAGCATTTCATCATAATACTTTACCCTATAGAATCCCTTCTGGCCGACGTTAAGTTTTAGCCATTCAGCTTTTGTATTTATTAGCTTATTTTTTGTTTCAAAAAGAGTCTTTGCAACCTCTTTCTTTCCTTTTGTATAAGCTAAGTATGTTATTGGTATTGGCCACAAGCCCTTCTTTGTTTTGCCTAGTAATGTAAACCTTTCCTGAACAATTGAGTAACCTTTCTCTGTTCTTCTAAGCTCTACTATTGGGTAGCCTGCTTTTTCTATCCAAGCCTTTGCAACTTTGCCTACCTTTAGCTTTTTACCTTCTATGTTTGCTTCTTTCTGTATTGCATTCCATAGATCAAACTTTGTGGCATTGCTATAGGCATGCTCTTTCAAATATCTATGCAAGCCTTTTCTGAATGTTTCAGAACCAGCATAATCTTCGAGCATCATTAAGATTGAGCCTCCTTTCTCATAGCTTATTCTGTCAAATATACTTTCTATCTCGTCTGGCGATTTGACCTCTACATTTATTGGGTGGGTAGATTCTAGCTGGTCTGCACCCATTCCAGTTGCTACTTCATCTATAAGGAAATCAAGATTCAGCTTCCATTCTGGATAAACAGCATTGACACACTTGCTACTCATATATGTAGCAAAACTTTCGTTAAGCCAAAGGTCATCCCACCACTTCATAGTTACAAGATCTCCAAACCATTGGTGTGCAAGTTCGTGTGCAATTGTAGTTGCGGCATTTATTCTGCTGCCCGCAGAGGTATTCTCTGAATCTATAAGAAGGTCTATCTCTCTAAATGTTATTGCACCCCAGTTCTCCATCGCTCCAGCGCTAAAATCTGGTATTGCTATTAAATCTAGCTTAGGGAGCGGGTACTTTATGCCAAAATATTTTTCATAAAACGAGACAAACTGCTTTGCATATAGTAATGGTACTTTTGCATACTTGAGCTTTCCGGGGGTTGTAGCAACCCTTATTTTTAGTTTGCCAAGATTGCTTTGAAGGTATTCGAATTTTCCAACACCCATATAGAGCAGGTATGTTGACATCTTAGGCGTTGGGTAAAACGAGACCTCTTTTTTATTTCCGATAACCTTCTCACTCTTTATCGGCATATTTGATATTGCCTCTAGCTCTTTGTCTATCACAAGCGTTAGCTCAAATACAGCCTTCATTGAAGGATTATCAAAGCACGGGAATGCGGCTCTCGCATCGCTAGATTCAAACTGCGTGGTAAGTAGCGTTTCTTCTTTTCCATCAGTTTTATATTTTGAAAGATAAAATCCGTACAACTTTTCATTATGTGTACCAACATAATCAATCTTTATAATAGCACTCTTTTCTATAGGTTTACTTAGCTTAAGAACAAGCTCTTGTTTCTCATTGTTTAGCCTTATTTCTGGAATCTGGCTTATATTTTCTGAGATAATCTCCGCACCCTTTATCTCAAGCTCCTTTGCATTGAGTGTTATATTTTTTGTAGTGCTTCTTACATCTACGTATATCTTAACATTTCCCTCGAACTTTTTGCTTTTCGCATTGGGATATATCCTAAGTTCGTACTTTGTTGGTAAGATTTGCATCCTTTCTAAATTCACCATTAAAGTTTCACCCCACTTGCTAGAAGTCCCCTTTCAAAAGATAAGGGGCGAGAGCAAGTAACATTTATAAATATAAGGCAAACGTAATAAAAAACATTGTGTCTGCCAACATGCCCATAGAAAAGAACGGAAAGGATAAGAAACAAAGGTCATAAACCAGAAATAAAAGGAAAGCGTGGAAGCGAGAAGCCATGAACAAACGGGTATGAGCTAAGAAGCCACCCGTAAGGTGGGTTAGTTCACATATGAGAATGTGCAAAATTTTGTAGCACGAAGTATGTAAAGTTATACGATGGTGAATTTAAGATGAACGAAGGAATAAAGAGAATGGGTTCAAATTTAAAGTTAATAATCCTGATAGGCATAGTAAGTTTTTTCGCTGATATGACATATGAAAGCGCAAGAAGCATAATACCTCAATACTTTACATATGTATTGAGCGGATCCGTATTCGCCTTGGGTATCGTGATCGGCTTTGGAGATTTTTTAGGTTACTCCTTTAGATTTGTTTCAGGAAAGATTTCAGACAAGACAAGAAATTACTGGGGCATGATGTTTTTGGGTTATGTGATAAATCTTTTTGCAGTCCCACTCATTGCATTAGCGAATAATTACATTATTGCATCAATTTTAATCATAATGGAGAGAGTGGGTCGTGCAACAAGAATCCCACCTAGGGATTATGTTATCTCAACACTAGGATCTGAAAAAAAGATTGGTTCTGCATTTGCAATACAAAACATACTCGACCAGGCAGGCGCTGTGATGGGCCCTTTAATAATCTCAGTACTACTTTTTTACAATTACGGTTACAGGAATGCGTTCCTATTACTGGCAATACCAGCAATTTTGAGTATTTCATTTCTATTCATATCATATAAATATTCAAAGAGTAAGAAAAACTTTGAAACTCCAAAAAAGATAGAAAATGGAATTAAAAATAGACACCTCATATACTACTTTGTTGGAATAGGATTGAGCGCGGCTGGTATTTTTCATATCTCATTTATATTGGTCTTAGCCCAGAGATTTTTGGAACAATATATTGTAACCTTAATATTCACACTGGCTATGGTAGGTGAAGGTGTATTTGGATTTATCTTCGGCGTAGCGTACGATAAAATTGGAAAGGAAATAATAGTTATTGGTCCTGTATTAGCAATGCTATTAATTTCTATGATTAATTTTCATAATGTTTGGGTTTACATGTTTCTTGGTCTATTATTTGGCGCATTTACCGGGATAAACGATGTAGTCACAAGATCGATCGTAGCAAGCTATATAGAAGAAGAACATAGGGGCACTATCTTCGGTTTATTAAACACATCATATGGATATGGATTATTAGCTTCTGGTATATTCATCGGATACTTTTTCAATCAAATAAATATAATTATTATTTATACTGTAATTCTTCAAATCCTTTCGATTATTGCATTGCTGAAGTTCTTTAAAAAGGTAAATAATGAGAAATAGATTGATTTGAGAGTGGATTATTGGATTGTATGGTCGATTCACATTCTAAAATAAAGTATTTAACAACATGGCGAAAATTTCGCACTCTTTAATTGTAACGCGTGAAACCGTCGAGTAGTAAGGTATATATGAAGCTCACATTTGCAAAAAGTATTACAATCTTCTCCTTGAAAAGTTTATCCATGAATATAAAGAAGGAAATAAAAATTATCTATTGCTATGTTGAATAAGTCTGCAAGGAAATAAAAAAGGTGACAAGTATCTGCAGTTTACCTGCGTGAGCTTCTGCGTTAGATTTAAATTGTTTAAATGGCGAAGAATTATTATGTTAAGCAAAGAGGATTATATTCAAGCTCTTCAGCAGGATGAGGATTTCCATGCACAGGTATATAATGTGCTATCGCAACGTGAGAAAAATCAAAATGTAAAAAACATTCTTCTTCGGCTTTATAAAGTAGAGACTTTACATTCTTCTATACTTAAAAGTATACTTGAGGTTAATGGCTTTAAAGTACGCCAAAGGAGCAATACTTTGCGCATGCTTCTTATCTTACTTTCAAGAAAGATCTTTGGTATAGCTTTTACAATGAAATTGATGGAATATAATAAAATGATTACAAATAAGAAGCTCAACACCGCTATGAAGCAGTTTAGCTTTAGCATAAAAGAAAAAGAACTGCTTAGAAAGATGGTTATGGGAGAACGTGCAGAAGATATATTAAGCAATATGCTTTTATCTCTGAACCATGTTCTTGCCAATATACGTGACGTTGTGTTTGGAATGAATGACGGGCTTGTTGAGGTTTTGGCGGCTACTGTCGGATTTAGTGCCGCTTTACGTTCTCCAATATTAGTGCTAATCGCCGGAGTACTTGTTGCAATTTCGGGTGCTCTCTCAATGTCGAGTGGTGCCTATCTTTCAACTAAATACGAAAGAGATATTGGTGCCACAAAAGTAAAGAGAAGTCCTCCTTTATCTGCGCTGTGGACTGGTATATCTTATCTGTTTGGTGCATTTTTCCCGATCTTGCCATTTGCACTAGGGATAAGTGGAGCATACGGCATAGTTTATTCAATATTATCTACAATGCTTGTTCTTGCAATAGCATCTTCTGTGATAGCGATACTTAGTAATCAGAGTGTGGCTAAAAGAGTCATAGAATCGATTATATTATCACTTGGCGCAGCATCAATCACAATACTCCTTGGCTTTTATGCACGAGATGCGCTGCACATAACTATATAAAGGTTTAACCACTTCCAAGTGTTTTATAAGCGGATTTAAGTGTGTTATAATAGACAGTATTGCCAAACCGAAATTGGTGTAGCATGATTCCGCTGTGGAAACGGTAGTTGTTTACCATTCCAAGACTCTTCTATCTATTCATTCAACTGAGGAAATTTCTCCAGTAGATTAATAAATTCTTCTGCAATGTTGTGGACCAAGGTCAACCTGCAGTTTTTCTTAGGATCTTTCTAAAAGGATAATAGTTGCTGCCAAAAAATATTATTAGATTCAGTATTATCACATGGTATAGAAGCTTCTCAACAAAAATTTTTAACGCATTTTTTGTTCTTCAACCCTTTTCTCATCCAATGCTTCTAAAAGCTTTTTGTTAAGCTCTTTTAAAAGTTTTCTCGTAGATACATCTTTAGGCGAATAAGAATCTAAATAGACTGTTCTAAATTCAGCAAACTCTTCTTTCTTACTTTTCATAGGATAACTTGTTATTATAGGAATTACTTCTATACCTGCTTCCTTCATTTTCCTTAGTTGCTCCTTAGCCTCTACAAGATCATCTGGTTCACCATCTGTTAGTACGAATATAAGATAATTCCTGTCTGGGTTGTAGAACGTTCTTTCCATTTCGTCATGTAATTCTTTAAGCGCTTTTCCCAAAGGAGTTCCACCACCTGATGATATTGAATTTACCTCATCAGGTTTTATATCATATAAATATCTGGTATTACTTGGAAAACCAAAGAAGTGTGTGGTTATAGATCTAGAGCCTTTTGTAGTTTCAACAAAGGCATCAAGAACGTCTTTTACCCTTTCTACATCTCCAGACATACTCCAAGAGGTATCTACTAATACGAATAGATCCGTACCTCTACGAATAATTCTTCTTATCTCGTAAAGTTTAACATTTGGTCCGAATAGCGGTTCTCCTCTCGCCAGAAGATCGTTGATTTTTCGTTCATTTAATCTCCCACCCAATGTTGACTCTTCTGTATTTAAACGAGAGCCGCTATAGCCTTCTTCTAATGTTTTGCGCAGATCATGATAATAATAACCTTTTGCAGGACCACTCTGAAGTTTAGGAGGCGATGGCCTTAAGTTGCTGCTTCCCTTATTTCCAAATTTAGAGTCATGTTGTGACTTTAATTCGCTGCTCCCCCTTTTTGCAAATCCTAGATCTTTCTTCAGCTGCTCATTCTGCCATTTAGCTTTATTTAGGGCATCTACTATCTGGGGAGGCAAATTGGTGCTTGTGCTGCTACTGCCCTCTACATAGCTACCAAACAATTTAGGCAAGTTTTCTAAATTGTTAAGTTCTGTTTCGCTACTGTTTCCTTTGCCTTCTTTGAGGTGATCTTTGATCTTCTTAAGTATTTTCCTTGATGCCGTCTCTGTAGAATCGAATTCTTTTCCCTTTGTTTCCTCTATATCTTTAACGAATTCATCATACAGATTTTTTAATTTGCTAGGAATCATCTTTTCGAAATTAGATGTTTTTGTGTGTTCTGTTGCGGTAGTCATTCTTGCTAGAAACAATAGGTGCAATATAGAATTAGGATTATACTGCATTGCAAATTCATCTAATATGGCTGTGTATAAGTCAGAGAAATTCCTCACACTTCCAGGATATTCTCCTTTAAATAAATATTCTACTCTGGAATCCTCTACAAGGTCCACCACATGCTCTATTATCTTATGGTCAAGCTCTGGAAATTCTTGTGAAAGGCGTTTAAGCAAATTAGGTAAATCCTCCATAGGGGAGAAAAAGTTATGCGCCTCTTCGTGTAAAATCACTCCCCTTATTTTGCTTAAATCATACTGTCGTCCCTCTTTTAGTTCGTCCCTACCCAAGTTTAAAACAATGCTTCTTTTGCCATTTTCATCTACTTGTGTAAAGCCGAGGTAGCCTTCTTTGGAATAATCTACCTTAAACTCTATGTCTATATCCTCTCCTTTTTGCAAACGCAAGTAAGTAGTGAATAGGCTTATCTCTTCCAAAATGTTGCTAAAAATTTTGCTTATAATATCTTTTAATAAATCCACCTCACCCATCCTTATTTTTCATATTTCACATAGGTATCAATCCGACATCTTTCGCTTTTTCTATTAAAGCTTCCCTTAGTTCCTCATCGAAGTGATTTACTATACTTGCTTTGAATGCCTCCATTAGGGCATTAGGAATATTGTATTGTTCATAGATTTTGAATATCTTAATAAACTCTATGAGCATAGGGGGTGATATTGATGGCCCTCCCCAATCACCTCTTGTGTGGTTTGCTAATTTAATTGCTGCTTTGATTGTTACTGTGATTATGTTACTTTCTTCAGTATTTTCATCTGTCATTCCACATACTATTTTAAACTCCTCATCTGGCTTTGGATATGGCAAAATATATGCATCTTTAAGCCTCCTTTCTAGGTCCTGATTTAATGGAACTATTCCATAGTAGCCGGACTTAAGTTCATTCGCCGTGCCTATTACTATAAGTTTTTTACCTCTTCCCACTTTTGCTACTATCTCACCGTAGTTGACCATGTCTCTACCATCAAGCAGAGGATTGACAAGCTTTTGAGCTTCTGGAGCCAAACCGTTTACTTCATCTAACAATAGTATACAAACACCATTTTTATTTGCAGTCTTAATTGCTTTTAATACAGGTCCATCGACAAATTGTGTAGTAGTCCAAAACCAACGGTGTGTAATTTTCTGATATCCTAGAAGCTCGTGATAGTCTTGGGCTTGATTGCATTGCGCTAATACAAGTGGAATGTCGAGCTCTTTCGCCATGTAATATACAAGTGAGGTTTTTCCTACACCTGTAGGACCTTTTATGTAAAAAGGTAACACCCGTTCATCGCTGTCGAGAAAGCCCTTAATTCTCGCCATTATTTGATCATATATGTTTTTGATTTCTCCGACCATTACTAGTTTGCTCATCTGAGGGGTCTCTTCTACATTCTCTTTTGACCTCCTCAATTTCTCGAATATTTTTTTGGTCTCTTCGATCAATTTCTCGAATATTTTTTTGATTTTTCTAACCGTTACTTGTTTGTCCATCTGAGTTTCTACATTCTTTTTCGACCCTTCCGCCTCTTTTTCTCTCTGCGCCGCCATCAATTTCTCGAATATTTCTTGGGTTTCTTTGACCGTTACTTGTTTGTCCATCTGAGTTTCTACATTCTTTTTAGACGTTCTGGCGCTTTTTTCTCCTTCCTCTTTGCGCCGTTGCCCCTTTAAATCTACCTCCACTTCCACTTCAGAATTTTTATATATCATGTATTGAGAAATTAGACTACAAAATCTAAAAAGCTTTTGTACAAGATGGTGCCGTCTAATAAATAAGTAATATATAATTTAAACTTTTCTTTTTATTTGATTCATGATCTTTTATTATAAACGAGTGCCTTTAACATCAATTCTTTTTCTTTCAATTCCTTTGTTTTTGAAAATGTATATTTGCCAAACATAAATTATATAAAATTCCAATCCCGCTTGTATTTTTGCCTACTCGCCAAAACCAATATGCATTCCATGGATTTTATACTTTTGAAATAGTGGAAGAGAGGATTTAGTTATTGGACAACACCCGTTCGGGAAGAGGGTTTAAAAATTCAACACGCTAGTTCAAACATTTAGGGAATAAGTATTTAAAAATTCAGAATTAATATAATACTACAAATCCTGTGATTTTATGAGTCAGTTTGGCGTGCAGTATCATGGACCATCAAAAAGGAAGTCCTCTGGGAACGGAAAACTTAAGATTAAGAATAGAGACAAGAAGAGACATGAGGTAGGGGGCTACTTCATAGCAACAAGATTAAGCGAAGCGAATGTAATAAAGAAGGTAAGAACAAGGGGTGGCAGAATAAAGGACAAGCTTAAAAATGCTGGCTATGCTAATTTGCTTGTCGACGGCTCTTACAAAAAGGTTAAGATAAAGGGTGTTATAGAATCAAAGGATAACAGAAACTTCGCGAGGCTTAATATAATAACAAAGGGCACAGTTATAGACACAGAGCTTGGCAGGGCGATTGTTATAAATAGGCCTGGAAAAGAGGGCTTTATAAACGCAAAGCTGGTGAAGTGATGCCTGCAAGAGTGTATATATGCCCGATAGAAAAAGAGAATGAGCTTAAGAAGATGCTTGAGTATGACCCATACCTTGATCCAAAGATAAAGGAAGAAGATTTGAAGAGGCTTAGAGAAGATGAGATGGCTAATATTATATTCGCAAGGCAAGATTATGTGCTAAAGGAAGGAGCGGCTATAAACATGGATCCATCTAAATGCTACCTCTTTCTGAATGCACAAGACTCATTCCTCGACAAGGCAGAGGAAAAGCTCAAGCGCATAGATGGCTTAGAACGCGCAAAGCCAGATATAGAATCAAAGATTATAATGTTTATTGATGATGAAAGGAGGAGGGCTGATGAGGGCTTCGGCTCAATATTCGGGTAGTTTAGATGAACTTCATAAGTGTTGGGGATTTGTCAAAAGAAGAGATCTCTAGGATCTTTAATATAGCTGATGACCTGAAACATGAAAGGGTTGAGATAGCACTTAAAGAAGATGCTGTTGCTGCACTTATATTTGAAAAACCTTCTACAAGAACAAGGGTATCGTTCGAGGTTGCAATGGCACAACTTGGCGGGCATTCAATCTATATAGATTCAAGAACCTCTCAGCTCTCAAGAGGAGAGAGCATTGCTGATACAGCAAAGGTGCTAAGTGGCTATGTGGATTTTATAATAGCAAGGCTTTACAAACATGAGCACATTGTGGAACTAGCGAATAATGCGACTGTTCCTGTAATAAATGCTCTTACAGACCTAGAGCACCCATGCCAAGCACTAAGCGACCTCTATACAATACAAGAGGTAAAGAAAAGGCTCAGAGGCTTAAAGCTTGTATTTGTAGGTGATATAGCTGCCAATACAGCAAACTCGCTTATGCTAGCGGGTGCAAAGATGGGCGTGGAGATAGCACTTGTTGGACCAAAGAATTATATGCCAAACACATTCTACTTTACAAAGGCCAGAGAATATAGTAAGGTGGAGATATACAATAATATAAGAGAGGGTGTATCAGATGCGGATGTTATATATACAGATACATTCGTAAGCATGGGGCAGGAGGCTGAAGCAGAGGAAAGGAAAAAACTGTTTGCACCTTACCAAGTAAATAAAACCTTATTGAGTTATGCAAAGAAGGATGCAATAGTAATGCACTGCCTGCCCGCACATCGTGGCGAGGAGATAACAGATGATGTTTTAGACGGACCACAAAGCGTTGTGTGGCAGCAGGCAAAAAATAAGCTCCTTGTAGAAAAAGCGATACTTCTCTACCTATCTGAGAAGAGCTTCTAAGCTTATAACCTAGCCCCACACATCTGCCTTTATTCTTGCCGTATCAACCCCAATATTGTTTAGCGCTTGCTTCATCGCTTTTGTAAAGGCGAGAGGACCACAAATATATGGATCTCTTTCTATAAAATCAGGCACATGTCTTTTTATCATATCCTCGTTTATATGACCTGTTTCACCGCTCCAGTTATCGCCAGGCTGTGGCCTTGTAACTGTTACCACAAGCTTCATGTTTATGCTTTTTTCAAATGCTTCAAGCTCTGCGCGCCTTATGATCTCATTCGGATATCTTACACTATACATTAAAGATACATCTGTACCAAGGTTTTTTTGATTTATATATCTCAACATTGAAAGGAAAGGAGCCAAACCTGTGCCGCCAGCTATGAAAAGAACTTTTTTGTTCTTATTTGGGTCAAATTTAAATTGCCCATAAGGACCGGAAATATGATATAGATCACCAACCTTTGCCTCTTCAAGCTTAGAAGAAAGCTTGCCGTGGATCATACCTATAATAAGCTCTATTGTATCGCTTCCGGGTGCTGATGCTATAGAATATGCCCTACCTATCTGCTCTGGTGTATTTGCTTTGTAGTATAACATTACAAACATGCCTGGGCTAAAGTCAAGAACGCTGCCATCAGCACTTTTAAACCTGAATATCGTTACATCCGGCGTTTCTTTTATTATCTCAGTAATATAATAAGGTTTCTTTATTATCACAAATTCACCAAGAAGAATTAGGTGTAAAACATTAAAAAATGCTTACTTTAGGTTTGTAAATGATTCTACAGCCCTTTCCAACTTATCTATACTTTTTATTATTTCCTTGAGCTTAGGGTTTATATTATAGCCAAGGCCATAGCCTCGTTCCGTCCTTATATGTGTTGGCTGCAAAACATTGAGGTTCATAGACAATTCCCTTAAAGTTATTATAAGTGTTTTCCTGGTAAACTTTTTTCCGAGTACCGCGTAGATCTCTTTTGTAGTTCTGGGCGACTTTTCCATAAGTAGCTTAAGTACCGCATAATTAGGCCTACTAAGCAATTCTCTTATAAGCCATATCTCATCCTTCTCCTTCATAAACACCACAGTCGCAAGCTCAATACTAAAATATATTTTATAACAAACTTTATAAATGTATACCCGAACTTCAAAAACTTTACAGAATGCATAGCAGAAAGCCCACGAATTTATTCGTGGGATGAATGCGGAGTGCACCGACAAATTTATAAATTTATATTGAAGTATATAAAATGGTAGTGAGATAAATGAAATTGACTCAGGTTGTAAAAGTAGAAGGGGATTATGCAACGCTAGAGAATCTTTCAAAGATAACTAACGGCCTTTATAATTATGCTCTATATTTAGTAAATCAAAGATACCAAAAAGAAGGCAAATTATATTTCTACCACGACTTGTGCAACTTGCTGAAGGACAATAAGCTATACAAACTGCTGCCATCGCAAACCGCACAGGGTGTATTGCAAAAAGTTGATGGGGCGATAAA
>Ga0208151_100783_pt1 | contig 11609 bp, 16 predicted proteins | sample ECH_Bhost_MetaG_FD_187130 | JGI IMG/M metagenome (GOLD analysis project Ga0208151, IMG submission 187130) | Hot spring microbial mat communities from Yellowstone National Park, Wyoming, USA - ECH_B host_MetaG (SPAdes) (version 2) | ecosystem: Environmental > Aquatic > Thermal springs > Hot... | reverse complement strand
TCTCCAGGTATTGAAGGAAGTCGTAGTCTGGGGTGAAGTGATCCTCGATCACCCTCTTCCCCCTCCCCACTACTATCACGAAGTCCCTCACTCCCCTCTCGAATAACTGCTCGAATATGACTTGAATGATCGGCTTGAACTCCCCCTTGAAAGGAGCTGGGAACATCTCCTTGGGTATCTCCTTTGATGCTGGCAACATCCTGGTTCCCAATCCAGCTGCGGTGATCACGGCCTTTACCTCCCCTCGGCTAGTCAAGGACTCCTCCCCTCCAGAGTGCCATTAGAGAATATCTGAAAAAGAGGTATTTGAATCTGACTACGAAGAGGGGCTATCCATCCCCGCCAGCGAGGTTTTACGCCCCCTTAACTACTGAAAACTATAAATTCTACTACACGTCTATATTCTCAAGCGGGGTTCCCGTAAGGGTAGACCCGCGTCCTGTGGGGCACACACCCCCACGTGAATAAGCAACGATGCGGACAGATGCGGACGGCTATAAAGAGGTATATAAACTTTCAGCTGCAACCCTATAGAAGTGCGGGATTTTAAGTAAGCTTTATATTAGTCCCTCTCCATCATTTTCTCATGGACGAAATTCTAAGAGTCCCAAGACTCTTCATGGAAGAGCTTTCAAGACCCTTTCTGCAAAGGGAGGAACAGGCCAGGTTGATAACTATAGCGTTGATGACGAAAGAGCATCTAGTTATGATCGGAGAACCAGGAACTGCTAAGTCTGCTTTAGTTAGGAGAGCCGCTGAACTACTTAATGCTAAGTTTTTCCTCTACTTGTTGACTAAGTACACGGAACCCGCTGAACTGTTCGGGCCTATAGACGTTGTTGCACTAAAGAATGGTGTATACAAGAGAATAACAGAAAATCGACTACTTGATGCTCACGTGGTCTTCTTAGATGAGATATTCAACGCTAACTCCAGCATCTTGAATACACTTCTCTCGATTATAAATGAGAGAGTGGTCTACGATCAGACGCAGATACAAGTGCCTCTGTGGAGCCTATTTGCGGCGACTAACAGGGTACCAGATGAAACAGAACTAGAAGCGTTGTACGATAGACTCTTAATTAGAGAATTCGTTAGACCACTTGACGAGACGCTTTGGACTAGCATGTTGAAGAAGGGGTTGGAGCTGGAGTACGCAACCCCTAAGGCCGAGAGGAAGTTCTCGTTGGACGAGTTCAGACAGATATATGAAATGCTTCCCAAGGTCAACGTTGACGGTGTAATCCCCAAGATTCCCAAGATACTTATTGCAGTACATGAAAAGGAGATAGGTATTTCGGACAGGAGAAAGGGAAAGCTGCTCAAGATCATCGCCGCTAATGCATTGATAGAGGGGAGATCATACGCAACGGAGGACGACTTAATGATATTAAAGAATATTTTTGCTAAGGATATGGACGACTATGAGAAGATTAATACTATCCTGACCGAGTTAATACAAACTACAGAAAAGTACATGAGGGAGTTTGAAGAGATACAACGCAACCTGAAGGTTATAGACGAACAGTTGAGTTCATCTACTGACACGAGACTGAGTGTCATGTTGCCAGATCTACTTAAATCATTAAAGACAGCACGAGAAAGGATTGAGATCATGAGGCAAGGCGTGTCAAACGAGAACGTACTGAAGAAAAGTGACGAAATAATTCAATTTATAGACACGTTACTTGCCAGAGTAGCAAAGACCATGGGCCTGACGCTCTAACTGTACTAAAAAAGGGTGAAGTTTGTCCTATTTTGTTAGACTAGGGAGACCCACAGTCCATTTTTATCATCCAGTGCCCTGACTCTGTAGGTATAATCCGATATTAATTTAAGGGTTTCTAGATTTGCATCCTCTAACCCTATGGAGTGGAGCCTAGCTTTGGCCTTCCTCTTTAACTCGTTCATACTATTCACATCGAATGTATCCTCCCCATCCGTTATAAGTATGACATCACTAATACCCTTATACCGCCTAGACATTATATCACGATACGCCGCTTCCAATGCGGCCGATATCGACGTCCCTCCTCCAGCTTGAACTGATGCTATATACGTAAAGATCTTTATGAAGTCCTTCTTATTAAAGTTGCTAGCCAAGTTCTTATTAAAGTTCCTAGCCAAGTACTGGACTGGGTACGGGTTTTCGTCGAAAAACCTGACGAAGTAGTCCCTTTGTTCACGTCTAGCTACCAATAGTAATGCTAATGCCACAGCTTTAGCCCACATTATCCTGTCACCAGCCATACTTCCAGACTTGTCTATAACGACATAAATTGAGCTGGGTTCAATGTATTTCTTTTCATACTGGAGGATCTGTCCCTCAGCATAACGTAATAGGAATTCCTCCTGTAGTTCTTCATCACTTAGATATACCATTTCAGATGGGATCATATCTTCTAATTCGTGTCCAGTCTTGATCCCTGTTATCTCACCTCTACCAGGTAAAGGTCTTTGCTTAAGCCTCTTTATGACCTCATCTATAAGTCTGTTCCTCGACTGGAGATATTGAAGTAATTGAGACACGTTCGTGTTCATAGCAATTTTGTTCAGCATTTCAATGCCCTCTGACTTGGTAGTGAACTCACTACCTATACCAGCACCTCCTGCTATCTTATCTATTAACCCCTTGATTTCCATTTCCTTATTCGTTATCTCTATGGCTTCCGCTCCTGTTTCCTTACCCAACTCACTAAGGTTAGGTTGTTGTTGACCTTGGCCTTGTTGTTGGCCTTGTTGTTGGCCTTGTTGTTGGCCTTGTTGTTGGCCTTGTTGTTTGCCCTGTTGTTGGCCTTGTTGTTGGCCTTTTTGTTGGCCTTGTTGTTGGCCTTGTTGTTGGCCTTGTTGTTTGCCCTGTTGTTGGCCTTGTTGTTGGCCTTGTTGTTGGCCTTGTTGTTGGCCTTTTTGTTGGCCTTCGTTTTTAGGCTTACCATATGATCCGCTAGTAAATTCTTGTGCTAATTGTTTGGGAGCATTCTTCATAAGTTCTACCATGAAATTTATAGCGGCTAACTTACTTCTCTCCGAATCGGCCTTATAGTGTGCTCCTTGCTTCGTCACAATATAGTCCAGACCAGAGATTATATCATACTGTGGGAGAGCCTCTGGTAGTAGCATGTCTCTATTCTTAAGAAATGGTGTTGGCAAATAAAACGTCTGATAAACATCTATGGCTAGATGTATAACTTCATTCGTTATCTTATACTTTGGTAATGAACTACTTTCAAGGAGTTTATTGGCCGTTTCCACAATCCATTGTCCGATATGACGTAATATTGGATCTGTCGGATTAACCCCTTGGAGTACACTTACCATGGCTTTTCATCCCTATTTGATGTTATAAGTTTTCACATAAATAGGTATATCCCACTTCACCGTGAACCCCACAATCAAGTTTCTAAGTTTGGTATAGTCGTCCATTGTGACCTTACCGCTCTTTATCATCTTCTCAAAGATCTGACGCCGCTGTTCTTCGCTCTTTTCCGTGGCTTCAATGAAGGAGCTGATATTTTTCTTGGTCTGTTCTAACCTAGCCAGGAATACTGGAACGTCAAATACAGAGACTTCTATCTTTCGTTCAACTAAGTCTTCGAACCCCAAGACATGATAACGGAATGCTTGGTTTACTGTCTGAAGTGTCTTAACATAAAGATCTACAGTGTTTCTCAGGTCGGGGAAAGAGAAGAATTTATCAATCAATAAAAAGTTTCGTCTAACTACTGGGCTCTCGTATTGTAAATTAGTTAATTCTTTAGATGTAAAATATGGATGAGTATGGAATATGGCGTACAGTCTACGTAAATTGGATGCCTCATCGGTAGCTATCCTATAGATACTGGGCACGACGCTTGAATCTTGATCTCCAGTCTCACACGTCATAGTGGTTTCGCTCGACGTCTCAGTCCGTCTTATTGCAAATATGACGCATGCAACTTCCTTGTTTTCTTTAGCAGTATATTCCGTTCTCTCTATTATCTGTCTTTTAACAACTATCAAGAACGTCTCTATATCAGTGGTGTTCATTGTAAGAGCCATGGAAGTAAATGACGAAATAAAAAATAAAAACATTTCCATCCTGCCCCTAGAAGGGGCGAGACTTGTCGTTCGTTTTGTCACCATTTGCTTAGGTGCATTTGAGATATTATTCATATTACAAAAGACTGAAAGCCTCGCCCTTCAGGGCGGGGAGGAGGTCAGAAAGAGTTTGGACTTTACGACGCCGTGAGCTACCCCGCCCTAACGGACGGGGTCTTCCGCCCCCTTTGAACCCCCCATAAATATAAATTTAAATATATCCTTTCTAAAATACTTCTGATGATGCTGGTTGATCGATGGTAAAGAAACAGAAATAGACAAGAACAATTTGTCTGATTTTGTACCACCCCAAGTAGTTAATAACATTATTCAAGTTACTACTTATTTACCAAAGACTGTAGAGATCGATGGTAAAGAAACAGAAATAGACAAGAACAATTTGTCTGATTTAAGACTTTATGTACCGCCCGAAGTAGTTAATAAGGTTATTGAAGCGATATTAAAAGCGGGATATCATAATTTTACTGACAGATTTTTCCAGTACAATATTACAGATTGGGTAGATCATTTTATCAAAATTGATAGAGATGGAACTATAGAGAGTTACTTTAAGTATAAGCATCGTATTATCAAAATTGATAGAGATGGAACTATAGAGAGTTACTTTAAGTATTCGGATTTAACATTACCAGCAATATTTGAAACATATTCGCACTATCGTCACATTTATGATAAGTTACATATCCTATATAGAGGAAGATTAATAGATAAAATAGGTTCTCTCTACGAATGTATGTTTCTTAACGTTACTGATTTTCCAGCTCCTGTTATAACTATATACTGTAAAGAACCTGAACAAGTATATTCCATGTTTATGCATTATATTACTAAGGTGCAAAAGAAATAGCTACTTTTTTACTGATGTAATTTTTTGCTTATTTGGTTGGGGCTCCAAGGATGACATATACCCTCTTAATGCCTTGTATAGTCTCCTTGAGTACCTCAACAACTCCGATACACCTTTTTCCTTCGCTATCACGTTAGCGTTCACTATGTACCACTTCAGTGCACTGCTTAGAGACGTTGTCTTGAACGTTGCGACGAAGCTCTTATCTGTAACAACATATTCACTGTTTAACAACTCTTCCATAACCTTTGACGCTTCTATCCCATGTCGTCCTATCTCAGCGAACAAGATTGCGGGTACTCCACGTTTGGCTGCCACCTCTCTGAGCTTAATCATGCTTATTCCTACACGTTTGGCAACATACCACGATATTGGATCCAATAGGTTCAAATGCACTTTCGCTACTACTGGATGCTCTATACGAGGTCTAACGTGATCGTTGTTCTCTCTCTGTAACGCCTTATAGATCTCATAGAGTTGTACAGCGTGCTTATAGAGCAGCACCTCTGGGGTAGTGCCTAGGTGTTCGGCAATCCGTTTAAGGGCATCGTACATCTTTTCATCCATCTCTATAGTCACGTTCATGTGCTCACCCTCAACATGTTTGATGCAATCTCTCTGGCTAACTTAGTTGGCTTAGACGAGACCAAATACGAATACACAAGGTGTTGCTGATCCACAGTAGGCATTGTAGACAAGTGCCAGTTCATAGTAGCGGACTTCTTAAATTTCACCCCGCAAACGGGACACATTAATGATCCGTGTAGACTATAGTAGTGTTTCTTAAGCCCGTACAACGTCGTAAATATTCTTCCGCATTGAGGACATCTGAACACGTCAGTCACCCAACGATATAAAGTTGCTGGTTCTCTTCTCGACTTCGTTAGCTACAGACGTAGTGGCCTCCCTTAACTTTACAGTGGGTGGATAATTGGAAACTCTCAACGTCTCAAATACTGGGGGATATGCGTCTCTACCCCTTATTGCGAACCTCAACTCGGCAGTCTGATGTATAACTGTAGAGAACACTACATCTTTATAGATATACTTCCTTAGCTCTGGATACATTACCACTACGTTTCCCATATATTCCTGTAGGTCTTTTCTAACCTCACTAATCAATTTTTCTGTGTTCCTCACTATAACGTTGCCCAAGAGGAAACCTAAAGTCCTCACCTTCGTAGACCTAGTCAGACGAGGTAGAACCTCCTTCGCATATACATATGCACCGTATTGCGAGAACTCACTGGCAGTGATAGGTATGATGACATATTCCGCCGCAAATAGCCCCCACCACATTGAGGGAGTCACCTGAGGTGGGAGATCCATTATTATCACGTCAAATTCATTATATTGGTCTATAACATCTCTAAGAGCAAAGGGATCTGTCTGCGGATATTCTCCCCTTATCATCTTCACCGTGTCCTGCTCAGTGGTCGGTAGTACGAATATAGAGCTCTCTTCACCGTTTAAAAGTTTAACTTTAACCTCTTTCGGAGGTATCTTCTCCTGCCTCTTAGCTAACTCGAACGTTGTGTCGGTAGTATCTAATGATTGCGTGTCAAGTAGAGATAGGGATAGGTACTGCTGTGCATCAAGATCTATCAGAAGTACCTTCTTACCCTTGTTAAGCATACCATATCCCAATATTAGGGAATCGGTGGTTTTTCCCACACCTCCCTTATGGTTATACATTGCAATCTTGAGTGGCATTTAGATCACCTAAAAGTAAGGTGGTAATTGGGGTTAATAAAGCTTTCGGTTTTCGTCCCCAACCTAAGGATGTTCACTAAGGAGAAAAGTTAATTGAATACGTACTTGAACACAGTTTATATGTGTCGGGGATATAGATTTTCCAATTAAAGTCACAGGCCTTCCTCAGCATCGATATAGTCTGGATGTCTATATACTGTCCAGTCTTCTCTCTAAAGTTAGCCACGAAGTTGTCCAGAAGGCTAGTACGTGAGAGACACGACACTGCACGTAATATCTCAGCGTAACACATGTCCACGAAATATACGACACTGCCAGTCTTGTTATACCCGTACCTATACCTAACTAGGTAATCATAGGAGTATGTGTCGACTTTCACCTTACTCGATCTTATTTTGTCTATCGTTAATTGCGAGGTCGAATGTACCTTACTTATCAAGACAGTGAACGTATCTATGTTCCTCGCTGGACAATCAAACATCCTATGCAATCCTATACTAAATTCCTCCTCAGTGAACGGTTTAAGACTCGCGAACACGTTTATCGTAGCAAACATCCTGGACGCAACATTCTCAAACAGAACAAGTAACATGTTCTTTAAGTTGTCTAGGCTGCTCGTGTCTACATAGCCGTATGGAAACCAGAGCCTAAAGCGTATCTGGACGAAGTAGTTCTTGTCCTTCTTGGTGTAGCCCTTCTTGTTATACAAGTCGAATTCTACACACTTGCCCATCGGCACGATCCTACGTCCTACTTTAGGATAGGTATTTGTCACGAAAGTTATAAGGTTCGCATTAGACATCAGTGTTCTGAGTTTAGCTCTCTGAGATCCTGAGAAGAATTGAGAGAAGGAATAACCCTGAGATATCTTACTATACATCTCGAGGATTCTGGCCCACTCCTTCCTGTCTATCCCTCTCAGATATGTGTTACCGAATTGGTTTATAGAAATATTCATGATAACCCCCCATTCAGAAACAGAGGTCTGAGAAGTTTACATCTTGTTCGGCGTAAAACGTGACGTCCTTCATGAAAGTTGAGCCGTCTGGCCTTACTACTAGGTTGAAAGTGAGCTTAGCTTCAAACAATACATCTACGAGCTCTGGGTATGCCTTGAGTCTAGCTTCATCGAAGGAGACTCTGAGAGGATCATCTACTATATATCGCAGAAGTAACCCCACTTCTGGGGTAACATCAATATCAAAGTAAAAATGATATCCTTTCCTTGTTTTCTTAACTTGAACGGACTTGGCTAATCTTCTCAAATTATGAAGATGAATACATTCATTAAACGTGGGTTCATGATCTATATCTATTCCAAGCATTAGACTCCCTGATAATAGTCCTTATAGCATTTAAAAAGCTTTCGGGATTTCGTGACTTCCTCCCAGGCCTACAGGGTTCACGTACATGCTTTAGGACTATGTCCCTTACTGAAAGGTCAGTTTTTCTACTCTCGCCCTCGGTATTGCCTCGTTCTTAACTTCTTCTCTCAAAAAATTAACAATGGCAGCCCTAATTACCTCAGATCTATTTCTTTTTGAATTTATAGCATACATATCCAATCTATGTAAAAGATCTGATTGTACCATAATTGATAGAACTTTTATGTTAAGATCAAGTTGGTTATCTAAATCGGATCTTTTTTCTGGTTCTCGTAAAAACTTTTCAATAGCCCTTCTAATTGCCGCGGATCTACTTAGTCCATTATTCTTGGCATATAAGTCCATTAGTTCTATGATGTGCGACTCAATCTTAACCGTTACATGTTCCATCCTCCACCTCACCTCTCAAATCTGGGTAACATTAATACAAATTTTGGCAAAGAAGTATTTAAATATAAGGGGGCTATCCATCCCCGCTGGCGAGGTTTTACGCACCCTTAACCCCCAATTTTATAAACTTTTTCTACTTTTGCTGTTGGTACAGTAACCCTGTCCTCTTCTTCTTTTAAGAACTCCATGATGGCAGCTCTAATTATCACTGATCTATCTAGTCTAGAGTTAATAGCATACATATCCAATCTACGTAAAAAATCGGATTCTACTTTAAATGATAGAACTTTTATGTCTATTTGCAATCGATCCTCGAAGTTAGGTTTTTGTTTCGACTTTTCTTTCTCGAAGTTAGGTTTTTGTTTCGACCTTTCTTGTAAAAACTTTTCTATTGCCCTGCGAATTATCACCGACCTGTTTAGCCCATGTTTTTTAGCATATGAGTCTAACATCTCTATGACATGCGACTCGATCTTGACCGATACATTATACATGATACGCTCAACGCCCTCAATAACGGGGGTTCTCCGAGGTCTCAAGTATTACACCCCTTTATAGACACTAGTTCATCATTACCCTCCTCTGGTATTGCGGGAGAAATCGGCTCCCGCTCCTCATGCCCTAAGAGTTGACCAGAGGAAGGTATCTGAAAGAAAAAGAGATGTTTGAGCTTAAAATCTTTCAACCTGCCCCTAGAAGGGGCGAAGCCTGTAGTCTGTCTAATCATGCATTTTCACCTTCTAAATGGAGGTAACACCACTTTATGGTATTATCGCCTTAAATTTAAAGTTTTCGTATGGACTGACCTCCTCCCCGTCCTAAAGGGCGAAGCTTGTCAATCAAATCTCCTAGCGTGTATTTCGAAAAGATCCTTACACATCATTTCACACTCATCATCGTGGTCACATGCGTCATAACATTGTTCTAACACTTTCTCTAGACAATTTAGTGTGGAGCACGCATTCATACGGTTATCATATATAGCTCTCAAGACCATCCTAACCTCTTCTTCTTAACATTGAGATATATGCCGACTGCCAGGTATATGACTAGGAGGAAGAAACCCTGATTTAGACCGTTTGACAACAGGAGCAATGCTGGAACCGACAACAGGGAAAACATGAACATGATAAAGTCCTCTACGTCATACTCAACGAACAATAACTCGTAGACTATCCATGCAGAAAAGAGCCCTATCAGAACTAGTTTACTCACAAAAAACTCCCCTACCTTTATCTCCTGTGGTAAATAAAAATAAAGAAATGATGTTATAAACACAAGGCCATAGGCAAACCTCAGCGGATGTTGAGGCATCTAGCCTCAGCCCTTAGGTCGAATTTATTGTGTATGAAGGGGTGTATGGGAACTTTTTTGCTTGTTCTATCTCTATTTTCAATCCATGTTCATAGTCAAGACGCACTACGTAACTATTAACCATGACACCAGACCGTAGGTGTTGAATGGTCGTCTCGACTTCAGCTTTTGTATCAGCATCAACTACCTTCACCTTCTGTGCCGACTCTTTGTTTATCAAGTTCTCCAGCTCTTCCTTAGTCTTCATCATCTCATCAATGTGGCTTTGAAACTTATTTATGTCCCCCCCTAAACTTGACAATATCCTAAGGAGCTTTACTAACGATGCAAATTCAGTAGCATCGTTAATCTCGAGGTATAACATTATGGGGTTCTTATAGGATGCATTGACCAACGCGTTAGCCAATGCTTCCAACTGATTAATGTCGCTGACTTGTACGCCTGTCTCACGAAAAACTACATGAATCATGAGGAACACCAGGAAAAAAGGTTATGGGGCGTGCTTCACCATTAGACGGTTAGCTAACTTGAACGCCCAATGATCAGCATACTGGAGCTTAGATACGCCGCGAACACTCATGCTATCTGCACAGTCGCCAAGCTGATGGTACATTTTATAGGGCTTCAGCACGCCCTTTTCTGTATATTCGACTTGGATTGTCTTTTGCATTAATATAAGTAGGGTAGGAAACTTAATAAACATTTCTTTTCCACACCCGCACTTCCCGCACTTTTGTAGCTGAGAGTTTATATGCCTCTTTACAGCCGTCCGCATCTGTCCGCATCGTCTCTTATTCACGTGGGGGTGCGTGCCCCACAGGACGCGGGTCTACCCTTGCGGGAACCCCGCTTAACTAGTAGTTAGTGTAGTAGAATTTAAAGTTTTCAGTAGTTAACGTAGTACAATTTATAGTTTTCGGTGCATATACAGTTCAGATCTGTAAGAAGTGAGCTACTCTGCCCTAAAGGGCGAGGCTTCCTGCTTCAAAGCCCTACCTTTCCTGTAGCACTTCGCTACGGGTAGAGGGCAGAGCTCCACAGGCACTAAGGATGGCTCCCACCCCGAATGATGCAAATCCATGGTGTCCCCCTTATGTAACCGTTTGATGGAGCAGAGGCGTACAACATAGACCCTAGCTTTAACCTTTGGATCCACCTTTTACCCTTCATGAGATCACCTATTCGTAGATAATTAAGATATATCCATTTCCTCCTGAACCTCCTGGCGAACCGCTAGCAGTACTACACGCACCACCGCCACCACTACCGCCATGAAAGTTACCGCCAGCACCACCGCCACCACCGTTGCCCCCACCAGTACCGCCAGCAGTACCAGCTAAATTCTGCAGTACAATCACAGATGAGCCGAACTTGTTTCCACCACCAGAACCCCCAGAACCGCCAGAACCATTAACAGTGTCAAAAGAACCTTGACCACCAGAACCGCCAGAACCACCGCCAGCTGAGAGAATCGTCGTTGAAGATTCAGTTATTGTTGTATTACCTCCAGCACCACCGTTACCTCCATTACTGCCACTATATACACCCCCTGCACCCCCTGCACCACCGCCACCACCAGAACCCACCGAGTAGCTGTAGGATCCAGCGGGTAATGTTATTATGAGTTGACCGCCACCACCGCCACCACCGCCACCGCCACCGCAGTAGAATCCAGCACCGCCATACGTATCGCCACCGCCACCACCTCCACCACCACCGCCAGCACCAAAGGCGTATATGAGTGCCTGAGTTTTTACGGTGAAGTTTCCCGAACCTGAGGAAGATACTATCATAGAAAGAGAACCAGAACCAAAACCCTGGGGCGGACTCGGAAATAGAGAACCTTTACGAATCAGAATATG
>Ga0208151_100781_pt1 | contig 11615 bp, 11 predicted proteins | sample ECH_Bhost_MetaG_FD_187130 | JGI IMG/M metagenome (GOLD analysis project Ga0208151, IMG submission 187130) | Hot spring microbial mat communities from Yellowstone National Park, Wyoming, USA - ECH_B host_MetaG (SPAdes) (version 2) | ecosystem: Environmental > Aquatic > Thermal springs > Hot... | reverse complement strand
AGAGTTTATTTAAATCTTATAAACCTTTCCTAAATTTTTATAACGCACCTCATTTAACTACACTGCCCTCTTTTTCGAGTAGTTTTATCTTTTCTGACTTGCCGCCAAATGCATAGCCTCCAATTTCGCCATCTGCCCTTATAACCCTATGGCATGGAATGAGCACAGGCAATGGGTTCTTCTTAAGTGCATTGCCAACAGCTCTATATGCATTTGGCCTACCAATTGCCTGCGCTATCTGCTTATAGCTCATCACCTTTCCTCTTGGTATTTTTGCTACTTCCATCAATACTGCTTTTTCAAATTTGGTAAGCTTGTATTGCTCAAGCTTTTTAGATAGATCAATCTTCATTTGCTCACTTCTTGCTTCTTTTTGCTCTTGCTTGCTTTGCAGCAAAGTAGGTTGCTAGCAATACAATAACAACTACTATTACCATATCCCAAATAATCGAGTTGTTGCTGCTTGAGCCACTCTCCACCACAACATAGTAGTTGTTTGATCCACTATATAGTTGGTTTGGCGTGCCGTTTGGCTGCTTCCATGTTTCGAAAATTGTTACTGGGTAGCTTCCTGGAAGGCCGCTTGTATCTACATTTATCATGAATGTTACATTCGCTTCTTCTCCTGGCAAAAGTTCTGCAACATATGCGTTTCCATTTATAGGCGTTACAGGATATATGCTCTGGAAGCTAACTTGTACTTGCTTTGCAACTTCGTTGCCCACATTTTTTATAGTATAAGTTACTGGTACATCTGTTGCACCAGGATACGCGTTGCTCGCTACTTTAACAATCTCAAATTGTGCAGAAGGTATTAGATAAAGACTTTCGTTATAGCTCTTTGAGAAACTGTTTTTATAGTTTGATGATTGGTAGCTTACATTTAGAAGAATGTAACCAATCGTGCTGTTTGTATAATTAGCCGAGACAAAAATGTTTTCATTAACGCTGCTCCCAGAAGGAAGTGCAGAGATGAAGAATTTGCGTATAGAGCCAAGAAGGTTTATATTACCGCCAGGGCTTACTGTTACTGTTATATTTCTTGCAAGCCCTGTGCCAGAATTAACGATTGCAAACTCTAGGCTTTGGTTGTAGCCAGAGTATAGCATCGGTGGCATAGAGCCTATAAGCGATATGCTTATATTCGGCTCCATAACCAGTGGGCTTATGCTAATGCTTGTATTTTCAAAATATTCTTTTCCAAGCTCAGAATAATAGCTTATAGAAATTGGGATAAGATATGTTTCATTCTCTATGCTTGTGCTTGCAAACATGCTCACAGGCAAGGTAAGTGAAGAACCCATCGGCAACATGCCTATTGAAAAAGTGCTAGTGCCAATAGGCTTAAAGCTGCTTGTTGGGGCTATGTTTATCGTTATATTCTTTGCTGCATCATAGCCATTGTTCTGAACATTTAGATTAAGCAAGAAAGGCTCACCCGGCGTTATTGAACTTGCAGAACCACTTACGCTAATACTAGGCTCGCCCATAACATGCAGGGTTATTGGTATAACGGAATAAGCAGTTACAGGCTCTGAATTCGAATAAGCACCCGTGCTTGTGGTTTGTGTTGTTTGGTATGTTGCATAGAGCTGCATAGTATATACGCCAGAAGGTATATTCTTTGGTAGAGTCATATTATATGTTAGGTAGTACCCTATACCACCATAAAGGCCTTGGCCAATACTGCTTATCTGAGCTATGCTAACAGGTGAGTAGTTAAGAAGTGGGTAAGGTGCTTCTAAATAAAGATTTACATTTTGCAACGAATATTGATATGAGTTGTATAGCTGGAATGAAATCTGCACATTTGAACCGGCAACGACCGGATTGGGTGTTACAATTAGATTACTTATTGATAGAGCTCCACTTCCTGCCCCTACGCTTTGTGCACTTGCTATTGCAAAGAGCATCGGAATAATTACAAAAGCCAATATTGCTTTCATCCAATCAACCTATCTTATTCTTAAACATGACAACTCCAAGAACAAATGCTATAGTGGCAAATGAAATCATTATCGCTGAATCCATGAGGAATGCTTGCATTGAGATGTAGCCTTTGAGCATAATGTCTCTAACCGCATCTACAGCATAGGTCATTGGATTATAAACGCTAAATGGCTGCATATAGCTTGGCAATGTGCTTGTTGGTAGAAATGCACCTGATAAGAACCATAAAGGCAGGGTTATAGCCATACCTATAAGCGAATAAACCTCCATCTTGTTTATCCTTGCAGCAAGTATAATTGTTAATGCACCAAAGCCCAAGCCACTAAGAAGCATAAAGAAGAAAATTCCAAGTAAGCCTATTGCTCCACTTGCTATGGTTGCTCCATCAAGTATGCCTATTGCTAGAGCGAGTATACCTGTAATCATAGATTGCGTTAACCCATAGAGAAGCTTGCTTAGCATAATGGAAGTTTTATTTATAGGCGCTGCGAGGAATGCCTTTAAATTGCCAAGCTGTCTGTCTAATAGCAATGTCATGCCGCCGCTCCATATAGCTCCAAAAGCTGCAACCATTATTACTATACCAGCAACGAGGAAGGTTTTGTAGCTCGCAGACGCTCCATAGGCATAGTTTGTTGTAATAGTAGGAGCTAGGCTTAATTGCTTGTAGTTTACTATTGTTGCACCAAAGCTCTCTACCTTGCTAGAAATATATGAAAGAACTTGTGCTGATGAGAGAGGTGATGAAGAGTCAACATACATATATACTTTAGCGCCTGGCGAGCCAAAATTTGGTGGTAAAATAAGCACAACTGCAACAGCCCCATTCTGCAACTCAGCAAGGGCCTGCTGCTGATTTGTTAAGCTCGCAACACTAACTACTCTGCCCTCAACAAGCTGGTTTATAAAGCTTGTAGAAGCGGGGCCATTATTATAGTTTACTACAGCTATCGGCAAGTTAAGTGCGTTTATACCCATATTTCCAAGAAGCAAAATAAGCACAAGAGGAAATATTATAGACCTAGCTATGTTAGTCTTCATGTTCTTCTTGAATATGAGCATCTCCCTTATATACAATGCAAAAGTGTCTCTAGCCAAGCCCATTATCTACGCCTCACTATAGCCATTCTTGATGGAGCTTCATTTGATATCGTATCTCTGAGCGATGAGCCTGTAAGCTTTAGGAAAACGTCGTCAAGCGTGGGCTGGTGGATGCTTATGCTTATTATATCTATCTTCCTAGCTTCAAGCTCCTTAACAAATTTGTTCATAGCATCTATACCATTTCCTTCTACAGCAATAGAGAATCTATCGCCCCTTATCCTTGGTTCGTTGCCAAAAAACTTCTTTGCAAATTCAAACGCTTTTTCTAGGTTTGCCTTATCCGCTGAAACCTCTAGAAGAGAACCTTTGCTTATGCTCCTTTTAAGCTCAGAAGGTGTGCCTAGCGCAACAACCTTGCCATGATCTATTATTGCTATACGCTCGCATAAGGCATCAGCCTCTTCTAGATATTGGGTAGTAAGAAGTATCGTAATCTTCTTCTCCTTATTTACTTTTTCGAGTAGATCCCAGAAATGCGTTCTATTCTGCACATCAAGCCCTGTTGTAGGCTCATCCAATACCAATATCTTCGGATCATGGATTAAAGCCTTTGCAACAGCAAGCCTTCTCTGCATACCACCGGCGAGGACACCAGCATATTGGTTAGAGAAATTCTCCAAGCCAACCATTTTAAGCAATTCCATCCCGCGCTTTTCTATAATGTCATTAGGTACATGATAAAGCCTGCCGAATAATCTTATGTTATCCATCACTGTAAGCTCTGGCTCAACTATTGTTTCCTGAGATACAAAACCTATAATCTGCCTTATTGCTGTTATATCTTTTCTTGTATCTATGCCTTCAACCTTTATTTTTCCAGACGTTGGATCAAGTAAGCCCATAATCATGTTTATTGCAGTGGTTTTGCCAGCGCCGTTTGGTCCTAGAAAGCCGAAAAATTCACCTCTAAGAATCTTAAGGCTAATGCCGTTAACTGCTATAAAGTCGCCGAACTTCTTTACAACATCTTCTAATACAATTGAGTATTCTTCCATAATCATCAATCAAAGAAGCTTTGATATCTCACGAATTGTCTGCAAAAGGATCTTTTTTGATTCTTTAAGCACATCCTTGCCCTCGTTTGTTATTCTATAGTATTTCTTTGCACCTTTCCTTTTTGCAATCTTAATATATCTTTTCTTTTCGAGTGAGGCTATCGCATTATATATATCGGATTTTGTTACCTTAAATCTGCCAAACCTTGATTCCTTGAAGTCCTTAAGCATAGCATATGGATACATCTCGCCATCATTTATGCATTTAAGCAATTTCAGTTCAAGTGCAACACTTTTTATTCTATCTAGTGGCTCGAATTCCATAAAAAATCAAAATGGTTTAATTTTAAACTATTTTAAAGTTAAAATATTTAAAGTTATCACATAGTTGCGTGCATGGAAATGCAAAATCCCCAAATCCACTACAAAAACGAAAAGAAAAGAAGCAACAAAGTTATCTCTTAAAGTAGTGGTATTTATGCAAGAGCTTATAGTAGTAGAGCAGTACTAAGATTACGATTATTAAGATTATTATCAATGTAAGCGCTTCTACAACTAGATAGTTGCTAGGGTTTGGCGAAGGTGAAGGATAATAAATTGTTGTTGGCATTGTAGTAGGCATTGTAGTCGCTATGCTGGTTGTTGTAGTTGTTGGCACGCTTTTCTCAAATATTGCAACTATTGGATCATTTGGAATATATAGGCTTATTGTACATGCCATTGCGTTTACCGTATAGTTTGATACAGCAAGCCATGTATTATTTTTGAATATATAAGGTGCAACCAAACCACTTGGTATCGAGCAAGGATACTGCTCTACAAAGAGGACTGTTACTGGCGCTGTGGTTTTAATGCTTACATTTACTGCATTTATCAATGTATAGTTTGGCTGCGGTTTTGCAAGTTTTGAAACTTGTTGAGTAGCATTAGCGATATGTGCAACGATATGGGTAGGTGCTGTATAATTGGTGTAGACAGAAATTGTAGAATGCGTATTTGGCAAGCTAAGAACCAAAGGAGATGAAGAAGAGATAGTTGAGGTTATATTGATTGCCTTCTGGGAAGGTGGTATAGTTGTTGTTACGCTTGTGGTTGGTATGGAGGTAGTTGTTGAGGTTGTAGTAACTGTTGTTACTGTAGTGGTAGAACCATATGAACTTGTAGGAGGATATGATATTAGAAGTGAAGTAGTATATGTATAAGATGTGTAATTTGCATCGTTAGTCAAGTTAAATACAAAATTATATGCGCCTGGTGGGGCAAATGCTTCATAATATTTAATTGTTGAATTTGTTGTACCATAAAGTTGGCCATTTACATACAGCGACCATTTTGCCTGGTGATTTATTGTTGGAGTGCCCGTAAATGTTATAGTTACTGGGTAGCTATAATATGCACTTCCAGGATTTCCAGAAGAACTGGCGATAAGCGTATTGTTCTTTGCAACTATTATTGTATTTGTTGCTGATAATGTATACACAGAGCTTGCTCCTATATCATTTGCCTCCACTACATACACGTAGTTTCCTGCCACAGGTAACACCATTGTGTTAGAAGTCATGGTGTTTTGACTTATTATTGTTGGTGCTATAGAATTGCCGTTAAGATACCAATAAACCACAAAATTGCCCGTGCCGCCACTTATCATCGCATTTATTGTGAATGAGCCACCATATATTATATTATTTGAAGGTGTTACGCTAAGTGTAATTGTTGGTGTAGGATAAACTGTTATAATGGAATTTGCAGAAACTATACTATTTGTACTTGCTGAATCTTTTACATTTACCATTATGTTTGCAGTACATGCTGATGCTATTGCAGTGTTCGGCGAAAATACTATTGTGTTAGTGCCATCGGCACTAAGGGTATTTGATGTTGCGCTTAACGAACCACATAAAGTATTTGATAAAGTATAATCAATAGTAAATGAAGGCGTTCCACCTGTTACTGTTGTTGATAGCGGCAATACCTGATTGGCATCGAGCGTATTTGATGTTGGTGAGATTGAAACTGACAATGCAGGATTGACTGTTATAGTGTTTGCAACCGCATTGAAAGTTACAGGCGTGTTTGCGCTATCTACTGCAACTACGTTAAATGTAACAGATCCGCCACTGCTTGAAGTTGTTATCAAGAGCGAATTAAATGTTATAACGCCATCTGAATTTGCTATAATTGTATTATATGTGTTTCCAGGTAGTGCGTTTGCACTATTAATTTGTATCGGTATACTATTTGATACCAATATTAGATTTGCAGTTATTGGCAGTGTACCTCCGGAAATTAAGACATTATATGTCACGTACTGGCCTGAATCTAGTATTGTGTTGCTTGCTGTGAGAGATGTTGCTGTTGGATATGCGTTCACACTAAATGGAACAGAATATATAGAGTTTGTCGTTTCTGGTGTGCTTGCACTATCTATTACTATAACATTGGCGACAAATGTGCCTATTGCATTGGTTGTCCAAACAAATGAATTTGATGTTAAAGAGTTTGAAACAGGCCCACTAAATGCAATTATATTTGATGGTGTGCCGGATTGCGATATTATGAAATTATAAGTATAAGGCGAAGTGCCGCCTGCAAATGATGCTGCTATTGTTATTTGCTGACCTTCATCAAGGAGTGTATTTGAAATTGAAACTTGAGGTGTTTCAAGTGGAGCATTGGCACCATAAATAATTGTGTTAGATACAGTAACAGGCGAATTTGCTGAATCTGTTATATATGCATTCACAGTGAATGGGCCTGTACCCCATGCGCTATCTTGCGTAAATGTGAATGAATAGCTTGGTGCGTTGACACCGGTATAAAGTGCATTGGCGACAAGGCTTATGCTATTATATACCATAAAATTATAAGTATATGGTGATGTGCCACCACTTACTTGCGCTGTTATGACCTGAGTTTGACCTTCATCTATTAATGAGTTGCTTGCTGTAAGACTTGTAAATTCAAGTGGGGGGTCTATTCTCAATGTATTTGAAGATGAGATAGTATTTGCAGTAGTTGAGTCAGCAAAGAATGCGTTGAATGTCCATACACCATATATTGTGCTTGTTCCCGCAGATATTGTATTAGAGAATAGTAGATTTGCTGCACTGATAACACCATTGTAAGCAGATATTGATATCTCGTTAGCCGAAGTTGAGAGAATAGAATTTATTGTGATTATTATGGCATTATATGTTGCAGAGGGTGAAAAAGTATTGCTGCCTAAAAATACAGGCAGAGATACAGACGCACCATTTATAGTGAGAGAATTAGGAGAAGCGGCAATATATGCATTGAATGTATATGGAGGCACGCCTCCTGAAATACCATTTATTGTATATATTGCATTCTGCGGATAATCTATTGGTGTTGTTATTGTGTTAGATGTTATTGTCAGGCTTGCATTTGCTAAGCCTATGCTAAAAAGTGTAAAAAGGGCTATGCTCAAAAATAAGCTTATTCTATTGCCCATTCTTACACCACAACCTAACGTATAATAAGAAAATAAATAATTTAAGCCTATTTGCTTTTCTTTGCCTTCTTAATTGCTTCTTGCAAAGCCTCTAATGAGATTGTTGCACAATGAAGCCTTGCGGGCCCAACCTCCATGCCTATTAGTTTAAATATATCTGCAACGCCCATCTTCTCAAGTTCTTCTATACTCTTTCCTTTTGCATAATCTGTAAGCTTGCTCGCTGTGCTTGTAGCTATTACGCACCCACTTCCCTCGAAGCTTATATCCTTTACTTTGTTGCCTTCAAGCTTTATGTAGATTGTTATATCATCTCCGCACGTTTGGCTATATTCTCTTGCTTCTGAATCATAATCGCTTAGCTTCTTCTTGTTATGTGGGTGTTTATAAAGCTCTATAAGCTCTTCAATATATAAGTCATCCATTACTCAACACCAAACAGCTTTTTTACTTTTATAATAGCATCCATCGCTTTATCTATCTCTTCTTTTGTATTATAAAAATAAAAGCTCATCCTTGCAACAGAGCCGTTGCTAACAAGCCGCTTTACCAAAGGCATTGCACAATGATGACCTGCTCTTATTGCTATGCCTTCTTTGTTAAAAACCTGTGCAATGTCGTGTGGGTGCACACCCTTTATGCTAAATGAAATTACAGCTGCACGCTTATCTAAATTTTCATAACCATAGCCGAATATATCTACATTCTTTATCTCGCTTATTCTTTCAAGAGCATAGCGTGTAAGCTCTTTCTCATGCTTATTTATCTCTTCAATGCCAATCTTATTTATATAATCTATTGCGGCACCAAGCCCTATACCCCCTTCTATGTTAGATGTTCCCGCTTCAAACTTCCATGGTAGATCATTCCATATTGCTGATTGGTAGCTAACCGCTTTTATCATATCGCCTCCACCAAGGAAGGGAGGCATCGCTTCAAGGATCTCTTTTTTTGCATAAAGCACACCTATTCCTGTAGGGCCAAGCATCTTATGACCTGAGAATGCAAGCATATCACAGCCAAGATCCTTTACATTTATCTTCATGTGCGGCACTGATTGTGCACCATCAACCAAGAATAATGCACCAGCTTCATGAACAAGCTTTGCTACCTCTTTTATATCATTTATTGTTCCAGTAACATTCGACACATGGGTTAGCGAAACAATCTTTGGCTTCTTTTCAAGTTCTTCTTTCAAACTTTGCATGCTTAGAGAGGTATCGTCATTTATTTTTATGTAATCAAGATAAGCACCTTTCCTCTTTGCAAGAAGCTGCCATGGAACCATATTGCTATGGTGCTCCATTTCACTTATTAATATATGGTCGCCCCCCTCTATGTTTGCCTCGCCCCAGGCTATGGCTACGAGATTTAGGGATTCTGTTGCGTTTCTTGTATAGACTATTTCCTCTATGCCATCAGCACCTATAAAATTTGCTACTTTTTGCTTCGACTCTTCGTACATTGCTGTTGCTTCTTCCGCTAGCTTATATATGCCGCGGTGTATATTTGCATTGTATTTTTTGTAGTAATCTTCTATAACCTTTATAACCTGCTTTGGCTTCTGTGTGGTTGCTGCATTGTCTAGATAAACTAGTTGCTTGCCATTCATTTTGCTACTTAGTATAGGAAAATCTTTCCTAATTGATTCGATGTTCAACATATAACCTAGTTATAATTTGAATGAAAAGGTTTTTATTATTATCAGCTTTATATCAAAGTGTGATGCTATGGCCTTTGTAGACCCTCTTACAATAATGCTTGTTGCTGTTGCGGCAAGCACCGGCCTTATAGCACTTTACCTTTATAGACTTGCAAAAGGAAGAAGGGATTTTGAAGATCTAGCAATCGCTATTTTCTTCACAGGCCTGTTTGACTTTATGAGCGGTTTCTTCTTCTCATTCACATGGCCATTCCCAGGCAGGCTTAGTGCATACAATATGCTCTTTGGCGACCCTATGCTCTTTCTTGGCCTTATAATGCTATCAAGCTCTGTAATGTTATACAAAAAGGTTAATCCAAAGGTTGTTTCAATACCCGCATTTCTACTAGGGCTCTATCTTTTGGTGGAGACATATGCTATAGCTGCGCTTGGTCTTGAAAGCGGTGCATACTTCATTCCAGCATTCAGCCTTTATCTGTTCGCTACACTCTCAGCAATATTTTCACCAATAGTTTATTTAGATGCTAAGAAGCATGCATATGCATACTACTTTGTTATAGCGCTGCTAATTATAACCGCACTCCTAGCTATATTCATTGGATGCGCTGCCATATATGAGCATCTTGCAAGCCCGCCGTGATACATTAGAATAAGCGCATATGGAAAGGATTTTATAATTCGAAAAAAGGGATAACGATGGTTGAAAGTGTTATACCCGCTGTTGTAAAAATAATGAAAGATCTAAGAAGGCCTGGCGAAAAGGTCGGCATATTTTATTCGTCTGATAGCAATGATAATATAAATGGTAAAATAGTAGAATACGAGATTCCGATAATAAGCATGGTATATCAGGGTGTGTATTTACAAGAGACCGCTTATCCTGTATTTGCGATAAATAAAGATCTTGAAAACAGTGTAGTAATTGCAAAATGGGAGAAAAATAAAAAAATGGTGGAGTCAAAGTTGTTCGTTGTGGGCATCGAGCAACGTATAGCTAGAATGTGGAACCTTGAAATCGATAGCAGCATACTCGTGCTTTACATGGAGCATAGCATTGCAGAGTACTTAGGCATAAATGACATGCAAATGGTAACACTTCTCCCCACACCCATTTGGCGTGCTGATAAAAAAGCTATTCAGATTAAGTAGTGAGATATATAATTGAAATAATAATTATGCTTTGGGTGAACTACCCCGTCCTTACGGAAGGGGCTTCTTGAGCACCATCCGCTTGTTCGGGGCTTCTCGCTTCATCTGCGATGCTTGCTTTCACATGTGGAATATGTTTTAGATATTCCAGCATGCTACTTGTAGAGGCATCATCGTCTGCGAGCGTCTCCCCTACGTTCCGTAGGGAAAGTCCTTCTACTGCCTTCGCCGCACTAACACCCCTGTCCTGCACGTGCCCGCAGGAAGGACACTTGAACACGCGCTCAGACAGGTTCAAATGCAGCGAATAACCGCAGTACATGCATATGCCTGTTGTTTTTGCGAACCTGCCTACTTCCAAAGGAGTGCTGACCTTTCTTTTCAAGGTATCGCGGAATCCTCCAATGGAAGTTTGGTAGATTCTTCTTCCAAAAAGTCTTTGCCATTCATTTATTGGGTCGTTTTGATAAGCAACAAATTCATAATTTGCAGCAACATAATGGGCAGTCTTGTTGTTTATATCTTTCTTCTGATTATTTTCATGTGCAAATTCCTTCTTTATCTTTGCAAGAACTTTCTGCCCTCTTTTTGAACGCTCCTTTGTTTCTTTGTTGTATCGCGACCTTGAAAACACCTTGTATAGTTTCTTTACTCTCTTTGGCATTTCAACATTGTACTTTACCTTTATTCCGTTTGAAAATGTAATCTGATCTTTAACGCCAAAGTCTATGCCTATTGCCTTTCTGTTATGCACTTTCTCTTCTTTAGGCACATACACCGTTACATGCAAGAAGTAGTCACCGTTTCTCTCTATAAGGTTTGCAGTTGTTATATCGCATGCATTTGGTATTTGCTCCAAACCAATAACCTTGAAGTCGCCAAGCCCCTGTATGTGCAGCGTTCTTTTCTTCATGTCTAATGTGTAGGTATTGCCGTATTGCATTAGGAAAATAGAGTGCAGTGATTTTATGTATTTTATCTTTCCTACTTTCTTGCCTTTCTTGCCAAGTTCATGCAATGCCTTTACGTTGTTCTGTAGCCTCTTTATAATATACTGCTTCATCTGCGACGATAATAATCTTAGTTCCCTCTCTTCAAATTTGTCCTTTACTTTTACATTTACTTTGTCTATTTTGTAATCCCTGTATGGCACTGAATCTGTTATGCCTTTAGATATAATATAATTGGTAAACCATTTGCCCTCAAGAAACAGCTTTGCAAATTATCTAATTTCTCTTTTGATATTTTACTTTTGTCAAGTTTTATCTCAAAAGACTTTGCA
>Ga0208151_100773_pt1 | contig 11693 bp, 5 predicted proteins | sample ECH_Bhost_MetaG_FD_187130 | JGI IMG/M metagenome (GOLD analysis project Ga0208151, IMG submission 187130) | Hot spring microbial mat communities from Yellowstone National Park, Wyoming, USA - ECH_B host_MetaG (SPAdes) (version 2) | ecosystem: Environmental > Aquatic > Thermal springs > Hot... | reverse complement strand
ACACTTAAAAACGTGTATCCTTTAATGAGGAATTGAAAGCTTCTTTTTCCGTTTGCAACTCGCCCGCCCAAGCCACTTGTATCCTTTAATGAGGAATTGAAAGTTGTCAGAAGAAGGAGAAGCGTGTTCTGGTCTATACCGTATCCTTTAATGAGGAATTGAAAGCTGTGTTGGCAAATTTGGGGCGCGCTTTCAGAAGCCCCGCGTATCCTTTAATGAGGAATTGAAAGCGCTTTTCCTTCTCAGAGTCTCCAGATTGTTCCTTCGGTATCCTTTAATGAGGAATTGAAAGTCTTTCTTATTATAAAAGGCATATACCTACTCCTCCCTCTAGTATCCTTTAATGAGGAATTGAAAGAGGGTACCGGTACCTAGGGTAATTACTAACCTAACCTAGGTATCCTTTAATGAGGAATTGAAAGATGTTGTTCAAGATGAAACTGGTAATGTATCATGGGTATCCTTTAATGAGGAATTGAAAGGTTTAAACCTGACTCCTTTGGCGTTCGCGGAGTCTTGGTATCCTTTAATGAGGAATTGAAAGGCGCGAGTGCTTCTCTCTTTACGACTGGTTAAAAGTGGTCGTATCCTTTAATGAGGAATTGAAAGTGCAATAGAGGTTGCTAACAGGGAGGGTAAGTGTATCCTGGGTATCCTTTAATGAGGAATTGAAAGATACAAGCAGAACAAAAAACGTTAGCTCAGTTAATAGGGGGTATCCTTTAATGAGGAATTGAAAGTCTGCTTTTGCTCCTCCTCTGCCTTTTTCTGTTTGTATTGTATCCTTTAATGAGGAATTGAAAGGTTTTGTTGGAAAGAATGGAAGACTTAAAAGAGTATGTAGGTATCCTTTAATGAGGAATTGAAAGAAAAACACCAGTTTACCTTGCCTCGGTATGAGTTTGAGTATCCTTTAATGAGGAATTGAAAGCGCTCTCAAAGCGTGGGGTCCCGCTCACAGAAATGGTATCCTTTAATGAGGAATTGAAAGACATAAATTGTGTCTGAAGGACTCAAGTTGATTATAATTGTATCCTTTAATGAGGAATTGAAAGTTAAAAGAAAAGGTTCACTTACAGAATGGGCTAAAGTATCCTTTAATGAGGAATTGAAAGATAAGCGACGACAACCTTGTCGGCACCGCTAGCCCTGGTATCCTTTAATGAGGAATTGAAAGGGCTACCGATTTGCAAGTACCCACCGAAAAAGACCTTTTCGTATCCTTTAATGAGGAATTGAAAGAAGTACGTCGTCACTGGAGCCGTTGTTTACGCGGTTATTGTATCCTTTAATGAGGAATTGAAAGAAAACTATTGCAAAAAACAAGTCCGTATCTGTCGGGTATCCTTTAATGAGGAATTGAAAGCATACGTTGCCCTAATTGCCAGAAAGACATAAAGAGAGAGTATCCTTTAATGAGGAATTGAAAGTTAGTGCTTTATAATGTTAAAATAATTGCTATTAATCCGGTATCCTTTAATGAGGAATTGAAAGCATAAAAATCATTTTTTAAATTAATAAAGCTCATTTTCACGTATCCTTTAATGAGGAATTGAAAGTAGAAGTATTTAACGCTAATGGTAGTGCTGGAACAATAAGTATCCTTTAATGAGGAATTGAAAGCGCTTTTCTTAAATCGGCTGGTGCGCGGGTTATACCCAAGTATCCTTTAATGAGGAATTGAAAGTTTTGTCTTATTGCTTCTTGGCTCTTTTTCACTAATTCTTGGTATCCTTTAATGAGGAATTGAAAGATATATACTGCTTCTGCTTCCCCAGCATATTCAGCACGTATCCTTTAATGAGGAATTGAAAGATTCTGGTGGGGACTACTATATAGCGGACGAGCTATTGAGTATCCTTTAATGAGGAATTGAAAGTTTAGGGACCCCTGACCCTTTACTATAACGTTTATATTTTGTATCCTTTAATGAGGAATTGAAAGAGCAAACCGCCCGCCGTAGTGAAGCTCCACACGTCATGTATCCTTTAATGAGGAATTGAAAGAGAACTGCCTCGCCGATACCGTTTAGCACATATTCGCCATGTATCCTTTAATGAGGAATTGAAAGATTACAAAAAGCTCACCAACTCGCGACTTCTCTTTTCGTATCCTTTAATGAGGAATTGAAAGAATAGCCATCACTCATATCACTCACCCCCTTGTGAAAGTATCCTTTAATGAGGAATTGAAAGACTTCAACGGCCTTGTGGCGCACAATCAAGCAAACACAGGTATCCTTTAATGAGGAATTGAAAGCTACTCTTCCTTCTTCAAAAACTCATCTAGGCGCTTGGGTATCCTTTAATGAGGAATTGAAAGTTCAGATTTATCAACCTCTAAACCCTCATCTAGTTTTCTCGTATCCTTTAATGAGGAATTGAAAGCAGTTATAACACTTTACCCGTTGCTCAACTGTTTGTTCAGTATCCTTTAATGAGGAATTGAAAGAACGACTTCACAGTTTACACCACTTCGTCAAACATTAAGTATCCTTTAATGAGGAATTGAAAGAGAAACCCTCCAAAAAGCACTGTGGTACCGGTATTTTCGTATCCTTTAATGAGGAATTGAAAGTCCTGTGCGGTCATGGCTTTCGCCGATATCTGCTATCACGAGTATCCTTTAATGAGGAATTGAAAGGCACCTAACACCACTATGATGAACCCTAAAAGCGCTCGTATCCTTTAATGAGGAATTGAAAGAAAACCCAAAGTTCATTTTGATACGCGTAGGTATTGGTATCCTTTAATGAGGAATTGAAAGAGCCGCTTTAATCTCCTCGTCCGTGAGGATTCGCTGTCGTATCCTTTAATGAGGAATTGAAAGTCTGGACGCGGACGCGGGTGGAACAATAAATATTCACCCGGTATCCTTTAATGAGGAATTGAAAGCTTCTCCTCGGTAATTTGGCCTTAGGCTGGGTAACGTATCCTTTAATGAGGAATTGAAAGTTCCGCTCTCATTCTCTCGACCGCTTGTTTAAGACGTGTGTATCCTTTAATGAGGAATTGAAAGATCGCTCTTTTGTGTCTTCGGGTTTTCGCCATGATAGTATCCTTTAATGAGGAATTGAAAGCGTGTGACTATTATGAAGTGTGAACTATGTAGATACAAGTGTCATGATGGGGAGTGTTTGGTATCCTTTAATGAGGAATTGAAAGGCCACGCTTCGTCGACGAAGAACAGCCCGCGCTCGGTATCCTTTAATGAGGAATTGAAAGTGTATAAAGCTCATTTTTCACCACTCATGCTAATGTATCCTTTAATGAGGAATTGAAAGCAAAAAATGGGCTAAGGCTAAGGACGACTTATTGTGTAGGTATCCTTTAATGAGGAATTGAAAGAGCGACGGAGGGTCGTGTTTGAAGTAAACGGTACACTGTATCCTTTAATGAGGAATTGAAAGTGGAAGCCATACGGTAGAAGAACTGAACCACCTGGTGTATCCTTTAATGAGGAATTGAAAGATAATCGGCGCTTATGGTTTGGCAGAATTAGCTAATTTGTGTATCCTTTAATGAGGAATTGAAAGATTGCCGAAACTGCATAAGGCTCTTCGGACTCTCTGTGTATCCTTTAATGAGGAATTGAAAGTAAGAAACCACGTAATTCTTCAAGCGAATCAGCTTGAAGTATCCTTTAATGAGGAATTGAAAGAGTCGAGCGATATATCGCCTTATTGTGCGATCACTCGCGTATCCTTTAATGAGGAATTGAAAGCAAGACTCATTGGTATTTCATTATCTTTTCTGAGCGTCTTGTATCCTTTAATGAGGAATTGAAAGACACTAATCTGCGAGAAGAATTTAGCTTTCGCGAGAAGTTGTATCCTTTAATGAGGAATTGAAAGGTCTAAAAGCTGTTTAGCAAACCACTTAGGATCGAAGTATCCTTTAATGAGGAATTGAAAGTCGCCTATGCCTACGTCGAGGCATTTTATCACCATTTTAGTATCCTTTAATGAGGAATTGAAAGTTCTCGTCAAGGTGTAAGCCGTGGCTTTTCTTGTACAAGTATCCTTTAATGAGGAATTGAAAGTTCTCGTCAAGGTGTAAGCCGTGGCTTTTCTTGTACAAGTATCCTTTAATGAGGAATTGAAAGCCTCGTCCAGCGTTAAAGAAACTTTTTCGACTTTCGGTTCGTATCCTTTAATGAGGAATTGAAAGGAGGATTTCGCGATTGTGCTTGTGTTATGCACACTAGTATCCTTTAATGAGGAATTGAAAGTTTACGTCTTCACCTTCGTAATATCCATATTCCATAATGTATCCTTTAATGAGGAATTGAAAGATAGCTACGAGTACACCTTGAAAAACTTTTACGGGATGTGTATCCTTTAATGAGGAATTGAAAGATCACATCAGTAAAACTCAAACGGGAATCCCTCCACAATGGTATCCTTTAATGAGGAATTGAAAGCTTAAGGGTAGCGTCATTTGTACCAGCAGGGGAGCCGAGCCAGAAGGTATCCTTTAATGAGGAATTGAAAGCTTAAGGGTAGATAGTCTAACGCACCGTCAAGTATAGCCTGTATCCTTTAATGAGGAATTGAAAGAGGTGTGGAGAAGTTCGCTACCCTCTCGGATGGCATAGCGTATCCTTTAATGAGGAATTGAAAGCTATAAGCAGGTTGGTAGCGCGCGTAGCGGTCTGCGTGTATCCTTTAATGAGGAATTGAAAGATTTGTTTGGTTATCTGTATCTGACCACCTTCCTCCCTGTGTATCCTTTAATGAGGAATTGAAAGTGGCTCAAGCGCAACGGGTCGATCTATCAGGCTCCGTGGGTATCCTTTAATGAGGAATTGAAAGAGGAACTCTCATTGTTCAACACCCACCTTCCGAAGTACCTGTATCCTTTAATGAGGAATTGAAAGTGTTCTACGAGGGGTTCTGATATGAGCCAGAGTTAGTATCCTTTAATGAGGAATTGAAAGCAGGGTTAGGCGAGTAGTAGGAAAACAGGTAAAGCGTGGGTATCCTTTAATGAGGAATTGAAAGGTTTGACATACCAGTCGAGTTTATTTCCTGAAAATCTGTATCCTTTAATGAGGAATTGAAAGTCTAGCTCAATTATTTCGCTCATGCTACTCACCCTCGAGTATCCTTTAATGAGGAATTGAAAGGTTACTGTTACTTACGAGGGGTACTGATTGAACAACTGTATCCTTTAATGAGGAATTGAAAGAGAACCCAATCGAGTTTACTACCAGAAAATCGCGCTATTGGTATCCTTTAATGAGGAATTGAAAGTGCGTGTGCGCGCGCCATAGCGGCTTCGATGTACACCTTGGTATCCTTTAATGAGGAATTGAAAGCCGTTTTGTGTTTCTTACGGTAAATTATTTTCTCGCTGTATCCTTTAATGAGGAATTGAAAGATATTCAAGATAATGACGGTAACGCAGTCGGTGACATCGGTATCCTTTAATGAGGAATTGAAAGCTGTGTGTGTCGTCGAAACTAATAAATGTAAACACTGCGAAGTATCCTTTAATGAGGAATTGAAAGGAAGTGTTACGCGTCTGCCGAGGCGTCTCTGCGCTTCCGGTATCCTTTAATGAGGAATTGAAAGAGCTGGTGTGTAAGGGGCACATGAGCGGGATAACCCCGTATCCTTTAATGAGGAATTGAAAGTGTTTCTCTTAATGTTTGGCAACATTACCACCTATTGGGAGTATCCTTTAATGAGGAATTGAAAGCCAAACTGAATTCTATACCCTCTATTGACAACGCCACTCTTGTATCCTTTAATGAGGAATTGAAAGCTTTTTTCTGTGTTCAGCGTGTAAGCGTTGTAAAGCTTACACGCTACTTGTATCCTTTAATGAGGAATTGAAAGCTTTTTTCTGTTTCATGTTGTGCGGACATGTTTGATCGATAGTATCCTTTAATGAGGAATTGAAAGATGGTTTGTATCATAGTGCTGTTGCGATGTTTGTTTCAAGTATCCTTTAATGAGGAATTGAAAGAACAACCACCTTATCGCCTTTGTAAATAAACGTTCGCGGTATCCTTTAATGAGGAATTGAAAGTATATTTTCCACGACCCGAGGGGTGCAATAAACTACCTTCTCAAGTATCCTTTAATGAGGAATTGAAAGTATATTTTCCTTAACTGATACGCTCTTCCCTATGGGGAATGCAGCCTTGTATCCTTTAATGAGGAATTGAAAGTATATTTTCCCGAAAGTTTCATTAAAAATTCTCTCGTATCCTTTAATGAGGAATTGAAAGGCAAAGCCTTAATGACAAATCTAACAACCACCTTATCGGTATCCTTTAATGAGGAATTGAAAGATAACCTGCCTGTCTAAGTAACGTTCCCACTCTATACCTTTGTATCCTTTAATGAGGAATTGAAAGGTTTCCAGGCGTCGGACGGGGAAGTTTTTGATACTTCACGTATCCTTTAATGAGGAATTGAAAGATAGTTCATTATGCAAACCAAATTTTTAATGCGGTTGTTCAAGTATCCTTTAATGAGGAATTGAAAGGTAAAACCTTATCCTTTTTCCCAATAGGTGGTAATGTTGTATCCTTTAATGAGGAATTGAAAGTGCTACTCACCATTCGACTACCCAATCTCTGTCACCATGTATCCTTTAATGAGGAATTGAAAGTATTTTTCGTACGGAGGGTGATGGTCTAAAAGGTAGTATCCTTTAATGAGGAATTGAAAGTGTACGATACGACCTAACCAAGCACAGCGTTTCGATGGTATCCTTTAATGAGGAATTGAAAGCGCCGGTGTCGCTAAGGTTGGTTTCAATAAAGTTGGCGGTATCCTTTAATGAGGAATTGAAAGAGTGTCGTCTTTAAACACCAGTACGGTTCTTAGCTTCGGTATCCTTTAATGAGGAATTGAAAGCTTCTACGTTACGCCGTCCACGCCTTCAATGCCAGCATGTATCCTTTAATGAGGAATTGAAAGATGTCCAGCACACAACACACGGTTGTTCCCGAAAACGAGGTATCCTTTAATGAGGAATTGAAAGACCAGCACCGCTTAACAACCCAAACCTTTTTATTGGGTATCCTTTAATGAGGAATTGAAAGTTTGTATACCAGCCTTTTTGCTGTGAATTTGTAGTGGTATCCTTTAATGAGGAATTGAAAGAAGAGGTTACCATAAGCGTAGTTTTTTGCGTTCTCGTTTGCGTATCCTTTAATGAGGAATTGAAAGTTCCCCCGTTTTTCGGCTTGTATTAAACATTGCCTGTATCCTTTAATGAGGAATTGAAAGAACAAAACAAAAGATTTATTTTTCTGTGCTGGATTTTGGTATCCTTTAATGAGGAATTGAAAGCGCACACGTAAACACTTCACACGCGCGCTTTTCACGGTATCCTTTAATGAGGAATTGAAAGATGGCATAAGCGTACTCGGCATGTGTGTCGTCGAATGTAGGTATCCTTTAATGAGGAATTGAAAGTGGTTAATATGCAAATTATCCGCGAAGGCCCCCCGGTATCCTTTAATGAGGAATTGAAAGGCTGGAGCTTCTTGTAGAGGTGGGGCTTTTGAGCGCGCTAGTATCCTTTAATGAGGAATTGAAAGCTGTAGATTATTGTTTATCACTATATTGCGCAGTTTAGTATCCTTTAATGAGGAATTGAAAGAATTTAGAAAAAGAACCTCTTACAAAAATAGCTGAGAGGTATCCTTTAATGAGGAATTGAAAGTCAACAGTACCCAGCACTTCGTACCACTCAAAAACTTTTGGTATCCTTTAATGAGGAATTGAAAGTTGGCTCATCCCTGTTATTCTTCTTTTAGAGTTAGTGTTCGTATCCTTTAATGAGGAATTGAAAGAACACAAGCTCAGCAAGCCAACCTCAATTATATAATGTATCCTTTAATGAGGAATTGAAAGTGTTTTATGCTTTTTGAAAAAGATTGTTTCTTCACTCGTATCCTTTAATGAGGAATTGAAAGTACTCCATGTAAAACTAGCTGTATTTGTGTTTGTGGTATCCTTTAATGAGGAATTGAAAGACAAGCCCGTATGCTTCATCGGTAGGACTTTTTACCAGTATCCTTTAATGAGGAATTGAAAGCTATCCGTGTCATCAAGCGCTACTACCATTACGAGCGGTATCCTTTAATGAGGAATTGAAAGACGCAAATAATATAATTGTGGCCGCTTTTAATAACGTGTATCCTTTAATGAGGAATTGAAAGATGATTACAAACTTCACTCATTTTGTTCACCTCTTGTATCCTTTAATGAGGAATTGAAAGAAAGTGGCAACCGCGAACTTTGCGATTTCCGATCGAGTATCCTTTAATGAGGAATTGAAAGTCTTTTACAGGGTGGGCAGAGCTGAGCGACCCCTCTAGTATCCTTTAATGAGGAATTGAAAGGAAGCTTATGGCAAGTGATTGAAGGCGAGCTTTACGAGAACGTATCCTTTAATGAGGAATTGAAAGTTTTCGCCGCGGCAAGCACGCATGCGAGCACGAGGTACGTATCCTTTAATGAGGAATTGAAAGTCGCCTCCAAGCGTTGCTCGGTTGTGAGAGGCAACAGTATCCTTTAATGAGGAATTGAAAGATTGTGCCAATTAGGTATTCGCTTTTTAATGTTTTCCCTTGTATCCTTTAATGAGGAATTGAAAGTTGATGTTGTCATAAGCGGCCCTAGTGAAGGGTGCAGTATCCTTTAATGAGGAATTGAAAGAGGAGCATACTTCGACGCCCGCGGTTTTTTAATTTACCGGTATCCTTTAATGAGGAATTGAAAGGCTTCACCACCTTCATCCTCATCGCTTGGTGCTAATGTATCCTTTAATGAGGAATTGAAAGTTCCGAGGCTCTTTTCAAGGAGCTTCTCCGGGTCTTCCAGTATCCTTTAATGAGGAATTGAAAGAACTGATCACCAGCGATTATACCCGTGACAAGCGATTCGTATCCTTTAATGAGGAATTGAAAGTTGCTTATCATTCCGCTATTTTCCCCAAGCTCTAGAATGGTATCCTTTAATGAGGAATTGAAAGAAAATTTCCTCAATTTTATCGCTAACAGACGGACGCCGTATCCTTTAATGAGGAATTGAAAGTTGACCTTGTAGTGTTTGTAAGGGTTAGGAGGCACTTGTATCCTTTAATGAGGAATTGAAAGGATTCGCAGGTCAGTGAATTTTGCACAGCTAGGAGGGTATCCTTTAATGAGGAATTGAAAGCTAGAGCTTTGTGTTTGCTGGCTTTCACCTTGACTAGTATCCTTTAATGAGGAATTGAAAGACGTATGGCTCTTAAAACTACGATAATAGACAGGTTTGTATCCTTTAATGAGGAATTGAAAGCCCAAGACGTTGCAGACCTGCTGACGGCTAATAACCTGTATCCTTTAATGAGGAATTGAAAGATAAAGTCGTAAAGCGCTCGTGATAGCTTTGTGTGTATCCTTTAATGAGGAATTGAAAGTGAAAAAACTGCTTTCAACTTATTATAGAAGGTTCTAGTATCCTTTAATGAGGAATTGAAAGACATTAATTGTTTTGGTGAAAAAACATGAACACCAAAGTATCCTTTAATGAGGAATTGAAAGCCTCATGCGAGCCATCCATCGGATGGAACCCGAGGGTATCCTTTAATGAGGAATTGAAAGGGTGTAGTCTCGAACCCTTTGAACTGGACAAGGGATGGGTATCCTTTAATGAGGAATTGAAAGGTTAATAGGGGAGAAGGTGGGTGACCGCATAGAAAAAAGTATCCTTTAATGAGGAATTGAAAGGTAAATATAAAAGCGCTCTTTTTGGGTTATCAAATGGTTTGTATCCTTTAATGAGGAATTGAAAGATTTTCCTGCCATTCTACACTCTTGATTATCCGCACCGTATCCTTTAATGAGGAATTGAAAGTTCGCAAAACGCGGACATTTCGTTTCACCTTTACGGTATCCTTTAATGAGGAATTGAAAGGTGACGTATCTACCACGACACATGTACAGCGCACACAGGGTATCCTTTAATGAGGAATTGAAAGCGTAGTCAGCGATTTGCTGTGCAGTAAGGTTTGTTGCCGGGTATCCTTTAATGAGGAATTGAAAGCTGAACTCGCCGTGTTCTGTATAGCGTTTATCGCTCTCGGTATCCTTTAATGAGGAATTGAAAGTTTTGGATCTAAAGCTATGGGAAAACGCTATTGTTCTTAGGTATCCTTTAATGAGGAATTGAAAGAAGAGCGCCTTGTGGGAAGTTTAGTGTTACTGATTGAGTATCCTTTAATGAGGAATTGAAAGATAATAAAGAAAAGGCAATACAATACGTTAGTCTGGTATCCTTTAATGAGGAATTGAAAGATAGGCAAGGTTGCCTGTATAACCTTGAAGGGCTTGTATCCTTTAATGAGGAATTGAAAGGTGGATCTTTAATACTGCTGGAGGTTTGCAGATAAGTATCCTTTAATGAGGAATTGAAAGAACTTCTACCAAAACGAGAAGCGCCTGTTGTTATGAGTATCCTTTAATGAGGAATTGAAAGAAATGGTGTAACTATTTATTGCGATGATTTAGTGGGTATCCTTTAATGAGGAATTGAAAGCGGGTACCTCTGGTTGTTACAAGATCATATTGGGCGTGTGTATCCTTTAATGAGGAATTGAAAGCACATGTTGGGGAAGGAACAGTCGCACCTGTGTTAGTATCCTTTAATGAGGAATTGAAAGGGTAGCCTCCCACGAGAAGCCTGAGTTTGAGTCTTCGTATCCTTTAATGAGGAATTGAAAGTAGTTGCCGCTATAAGTAACTTAGCGTTAGGCTCAAGTATCCTTTAATGAGGAATTGAAAGTACATTTCCTTAAGCTTAGGGTATTTCGCAACGTATGTATCCTTTAATGAGGAATTGAAAGTGGTTTTAATTGCTTCCGCAATCGCCAAATCCAAAACACTCGTATCCTTTAATGAGGAATTGAAAGTCTCAACCCTCCGTGCATGAACAACACAAATTCAGTCTGTATCCTTTAATGAGGAATTGAAAGATTTACACAAGTAACTACTATTTCACTTAGTGAAGTAGGTATCCTTTAATGAGGAATTGAAAGAAATTCCCCGTTTTGTGTTTCTTGAAAAAGACTATTTGTGTATCCTTTAATGAGGAATTGAAAGTGTTGATGAGATTGGTGTAGATATTGACACCAAAAAGTATCCTTTAATGAGGAATTGAAAGCTTAGCACATAACTAGTGCTTCTGTTTCCCGTGCTTGTATCCTTTAATGAGGAATTGAAAGTGGGAACCCTTCGCCCTTCACTATTACAGCGCCGTCGGTATCCTTTAATGAGGAATTGAAAGTCAATCCACGAAAGAATCGCTTCGTAACCTTCACCCGCGTATCCTTTAATGAGGAATTGAAAGGCAATAATGAACAAAAGAATTGGTAAAAGCAAAGGGTGTATCCTTTAATGAGGAATTGAAAGTTGAGTTGCTTTCTGAGCTTTTCTCCCTCCTCCCCCTGTATCCTTTAATGAGGAATTGAAAGAGACCCAGCTCTAAGTCATGGTTGAGCATATTCAAGTATCCTTTAATGAGGAATTGAAAGTGATAATAACAGGAGCATCGTTTCTAATGTGTCGAAGCTTGTATCCTTTAATGAGGAATTGAAAGTGGGAAGTTTTTTGCGCATGTATTGCGCCTTGCACTATGCCTTAAACTGAGGAATTGGAGGAAAATATCTAATTATGTCTGACTATTT
>Ga0208151_100772_pt1 | contig 11718 bp, 16 predicted proteins | sample ECH_Bhost_MetaG_FD_187130 | JGI IMG/M metagenome (GOLD analysis project Ga0208151, IMG submission 187130) | Hot spring microbial mat communities from Yellowstone National Park, Wyoming, USA - ECH_B host_MetaG (SPAdes) (version 2) | ecosystem: Environmental > Aquatic > Thermal springs > Hot... | reverse complement strand
AACCAACATATACCCAAAACCAGAGGAAAACGAACCAAAGAAGCCAATTGCCAAATTCGGCAGGTTCATATGGCTTGACGGGCCAAGCAACCCAGGCCCAAGCCTAGCTGGGAAGCCACACTGTATAGTTTGGAACACGCTCCTCTATGGCTCGTGGGTTCTTGAGGGGGAGGAGGATGGTTTAGAATACGGTGAAGCCGTGCACAGGGCATACGAGGATTGGTTCCTCAAGGCTAATAGTGCCCTTTACGATGATGTTCTTTTAGAAGCCCCATTCGCACTAGCCCCACTCACGCTGAGGCCTGATATCCTTTACGGGAAGAATGGGGAGTATGGGATTGTGGAGGTCAAGTCTTATAGTGTTAATAGGATTGATGAGGCGAAGCCTCAATTGGCTGTTTATGTTTACGGTTTGAGGAGCCTTGGCTTAAACATTGTACAGGCTTTTCTTGCGCTTAGGGATGCTGTGGTCGAGGAGCCTGTTGGGGAGCTTGAGGCTATTGGTGAAGGCTGGTTTAGGGCTTTGAGGAGGATGGTTAGGAACCCGCCTGATAAGCCAGGGCGCTCGTGCTTCAAGTGCCCTTATGCCCTTGTATGCCGTGTCCCAAAGCCCTCTTTGTTCTAAACCCTAATCAGTCTTTATAGGTTTTTAGAATGGTATGCCCAGGAGGATGGCAATCCGTCTAAACTTTGATGACCTGGTGCTGTTGATAATGATGGTGGTAGGCGTGATAATCGCCATACACACAATCTTGAATGCAATCCTGCCACCAAGCCACCCAACGACCGTTGTAATACCACTGCCCAAGCCGATTTGCCTAATAGCCCCCTAAACTCCCAAACTCCCCCACAGTGTAATCCTACCCCCATTCATAATTATGATACTGCCAACGTAGTCAATGAGCCTGCGGTTGTTTAACACGATGCCACTAGCCTCGTCTAGAAAACCCCAAACAACACCCGCAACATGATTATCAATGCTAATCATCTCATGGAAGCTGTCGATTGGTGTATCATTAATGAAGCCCCTCGGCTCCGCTAGGGTTACGAGTTCAACACCAGCAATACCAGCCTCAACTGGGATGCCCCAATCAGCGTATGCGTCAATGTCGATATCAACCACGAAACCCCCTAACCTACCACTAAGCGTTATTGTCAAGCCATCCCAGCCGTTAAGCATTCCAGCCAGCCTGTCAATGGCATTGGCATTAACCCGACCCCCAATACCCACCCTAACCCTTTTACCATTTATGATTGCCGTGTCTGGGGCTCCACGCCATAGTACAGCATCCTTCACTTTGAATGAGCCGAGTCCTGCTAGAGTGTTGGCTAGGGTTAGGGTGCTTGCCACACTAACCCACCTCATTGTCCCTGAATCCAGGTTAGCCTTGATTGGGGTAATGCCAAGCATCCCCCTCACCCACAGCCAACCTTGAAGGCACCGCCAATTGCAGGGAGCCTACCCAACTCAACCAAACCATCTGGGAGTAGGATACTCACAGTGAGCCTCCTAAGAGCCTCAACCTCACTTGGATTGGCACGGTACTTAATGTAGAATCCACTATGAATACTATACCATACTTTGACAACACGGCATGGGTCTAGGGTTACTGGGTTGCCAGCATCATCCCTGAGCCTAACCAAGCCACCAACCCTCTCTGGAGTGTAGAGCGGGCCTATTAGTAATTCACTCATGGGTACCATGAGGTTATTAGGGTAATTAGCCATTTGATTGCTTCAGGTACTCCCAAAGAATTGGTATGACCTCAGGCATTGATGCAAAGTTACCAAGCAATTCAAGCCAATGCATGCTTAGGCTACGAACCTCCCCACGCCTAATGAACAAGACCCTGAGGAAACCACCACCATTATCATCAATCCTAACCGCCCTATAGTAGCCATCTGGGCCTGGTAACCTACCGCTTAGTACAATGACCCTGGCACCATTCCTAACCGTTGAGACTACTCTAATGTTACCCAAGTCCTCTACTGTGACCAGTGCCATGATTGGGTCTGAGCCATTACCAAATTAGTTAATACCCAACACAAGCTAATAGGCTAAGAACGCATTAACCTTGTTCAGTGGTTGGCTTACCCTGCATTTTATCAGCAATAATCCTCAGTATTTTAGGGTTAGCATCACTGAACCTCTGAAGGTACTCCTTAATAGCATTATCAATCTCCGCCTGCCCACCACCATGGTTTAAGATACCCCGCACCTTTAAGCCAAAACTATAATAAATCCCCCTTGCCATCCCTGCAACACCATAACTATCATTATCCAATATCCTCCCAATAGCTTCATCAGTAAGCCGTATTAAGGAAATCCAAGTATCCTTGCCAAGTTTACCACGCCTAAGCATACAACCCCTACTGCAGTAGTATAATTTATTTTTAACCTCCCACCCCCCACCTTACCTAAGCTCCCCAAGGCTAACAATGCCCTGAGGATACTCAGGGAAGTTTTCGGAGCCTAAACTAATACTCCACAACCCTAAACCCCAACTCCCTAGCCAACTCCAAGGCACCACTCGTGAACCAGGCACCAACCAAAACACCTTTAGCATTAGGCAAGGCATCAACATACCTCTTCAACTGGCTTATCGCATTCAAATCCACAATCCCACGCTTAACCTCAATGACAACCCTAGTACCATTACAGTCAGCCACAACATCAGCCACGCCATGCCCGTTGAGAGGCACCTCAGTCCCAACAAGCCTAGCGTTAGGGCAGTTGGTGACCCTTGGCAGGTTCCTAACAACCCAATCCTTCACATCCTCGTGAGTACCCTGGAGCCTAAAGTCACCCTCACTCGCAATTGCCACCTCAACCCAAGCAACCTCATGGATGCTGATTCTAAGAACCTCATGTGGCCTGTGGCGTATTGCAATTATCTGCCTCCCACTGAAGTATATTCTTGAGCCAGGCGGTTGCCAATTCAACGGTTGATAACCCTCATTCGAGTGAACTAGCAAGCTACCATCTGGCTTGATTATTATCAGCCTCCAGGCTTCGCCAGCCTTTGAGGAGGCTCTACCATTGTACTCGATACTGCATTTTGCATTCATTACGATGACCATTCCCTTGGCTAGGGCGTGGTTTAGGCTGGTTGGGTCTAGGTTCAGGGCCATAGTTCAGTGGGTTAGCCTGCCTGATTAGTACGTGCACCTTATTAGTGGCTTAACCGTAGTGCCTTCGTGTTCAGGTTCAATAGGTACCTCTACCCAACCGTAGAGTGTATTATAAAGAGGCATGCCGAGCTTGACGGTGAGCCAGTACCTGTTAGTAGTATCCTCGAATGCATGAGGGGGAATGGGTACAGTGGTATTAGGAACATTTACTACGGGCTTGAGGCATCCATTCAAAACGGTTATATTACCGTCGAGTACTCGAAGGATGGTAGGGGGGAGAGGAGGCTCTACGTGCCGACCCTGCTTGGTGCAGTGGATGCTGGCATCTACAAGGCTGTTGCGGAGGCCTTGTACAGTGGTGATTCCCCAAGTCCTGAGTCTGTTAGGGCTTTCTTATGCTCAATGAGGCACCCTATCTTTTGGATTGCCGTCTCCAGGCTTGCGGGTAGTATTGCATTGGGTGATAGGGGCTTGGTTACCACATACTCGGTACTCGTGAAGGCTCTTATTGGTTCTGAGGTTGTTGGTATGCCTAAGGCTAGGCTTGCTGTTATTATTAATAAGGTTCTTAATGAGGTTTATGATATTGCGACAGGAGTGTTGGAGATTGAAAACCACCCCAGGTTTAGTGGGGTTGGGGTTTTAAGGAGGGCTTTAGGAGCCCTCACCATTAGGTTCACAGCTTATAATGCAGAACAGTGTCACCAGGAGTAGTGCCTCCTTGTCACTAGGAATACTACAATGGCTACAATGGCAACAATGACTACTACAATCACGATTGGTACACCTGAGGCAGGCGCCCTAACAGTAGTGGTCAGATAACGCACCACTGTAGCCGTGACTGTCCTATTCACAGGCACTGTGACTGTGGTGTTTACGTAAACCGTTGCCGTCCTGGTGACGGTCATGGCATTACTCACGGTTTTGGTGGCAGTCACAGTAGTGGTGGCAGTTGCCACAACTGGAGCCGTAGTCGTAGTCGTAACTGCACCCTTAAGGCCAGGCGTGCAGGATGCGCCATTCAATGGCACTATGCTAACGTAGAGGCGCATTCTGTAAGTGTCCAGGAATGCGATAACTGCAGTGTCACCAGTAACCGCACCATCAACCTCAAGGTACTCCCAATTACCCATGCCAGTAAGGTTGGCAATTGGTGTTAGTGAGCCTCCAACCCACTTGAAGGCACTTACAATACTACCCCAAGCCACTATAATGTAGCCATTGCCGAATGGTATTGGGTAGGCTCCACTGTAGTTCCCAGGGATTGTTACACTTGTACTGCCGATAGTGAGGGTATGGGACTGTGGGTTGTAGGTGTAGTACACGCCATTGTTTGTGACTCCAGCCACTAGGCTTTGGCTTATTGGCATAATTGCACCATTCCTGAGATTGATGAAGGCTTCACTCCCATTATTGAGGAGTAATACCCCACTCATATTATAAGCCTCAATACTGACAGCGCCAATCACATGGTATGTTTTGACTATTGCCCCGTTCATTGTGGCAACCTCAATCATACTGTTCATGGACTCTAAGCCTGACCCGAGTAGCATGTAAATGTACTCCCCATCACTACTATAACTCACAATAACACCACCATGCGTAATATTGATTGGGCTTGTCCAATACCCACCACGCCATACTGCCTCCTGGAGGACTATCGTAACATTAGGGTATTCCCCATAAACCCTGAGCCACATTAAGGATAGCGTGCCATTTTGCATCCTCACTAACTCTGGTTCCGCCACGTTGGTTGCCTGTGGTGTTGGGGCTTGGGTGAATTGGCAATTGGCAATATAGTAGCCTGTTAGGCCTGGTGCAACGCCGAATGTGACTGGCGCATAGTAGAGTAGTACCGTGGTACTGTTGAGTGGGGCTAGCGTATAGTCGTTCAAGCCAGTGTTGGTTAGGTTTATTGTAGCCACCGTGCCAGCCATTGCAACGTGGCTTGCTAGAGCTAGTACTGCCATTACCACTATTGGTATGATTGGGATTGGGGTTAGGCTCCTCATGGGTTTGGCTTAGGCTCCTTAGCCTAATTAGCCTAAACTTGAATGTGGCTAAACCATGGCTCGGATGCTCACGATTGGTGAGCCTAAACTTGAGAATGCAATCGCCATTGTTGGGACTAGGAACCCCTCAAGCACTGTTGATGGGTTGGTTAGGAGGCTAGTCAAGGCGCTTGGTGAAGGTGGCTACTCAATAATCACTGGTGGGGCTATTGGCGTGGATTCAATTGCAGTCAAGTATGCTACCGCCTATAACGTGCCTTACACCATCGTTAAACCGTGCCTGACTGGTGCCGAGAAGCCTCCCCCAGGTGGTGCCTTGGTAAGCCCGTATCAATGTAAGAACCTTTCAAGGAGGTATTTTGTTGAGAGGGATAGGGTTATTGCGGAATTGGCGTTAGCCATTGTTGTACCAGAGGCTAGGAGTGGTACTGCCAGGTATGCCTGTTGTGGGACGTGGTACACGGCTGTTAAATTTGGGGTTAGGAGTGGTAAGCCCGCCTTCATTTTCAAGCCAATTGTCAATGATGCTGACGTGTGGAAGGCATTTGAAATAATGGTGGATGATGGTGTTAAGCCTATTGCCAGTGTTAGTGAATTATTTACAGAATTAAAGAGGCTTCGAGGTGGTGGCTATGAAGCAGTTCAAAATGGCAATCGCCATTACCCAGAGGAGTGCGGTGACTAGGTTGCTTGCAGTGTGTATTGGTAATAGTACCGCCTCCTGCCCGTTAATTACAGTAATCTCCCCAATCCTGGCGAGTAGTGATGGGTCTTTAACAGCAAGTTCATGCAACTGGGCATTGAGGAGGTTACTCATGCCGTATATTGTGAATAAGAGTATGTCGAAATCCACGTAGGCTAGAATAATGAATGAGGTGAAGTAGATGATGAGGCTCGCAATACCCCTCGTGAATAGGCCAATTACAGAGAGGACTAGGGTAATCAGGAGTAGCCCCAGGATGAGGCGTGCAGTTCCTTTACCCATAATCGAGTGCCCGTTTGGCGTCTTGAGTATAATGCCCCATGGTGTGAGGCTTACCGTGCAGGCGGGCGTGCTTATGGCGTATAGTGGCGTGAGGAGCCATGCTATTAACACGCCTGTGGTTACTGCCAGTTGTATGAGGCCAAGTATTGTCTTGAAGGCGTCTATGGCTTCATCCATGGGTTGTGTATTAGGATTAGTGGTTAATTAGTATCCTTGAGGCATTGGTATTACAGCGTAGGCGGCTAGGTCACTCCACGTGATGTTCTGAACCTCGCCAGGCTGTGGTAGCCTATTCCTAAGGACTAGTACAATGAGCATCTCCTCCCCATCATACCTCCACTGGCTTCTTTCACACTTTATACCATACTGTTCTAGTAGGCTTGCTGTTGCCTGGTGTCCAATGTAGCATTTAACATCCTGCGCCTTGAGTAGGTTTAATAGTACTTCAGGCTTTTCGATTGGTCTTACGTCTAGGCGTATTGGCTTTTCGAAGGCGTTCAGGGGTAGGGAGTTTAGTACTACTACCCTTATCCTCTCTCCTACCTTTTGCGCCTCCATGGGTGCCTGTACTACTATTTATTAATTAGTCTAATTTAGGACAAGCCATTAGTACACTCATGGCCCAGGCTCAGAATGCCAATACCGCCAAAACCCTCGAAACTGTTACCGAGGCTTGGGTTTTAAAGAAGGTGTTTAAGATAGCATCAATAGTTGATGCTAGTGTTACAGTAATACCGAGGGATGGTGGTGCTAGGTTTGAGGCGCTGTCAAATGATAGGATTGCCCTGGTGGCTGTTGATGTGGACTGGTTTAAGCCGCCATACGGGTTCATTATTGATGCTTATGATGTTGGTAAGATAATGAGGGGGCTACCGTGGAGTAGGCTCCTTGTTAGAATGTTAATTAATGGTAGGTCGTTTAGCATACGCTCTGTTGATGGTGCCATTAACGCTACGGTTGATATTGTTGAGAAGCCTGAGTGCATTATGGATGGGGTATTGGAGAATTTTAAGAAGGGTGTTAAGGCTGTCATGAGGGTTGATGCCTATAGGCTACTGTCGTGGTTCAAACCCTTTGCCGTGGTTGGGGATGCAAGGGCTCACTTTAAAATGATGTTTAATGGCTTCATGGTCAATGCCCTGAACGAGGATGCCTTGTTAATGCTTGATGTGAAGGGTGCGTTAATTGACTATGAGAGTGATAATATATTCGAGGTTAATTACTACCTAGGCTACATTGTACCATTCCTTGAGGAGGTTAGGAGGAATGGTAATGTAACTGTCACCATTGCCCAAGGCAAGCCAATGGTGATTGAGGCTACCCTGGAGAGGGGTATTGTGGCTAGGATTGCACAGGCTCCAATGGTGGAGTAAGCCTTATTACCCAAACCCCATTCCAAAACCCGAATGCCCGAGAAACAGTCCTCCCAAGCCCAAACATCCCAAAACTCGAAGAACACATGGTGGATACCAGCAATCATTGGAATACTACTCCTTATGATACCTGGAGGCGTATTCATATCGCCAGCAATGTTCATACTGGCTGTAGTGCTTAGGAGGCGTAAGCCTAAGTCCCCCGAAACCCCCTCACTATTATTCCAATTCACCTTAGAATGGGATTAACTGGCTTAACACACCCCACAGCGGGCTAATGAACTCTACAATAATTGCACCCAGGTAGGCAGTCCCAATTGCCAAATACGGCAGTAGCAGGATGCCGAGCAATGTGACTGCCACTGTTATGACCCCAACAGTCGTGAAGGCCGTCTCAACATTACCCCACTGCCTGTTAAGCCCAGTAATGAGGTTGAGGGGGCCTGCCAGTGCCCACTCCACAGGCCCAGTTGCAGGTAACACAGTGTACCCACTCCACCTTGAACCAGGCTCAAAGATTATAATGCAGGACTTGTTGAAGGCAGTGGCGTTAATGAGCATCTGCCTGTAGCCTTTGGGGTAGCCTGGCGGGTATGAGCCTGTCAATGGTGCGAATATTGGGAGTACCATTGAGCCACTGACGAGTGTTGTCTTAACCATGCCAGTCTCATTAATCCTGAGACTGCAATTCCCACCAACACCACCTGCCCATGCCCAGAATAAAACACTCTCATTCCTAATGTAGAAGACAGTATCGTTAATTGGGTAACCAGTCCCATTGCGCCAATACCTGAGTACCCTCAGTGGGAACCATGCACCGTAAACGCCACTCGAATTCTCAATTGCCGTTGCTGGGAATGGTAGTTGGGCGAGTATTTCAAGTGTCCCATTGTAGAGTGGGATTATTGTGAAGCCTGGTGGTAGTCTAGTATAAGTATAGTTTAATACTAACCAGTCCCATGCGACTTGGCTTACCTGCAATCCCTCGCAACCCCAAATTGGAATGTACCTTGTCCCATTAGTCATGAAGACTCCCTGGCTAGTTGTAACCAATGCTGGAGAAAGCCCACGGTAATATACACCGAGTATCTTAATGTCCAGGCATGGTGGGGATAATGCCGTTACCACACCCATTGTAATCCTGTAGAATAGTGAGGCTACCCATCCTATTAACGGTGTTGCCACTAGTGTCATTAACCCAATACCCATTAGTACAATGCTCCCTGGCTTGTTTGGTCTAGCTAGGGCTAGGCTTATGAAGAGTGGGGCGAATGGGAATAGTGCTAGGAGTGCCTTGTATAGGGCGATTGTCATTACCGTGAGGTAGGATAACCCACCAATGAAGCCAATGATACCATTAATAATGCCTGACAGTGAATAGTATGTACCAAATTCTTCAATTGGGAAGAGGATTATGGCTGTTACAATCTTCACTACGCTTAGTATTGAGGCTATGATATCATACTGTTCGAGAACCCAACCACCAGGTGGTGGCTTGGTTAGGCTTGGTAGGTGGCTTAGGAGTGGTGTAATAATACTCATCATTATTATGAACGCTGTAAAAGCCCCAACGGCACTATACAATTCCCGTGTAATGTTAATGCCCCTTAGCCTACCCTTCACGATCACAATGTAGGCAATGTAATAGGCAAAAATGCCCACCCCAGTCAGCACAGCACCCCAGAGTATGTTAGCGTAATTCATGGTTAATCACAGGTGCCTTACTTCAAAGAGCGCCCTAGCCCCAGCCTCAATGAGGTCTGCTAGCCATGCTGTTATGGCGAATCCAATACCCATTACAATGTCAATGATAATGTCGCCTTCGAGTAGGTTGAAGGTGCCAGTGCTCACGAGTGTTGCCGTGTTTGTTACTAGCCATGGTAGTGATGTGATACCGCAAACGAAGTCAGCCATAATATTGACTGCGTCCTTAAGCCAACTCGGCGCATTCAGGAAGAGGCTTAGTATTGCCTGGAGTATTGTATTATTAGAACAATGCTGTTCAATCGTGCTTATCCACATTGTAAAAACATTCCCATAATTGAAGACTAGGGCATCCTGGTACCCAGCCACCATTGGTAGTAGGATGCTGAAGACTAGGATGAATGATGCCAGCCAAGCCCCAATACGCCTAGTCCTACTAGGCAGTAAAAGGGCTATTGACAGGCTCCCAATACCGTAATTATACATGGTGCTCATAACCTGCCCAAGAGCCGCCAGGGCAATAGTATTCATCATTGTGGCAACTAAGGCACGATTGTAGGGTGCCATTATTGCGTTCAGGAAGCTTGATAAACTACCAAGAGCCGAGCCAACCGGCCTAAGCACCTGGGTAACGCCTAAAATGGCTCCAGCGGCACTGATGGCGAAGGTGATTACCTGGTTAGCAATGTACTGCCCCATTACGAGGTTAAAATCATTATACATTACATTTGGAATGTCAGGTAACTGTATCTGAGTGACGCTAACGCCTAGGGCACCTGCAATAGAGGCTCCAATGCTTGGGCCAATACTCATGTAGTATGCCATAACAGCCGTTAGAATCGCCCCAATTACTATACTGTAGAATTCATCAATAGCCTCCCTCCTTTGGCTAGGCGTTGGGGCTAGGTAGTACTTGATTAAGCCCCATGCCAGTTCAACACCAGCAATGGCAATTCCAATGCCGTATGGGAGGTTGAGTAGGCTTGTAATACCCATGGTACCGTTCCTTAATCGTGTTTTAATTAGGCGTTGGCACCACGCTTACGATGAATGACTTGTTAATGTAGGCGATGCCACCATTACTAGCCTTAACCTTAACCCAGTACCTCCTAGACTCAAGGAGTACCCCATTAAGCGTCTTGCCATCAGCAAGGCTTATGGTTATCGGTTTGCCAAGGTACTCCTCACTGAAGTCACTGTGCCTCACTGGCTTCAAGGCTTTCTGCCTCATATGTCATTGCCAGGCTTAGTGTTAATTAGGAATTGGCTTTAAGGCTTTAACCCTCCTCCCAGGCTTTACTACAATTCTAATACTAATACTAGTTACTCCAAGCCTTCCAAGAGCCTCGACAAACTCAGTGAGGCTTGCATCCTCAGGGTCAGGTAGGCCAGTGGCGATTGCAATTTGGCTTAGGGGTACTCCTGCTGTGCTTGTGAGTTCGCCATTGTATATTAGCCTCATCCTCATTACCCATGAATGACCCCCTCCCCGCCCTGAAGAGCGGGGTTTCCACCGTGGGGGTCTCGGACGTTACCCCCTCCATGGGGGTTAATGGTCTTACGCCATTGCTTGTTACCATGTAGCTGAGTATCCTCCTTGGTATTGGAGTATTGTAGCCTACTCTTTTTGCAATATTCCTTGCCGCATTCAAATCAGCATTAATCTTTATGCCCGTTACTGGGCATATGTATAACCCACGCTTCACTCTCCCATTCTCATGCCTAATATTGCATATTGAGCATTGCCTACTAGTACCGTATTCATTCACCGCATTGAGCCTTATCCCATACTCCTCAAGAACATCCTTAAGCCACCTAATGACCTTGTTGAACCACCAGATGTTCACATTATACTCGTTGCCATTGTCCTGACCCACTAGGTATGGGTAACCAACGAAGACTTCATCAATGCTCATTTCGTGAAGTGTCTTGGCTAGGAATCTGATTGCTGTCCTGTAGTAGTGCCTAAGCCTCTCCCTCCTCTTGTAGATTGCGTGTAGGTGGAATGCATGATACTTGCGCCATGCATTGAAACCGTGGTTCCTCAGCCAGTCTCTGACTGATTGGTAGGTGCCTATTTCCCTCTTCCAGTAGTAATACTCAGCCTTAATTGATGAGCCCTTGATTAGGATTGCAACGTCACTGTGGTTGAAAACCACAGCAAACAAGTTATTCAAGCCAACGTCAATGAAAGCCTTATTACCACCCTTAGGTTTTTCAATTTGAATCTTCTCATAGATGCCTTTAACGTAACCCCTCGGGTTACTCCTCACTAGTTTGGAACCAACCTCAATTGGCACGTATGCGAACCACCTATTGCCTTCAAGCTTGATTACAAGCATACCTTGCTTGCCAGCCCACTTGATTCTCCCAGCGTACCTAACCCTTAAATTCCAGTCCTTGAGGACTAAATAGCCCTCCCCACCATTGATTGGCTCCAAGTAATACCTATCATTCCTAACCAGAATCCTTAGTTCCCTCTTCCCTAGGAGTCTGTCCTTCCAAAAACCAG